>Ga0307513_10001924_pt1 | contig 29452 bp, 35 predicted proteins | sample 15_EM_MG_FD_202174 | JGI IMG/M metagenome (GOLD analysis project Ga0307513, IMG submission 202174) | Populus trichocarpa ectomycorrhiza microbial communities from riparian zone in the Pacific Northwest, United States - 15_EM | ecosystem: Host-associated > Plants > Roots > Unclassified | place... | reverse complement strand
CTAACCAGCCCCGGCACCACAGCAATACTCTGTTTTTTTGGGTGGTGGGGTTTGTCCCATATGCATTTATGAAGTGACTTGGGTAAGACCCTAGTATTGATACATAATAGTGGCATATACAGGTGGCCTATTGTACCGAAAACCCCTCGAAGTTCTCAAGGCAGCATTTAAGGAATCAGCCGCTGAACAGTGCCACCTCTCACCTTTCGAAGAATACTGGAAACCGACTCCTGAATCCCCTCCAGAGCGCATCTACTCCGAGCTGTACAATTCAGATGCGTTTATCCTTGAACATGAAAAGATTCGTTCTCAACCTCGCCCACAATGCAACCTCGAGACTGTTATCGCGGCTATTATGGTGTGGTCTGACTCTATGCACTTGACCAATTTCGGAAACGCTACATTATGGCCAATCTACCTCTATCTCGGTGGCCTTTCCAAGTATATACGTACCCAACCGTCATCGTTTTCTGCCCACCATCTTGCATACATCCCAAAGGTATTTAAATTGGTTCAATTTCCTATTTCTGTTTCTCATAAATGTCCAGCTTGATGACTTGATCCAAGATTTCTACTGCGAGCATTTTGGTGTACCCGCATCAGCCGACATTCTTACACACCTCAGGCGAGAGCTAATGCACTCCATTTGGCGTCTCATCTTGGATGATGAATTCGTTGATGCCTATGTTAATGGAGTAGTCATCACCTGTTCTGATGGGATTCAGCAAAGAGTTTTCCCTCGTTTCTTCACATACTCAGCAGACTATCCTGAGAAGTGTGTAACGATATCTTCTTCTGGTTCATCAGCTCATTTATATTGACTAGGATTCTTCTAACGTGCATCAAATATCTTGGGAACATGCCATGCCCACACTGCCTGATTAACAAGTGCGAAATTAAAGACCTAGGGATGAAACGGGACATGAAGCGGTGTGAGACGAAGAAGCGTGTTGATGACGACAGGCGACGGATGTTAATTGAGACGGCTTGAGAGATGATTTACACTAAAGGGGTCTGGCCAGGCTCAACAGCTATTTCTAACTTGCTTGGATCGCGTTCTTCAGTACCGACACGTGTGAGTAACTATGGATTTTCATCAATTTTCTTATCCTAACTGCGATTCTTACACAGAATGCCTTCTCAGAAAAGCTGTCACCACACGGATTTGACTTTCATTCCATGTTTGTCGTCGACTTGATGCATGAATTTGAGCTTGGGGTTTGGAAGGCAACTTTTACTCACTTGCTGCGAATTCTCTATGCTCAAGGGGGCAACGGTATCCAGTTACTTAACAAAAGGTTTGTCCTTGTGCGCTTTTTTGCTTGTCAGCTGCTCTGAATTCTGAATAGATACCGCGAGATTCCGACATTTGGTCATGGTACAATCCAGAAATTTGTGAACAATGCATTGGGGATGAAGAAGAAGCTAGCTGCACGCGACTTTGAGGATCTCCTTCAGGTATGTTTGATTTTTCAGTGTGTAACGCCAAGACGTCATCTAAAAAAAATTTAGTGCTCAATTCCCATGTTTGATGGACTGCTGACTGATACCGAAAACAATGCCATCGTGATGGAGCTCCTCTTCGAACTTGCTACATGGCATGCCCTTGCAAAGCTTTGCCTTCACACCGAATCCACCTTGCACGCTCTTGAAGGTTCAACCACCTGCCTAGGTACAGCCCTTCGGAAGTTCGTATCAACTACCTGCGAGCAATTCGAGACACGAAACCTGCCCAGTGAAGATGCAGCCCGTGGACGGCGTAAGGCTGCGCTCAGATCCAAGAAAAAAGCGACTATACCCCGCAAAAAGGCAACAACGAAGGGAAAGAGAAAAGAACGCAGTCCCAAAAAAGATCGTTGCCGCCACTTTGGTTTCTCATGTTACAAGCCCCATTCCCTCGCAGACTATGCCAAAGCTATATGAATGTTTGGTACAACTGATAGCTACAGCACACAAACGGTATGCTATTCTATTTTTTTTGTTCTTCGGTTTACTTATATCTACCCGATTTTAGGGGGAGCTTGAACACCGGCAATGCAAGCGGTTTTATCCAAGAATCCAGAAAAAGCGATTTGCCATTGGAATTGGAAGACAGGTCGGCCGAGAACGCATCCTTCACAAGACAGGAAAGGATCGAGGCCTGAACATTACCCATCCCCGCAAAAAGCGAAAAATATCTTTGCGTTCCATCCCCAATATTCAGCATCCCGAGACCCTGCCTGCTGCACCACCTCAGCAACATTATCAAATTGCAGATGATGTGTGCAATTGGGTTGACATTTCTAGGTTTCTCGGTGAACATCACAGCGATCCTGCAGTACATGTACGTCCTTAAATCAATGTCTTTAATGTATTTGTGCTGATGTGGCGATAGAATTTTCTTCCCGACCTCAAGGACTTCGCCCTTGGTCATATCCTCCAAAAGCCTTATGACGGTGGAGACTTCACCTATTCAAGCACTGATCGCGCCTCGATTTCTTTCGTAAATAATTGGCTCTATCAACACAAGGTTTTATGGGTGAATTACACAACATACGACATGAGAAGGGAGCAAGACTCCCTTAATCCACGTACCCATGCCAATATCATGGTACTCTCGCCTGAAGATGACCCTAGCGCCCACCCGTATTGGTACGCCCGCATAATTGGGATTTACCATACCCTCGTCTGTCACCACAGTTCACCTGACCCCATCTGCTTGGACTTGCTTCGTGTTCGCTGGTATGGTCTTGACCCTGATCACCAACGCCGGTTTAGTTGGAAAGGGCGAAGATTACCGCGCGTAGGATTCATCGAGGATGGTGCTGATCCAGAATCCCCTTCGTTCGGGTTCATCCATCCTTCACAGGTCGTCCGTGGGGTCCACATGATCCCAAGTTTCAATGATGGCCTAACTGGCAATCTCTTGGAACCCTCTATTGCGCGTTTACCTGACGAAGGTGACCTTGACTACGAATTTTACTATGTCAATTGGTAAGGTTGTCGTCGTTCTTATTTATGCCATTTACTCATCTTTTCTTCTAATAGTTTTGTCGATCGTGACATGTTTATGCGCTTCCGTGGTGGAGGAGTTGGCCATATCAACACCCGAGATGCAATGAATCGGTTTTTGACTGATCGCCACCCTCTGGATGCTGCCACCGATGAGGATATAATCGAGGATGAGGGTGAAGAGGTCGAGGGTGGTGACGAAGATATGCAGGATATGGGTCTTGACGAGGCTGGGTCAGGTGGTGACGGCTCTGACAAGAATGTTGAGAGGGGTGATGAAGAGATGCAGGAGTTGAATTCGGAAGGGCATGATGATGACGGATATGATTCTGGAGCCAATGGTGGTGAGGATGACAAAGAAGGCAGAAACTCAGATAATGACCTTGACGACATGGATTTGGGCCCTAGTGGTGGATGGGCTGGATTCGAAGAGGTCTGAGGAGACGAGGAAGACGATTCAGAAGATGATTATGGGTATAAAATCGTCTCTGACATGATGGACTCAGACGAGGAGAGCGACACCGAGGAACTTGGGGAGAATCTCCCAGACGATGTTCTTGGGCCAAAGGATGGTGGTGGTGAGGAAGATGAGGTGAATATGCTCAGATTTGCAGATTTCTAGTATGGTACATAGCCAATAAATTTGATTGCGCAATAGTTGAACGCCGATCGACGTGGTGCCGTGAACACATGGTCGTCGAGCCGTGAGGAGGATTTACTTTTGAACCCTGTCACGTGAGGTTTGAAAGTAAATCCGGCTTGGCCTTCTGATTCGCTCAGTATGTATGGGATTCTTGTTTAATTCCAAAAGCCTAGAATCCTTTTGTTCCATTGCGACAAAGCATAATAATTCTGCCCACCTTGCGACAGAGCATAATAATTATGCACCCGTTGTAATGTCATGGAATTCTTATGGTGGCATATAAGGTGTCTGGAATAATTTCTGCAAAGTGAAAGGGTGACATAATTATTTTATTGGCTTAAAAAGTCCACGAGACCTAGTATACAACTCGCTTTTTTGTTGATGGAAGATAGAAGGAAGGGCAATCATGGTGCCAACTGAAGGTATATATCTGAACAAGGAAAGAGGAAAGAGTGAGATGTCAATTGGCAATTCCACTCAAAATGAAAATTAATGTCATAGTGCCTCATTCAACCCAAGAAGCGGGTACTTAGGCCAGATTAAGTACAAGGGGAAATATGGTTGCAAGTTACATTCAAAAAATACGCATTAAGTTCTTCTCCTCAATCTGGTGCATTTTTCCATCTGGGGTTCGCACTATCCACGTATCCAACACCATTCTGACCACTTCAACTATGGTGTACACGCCCATGATGACTGTTGCGCACTTGATCCTGGTTTTTAACCAAGGGGAAACCTGAAAGCTAAATCTGAGTTTTAGGGAAACAAAAGTGGCTCTAATATATATTTACCGCAGCCTTTGGGTGATGGATATCTGATGGTTATTGGATTTGAATAGTGTAGAGAATGACTTACGCTACATATAGAGGTCCGCAGGGGGATACGAAGGGGGTGGTGATTCTTGGGTCGTTGCAAAGGCGCAAGTATTAGTAGTACAATGGTGCCGCTTGTCCTGTATATTGAAGTGAAAGTCAGCTTTCCTGCATAATCAATGAAATAGATATACTTACTGCTAGGAATAATAGACAGACTTTTAAAATCCCAAAAAAATCGCTAGTGATTGTGGTGCAGTCACTGTGGCGAAGAAGACTTCTGGGAGGATTGGACTTGGATTGGACTGGGTTTAAGTAGATTGGAGATACGCCTACACAGCACTATTCCATGATGATAGCGTGCTATATTAACTCTTATCAACTTGACTCACTTCACAACAATTTCTCAAGAGGGTTAACAGCGGGTCGGGGTCAAAATATATCTCCGGTACTCTCAGGCCAACGTATAAATAGATGCATCTTACATACTTAAGCCCTGCAAGCGCTTATCCTGGTCGATAAGACGACACAAGGTCAGCCTGATGATACTGTGCTGTATTAACTCTTATCAACTCGACTCACTTCCTCAGAAGCGATAATAATGGGCTGGGGTCAAAACATATCCCCAGTGGAATGGGGTGAGGTGCCCCGAGCTGGTCGCTGGCTCGGGATGGCAGGTGGAAGTCGTGGTGATGGGTCTAACGACTTGGGTTAATAAGTTTAGGGGACCTGAAAAAAAACTAACCGAGCGGAGGTGTCCTCTGCATTTCCCTGTAAACGGCTGGGCTGTTTACAGAGAAATACAGATAGGATATTGTTTATATATACGCGCGTTAACACTAGTAATTTCACGTTCCACGTTGCTCAACATTGGCTTCACACCTCATCCGAGTCCCCCGATTTTCCTCTTGGATCTGGACATCCTCCTGTCAAGAACGTCATGGAGATGGGCACCATGGATTTATTCTGATGGCCAATTTTCCTGAGATGATCACAGGAAAAGCATTATTATGACCCTGATGTTGTACTACATGAGAACAAATACACTCTAGTGGCCTATAATTATCAATAACAGTGAAATATGTTCCATATATGCCTGTCCAAGCTACGAGACGTTGACCATCAATTGAAGGTTCGAAGCCTACCGAAAAGCCGTGAGAGGTGTGAGAAGGGCCATTCTGCAGATGCAAATTTTAAATCCTGCCGTAGAGTTCTCGCTAATCTTAGGAGGTGATCATCACGAGAGCATTCTTGTTTTGCCGAATCCATGATCGAAATCCATGGAGTCACGAGATTTTGAGACTGCTAAGCACGTGATTGAAAATGCGTCAAACGCGTCTCCTAAGTCCTTGCAAAATACGCTGCTACACTCCCCAGAACCGCTTTTTGTCCTATCGAAGGCTTGGCATGTATAATTTACACAACGTAACGAATACTTCATTAAGAATTTATATATGCATGTTTTATTTAAAGAAATGGGGTGAAAAACCAGGATCGCGTCTATAGCGCAGGCGGCCCCGCCTTCCAGTGACCTTCCCTCCTTTGATGCCGGCTCTGGGTCACCCCCTCAATTTTGCATTTCTCTACCCGGCGTGAGCTCCACCGGTGCCATTGTTGCAGTGTTTCGGAACCGGATGGTCATTGTTGTGCGCTGTGTTGTCTGTTGTCAGGTTGTTGAAGGGCGGTAAAGGTCAGTGGCAGGTGGTTGTGGTTGTGGTTGTGGTCGAAGGCTTGGAGGAGGTGGCGATGCTCGTTATCCATGTGTTCTTTCTGTAGGCAGAGTGAATGGATGGAATGAGGGAAGGAAAAAAAAACAGCGAATCGAGTCATACAACTTGATTCACCATGCACCTGGTGATTACAAAGGGCGGCGAAGCCATCCTTGTGCAAGCATGTGGGTCGAGGTTGGACAGAACGCCCTTTGACCTGCACCTCATCACTCAGCTTACACTGCGAGACTGCCTTCCGACTCGTGACAGTCCACCTTGAGCCCGTTCGTCATCTCTTCCCCCGAGCAGGGAGACATTGAAGGAGGTGGGTATCCGGCTGTGTATTCAAGTAGGCGCGAGTTGATGTAACGGTGAATCTCTCGGATGTGGCAAGAGCATGGAGAGGGGGCATAGCTGTTGGGCAGCTGGTGGCGGTGACAATTTGTGGCTGGCTGGCAGGGCAGCAGTGGCAGCTGCATCGACCAAGGGGCCAGGGCAGGATTCCCTCGGTTCTGGGTTACGTCGAACTAGCAGCCATCAAGCTGAGAGCTCATGTGAGTCGGGAGGTGTCATGGGATAGGACGTGGAGCACACACAGAGGACGCGACGGACGCGGGACGGGACGCATTATTTTGAACTTGTTTGGCAGCGGCGACGATGACAAAGAGGCGCCGCATGTGACTCCAGCAAGTCCATGGACCTCACGAAAAAAATCGATAAATATGGAGTTGGCTATTCACAAATGTTCTGATCATCACATCGATGTTGGAATAATGGTCACCTATATCCGGAGCTACAGATCTGTGTCTGGAACTGGGTCTCAATCTCAGTAAGCTCTTTATGCATCGTGTTGGGAGGCAAGCCGAGCAGTTAGTAAACGGATTGGTTAGTCACATGACGACACACGGTAAATGTAAACAATGGTGGTCACGGGAATAATATCATCAGTCTTACCTCGACCACCATCCGCGTTCACTAACGCGAACTATTATCTCGACCAGTTCTCTATAGGTTATGGGCCCCGCTCCTAGCGTATAACTTCCAAAGGCTTAAAATTAACTGTCAACAAACTTTATCGCACGAAACTTTTTCCTCGCATTTTCGCCACATCTGAGACATTTTCACCATGGACGAAAATCCGACCATCCCTCTTATCAAAACTCGCGAGGGCACCATCACCAAACTTACTGGTGACGGACTCACTGGTCCGAACTGGGTTACTTGGCGCGTCCGCATGATGTCGCTCCTCGCATTGTGCGAGATTGAGTCCTATGTTCGCGGAGAAATTCCGCAACCAAATAGGGACGACGATCCAGTTGGACACGACAACTGGAAGAAGAACGATAACTACGCTAAGCATTTAATCACTCAAAATGTCGCTGACGAACCTCTTGTCCACATCCAACACGGTTCTACCTCTCATACAGCCTGGCACAACCTTGAAGCAATCTACGAGGACAAAAGCCAGGAGACTGCTGTTGCCATCATCTGAAACCTCTGGTATACCACTGCCGAAGAGGGGGACGACATCAGCGAGCATCTTATGACCCTCAAAAAGTACTGGGAGCGCCTCAACTTGGTCGACGACAGTAATTTCAGGATCCCCGAAGTCCAATTCAAGATCGCTATTATCTCCTCCTTACCGACGTCCTGGGACAGCTTCACGTGGCCGTACATTAGTGTCCAAAAGGGCGATACGGCTGATCCAAAGACAAATGCTACATCCCAGGAACTCATCGGAGTACTCAAGGAGGAGAATGTGCGACGATTGCGACGTTCCGGGCAACTTGAAAAACAAGAGACTGTCCATCAAGCCTGCGCTCCGAAGCCTTCCCTTTCGAGTCACATCAAAGATCGCTGTAGCCATTGCGGTTCGCGGAACCACAAGACCAATGATTGTTGGTTCCATGGCCAACCCAAGTGTGGCATCTGCGAACGGTTTGGTCATAAAACCGAAGACTGCTACTCGAAGAAGGCGAAGGGAATTAAACGTAAGTGGGAGACCAAAGCCGGTGGAAATGGAGACAAGAAGAAAAGGTTTGGCGACAAAAAGAAATGTGAAGAGGTGAACGAGGGGGAGGAAATGGATGACGATGATGACGAACATATCATCTTCACCACCCAAGTAGCTGGGTCATCCAGAATTTCGTTGGATCCTTCCGAGGAAGGTATTAATTCCGACGAACCAGATGTATCTAATTCCGATGAATTCGATGAACGACTTATCTTTTATAACTGGCTCGCTGACAGTGCAATGACCTCGCATGTTTGCAATCAACGTGAGGCCTTTACAAGCTTCCACCCGTTAACTGCCACAAAAGTGACAGGGGTAGGAAACCTGGTTACAAATGCCGAAGGACGAGGTACAGTTGAACTGACATCATGGTGTAATGGCCATAAATACATCCTCCAACTCGAGAACGTCCTCTATATCCCTAACAACCGAAATAATCTTATCTCTCTCGGTAAATGGGACCAAGGAGGAAGATGGTTTACCAGTGGAGGGGGAGTATTAACTCTCATCACAAAAGATGGGACTTCGGTTGCACGAGGCACCAAAGTAGGGAACAATCTCTACAAAATGAAGGTTGCCTTACGTGAACCAAATACTAAACCCCACAAAAACACAACCGTTACTCCTCAAACATACTTAGCTACCGAACCAGCACAAAGCTGGGAAACATGGCACAAATGATTTGGTCATACAAGTTATGGCAGACTACAGCATATGCTAGATAACAATCTAGTAGAGGGTTTTAGCATTGATACGCGAACCCAAAAACCAGACTGTATTGCCTGTACCGAATCAAAACAAACTGTGGAACCATTCGGTAAATCAACTGAACGGAAAACTCAACCCGGCGAACTTACCCACATCGACTTATGGGGCAAATATAGCATTGCCTCCAGTAATGGGAATCAATATTATATCCTATTTGTCGATGATGCCAAGAGATTCAGTACCACGGAATTCCTAAAACAAAAGGGGGAAGCCTCACAGAAGGTCAAAGAATATTTAACGCACCTCAAGACACAGGGTAGAAAGCCTAAAGCCATCCATGTCGATCGAGGAAAAGAATTGGTTAATGATGACCTTAAAACATGGTGTTGGCAACAAGGGATAGAAATCCATATGACCGCACCATACTCACCTTCACAAAATGGTGTAGCTGAACGGATGAATCGAACAATTGTCGAACCTGCTCGAGCAATGTTACGTGGTCTACCGGAATTCTTATGGGAATATGCCATTGGCCATTCGTCGTATCTCCGTAACCGGACATATACAAGGACCTTGGACAACAAAACGCCCTACGAGATGAGGTTTAAAAGGAAACCAAATGTATCTCACCTCCGAGAATTCAGAGCACCAGTATGGGTTCTACTTCAGGGACAAAAAGTTCCTAGAAAGATGGAATCCAAATCAAGACAACAAGTATTCGTCAGCTACGATGATGGATCAAAATCCGTCAAATATTATAATGCGGAAACACGCAAAATTCTTACCTCTCGAAACTACTGTTTCCTATCCCTCACAGACGACGAAACCCCACCAGAACCTATTGCTATCACACCTGATGCACCTGGTGAGGGGGAGCCTGAGGGAAGCACGCAGCCGCAATCAGGCAATAATAGCGATAGCTTGAAACGGAAACGAATCAAAGAGGAAGAACCACAAAACCAAAGACGTACCAGAGGTATACGAATCGACTACCAATATCTTCACAATCCCTTTCCCGATGAGGAAGACAAAGCCAATGCAGTAACTTCCTCACTAAATGCAGAAACATTTGCCATAATAGCTGGAGACAAACATACAAGCTTAAAGGATGCAAAGAAATCCAAAGATTGGCCAGAATGGGAAAAGGCGGTTCAAATTGAACTAACCCAGCTCCAACAAATGGGGACTTGGAGATTAGTCGAGAAACCGCCAGACACCATTCCATTAGCCAACAAATGGACGTTCGTCAGAAAACGGAATAAAGCCAGCGAAATAGTCAAGCATAAAGCGAGACTAGTGGTAAAGGGTTGCGCACAACGACCTGGATATGACTACGTCGAAACCTTCTCACCCATTGTCCGAATGGAGACAATTCGAGCTATATTGGCATTAGTACCAATCAAAGGCTTGAAGGTCCAACAAATGGACGTAAAGGGAGCTTACCTAAATGGAATATTAAAGGAGAAGGTTTATATGTGCCAACCCGAGGGATACGAAGATGGTACAGGCCAAGTCTGTGAACTAATCAAGACCCTATATGGCCTAAAACAATCAGGTCGAGAATGGAATAAAGAGCTAGATGAGAAACTCAAGAAATTCGGCTTCCAACGCCTGCATTCCAATCCATGTGTCTACATCAAGCGAGATGGCGATGATGTAACGATAATCACAGTTTGGGTCGACGACCTACTCCTAATTGCAAAACCCGATGAGCTCATGGAGCAAACCAAATCGGATTTACATACCGAATGGGAGATGACTGACCTTGGTGAACCAACCAAGATCATAGGTGTTGAAATAACCCAAACCGAAGATTCGATAACTCTCTCGCAGAAAGTATACGTTGAATCGATCTTGGAATGCGAGGGGCTCAGTGAGATCAACAGCGTTGCGACACCACTGGACCCCAACATCAAGTTGGTGCCGAATCCCAATGGGAATGAAGGAAACCGAAGTAATTCCTTCACGAGACTCCTTGGGGAGCTCCAATTCCTCGCAAATAGCACTCGACCCGATATTGCATTTGCCGTAAACCGACTAGCTGCCTACACTGCGAATCCGAGTCTACAACATTTTACGGCTCTAAAAAGGATATTGCGGTACTTAGCTGGAACCAAAAACCTCGGTATCACCTATTCCAAAACTGCCGATAATCCTGACAAGAATATCTTTCATGGATTTGCCGATGCTGCCTTCGCTAACCATGATGACCATAAATCAACATCAGGTTATGTATTTTTAGCAGCAGGGGGAGCAATCACCTGGAAATCCAAAAAGCAAACGACAATAGCCCTCTCATCAACACAGGCAGAATATGTTGCCTTATCCGAGGCAGCGTGTGAAGCTTGTTGGTTGCGAAGCCTTTTTGACGAGCTCGGATACCCACAGGAACATCCTACGCTTATCAAAGGTGATAACGATGGCTCGATTTTGATGGCCAAGAACCAACAATTCCATAGCCGCAGCAAACACATCGCTATCCGATGGCACTGGGTCAGGGAACTGATCGAGCAGAATCTAGTCACAATTGACAGTTGTCGTGACCCTGAACAGACAGCCGATGTACTCACCAAAGCCCTCGCGCACCCGAAGCACAATAAGCATATCACGGAGATGGGACTGACCTCGACTTGAGGGGGAGTGTTGGGAGGCAAGCCGAGCAGTTAGTAAACGGATTGGTTAGTCACATGATGACACACAGTAAATGTAAACAATGGTAGTCATGGGAATAATATCATCGGTCTTACCTCGACCACCATCCGCGTTCACTAACACGAACTATTATCTCGACCAGTTCTCTATACATCGTTTTCTCCTTCATTGACGGTATCATACAGAGTTATTTTAACCCCCAAATTGATTTCTTTTAATGGTGGCTGTGCAACCAGGATTCCTCGAAATGAGATGGGCCTCCCATTTCGATCTCATCACTGAGGGGCATGAAGGTGCGATCCAATACGTTGCTTTTTTTTCACTTGTCTATCTCTGAACCCTGGTGATATATGAAATACATGTGTTCCCAGGTTCGCCCGATATGGTTCATGTGAGTTCACATTGTCATTTGGTTTCGTTCTATCCCTGTGTTTTGGGTTGTGAGGACGTCAGATGATGGTCAGGTTATCTGCAGAAGTGCAGCTTTGCCATACCAGTTCATCTTCAGCTCTTCTACATAGTCACCCAATCGCAGGGGATCAGATGCGCCGGGCCTGTGGCTTAACTCTTGTTCGAAATCCCTGACCGACCCGCTCCTAATCCCCTTACTCTCCCCACACTGCACCCAACTGCGCAAAGAGCATAAATCAGCTTTTTTGGGGGGTTGTGCTCTAAAACCTACCACCACGTTGTCTAAAAGTTACTCGTGTGGTGGAATGCCTGGGGTTTCAACTAAATGCATCCACTTGTCCGTTTCTCTCCAAGCTCCCTTTATTTATTTTATTTCCCATCTGACGTTCGCCCAAAAAAAAAAAAAAAAAAAAAAAAAAAAAAAAAAAAAAAAAAAAAAAACAATTCCCTTGGTCACTTTCCAAATCACTCCACAGTCAAGCAGCTCTCAACCTTCTGAAGTACTTCTGCTCCGGGAATGCTGTTGCATATCCGTGGTTAGCAGGTACTTCTATTGACGAATAATCACTTTCCCACACAGGCATATGGATAATTCGAGGCCATTATATCTTTTACAGCAGTGGAGATGTTCCCCGGGATGCATTTACCAGCGTATACATCCCTATCTTGCTCTTAACGCTGAATGAAATATTGACAGTTTGCGATTGGAGCAGAGTATGACGAAGCGGTTAAGCAGCAATTCAACCAGGTTTGCACATCATTGAAGAGATGGAATGTTCACGAAACAGCTCATCAATATAACCTCACAGATTGCCTTCTCAATTTCTCCTGCGCCTTCTCCCTTTCCCACCACCCCCTCCTCCCTTTTTTTCGCCGTCGTCATTATTGGCCCTCTCTACCTATCTATATTCTCTCTAATTTGCATCCCCCTGACAATGCATTGAGAAAATAGGTTATGTGCAGTCTACAGGTGTCAACAATGAGGCCAAGGCCCGCAACTCTCATTGTCATTTACTCTCTTTTCCACGCCTTTTGGTTGCTTCAAGTTTCGACATTGTGCTGTTGGCGGCGAGGGCCACCTATATTGGACCCTTTACTATCTTCCCCCCCCTGTTCATACCCATATTGAGGGGCACCACTGACCATCACTCTCTTCCACTCTAGGTAGGCAACGACGATATCGAGAGCCAGCTGAAGAGAGATAGGCTGATGGCAAAGAATGAGATCAAGATGTTGCTTTTGGGAGCTGGAGAGTCAGGCAAGGTTCGTTGCTGGAGCCCATATCCTGACCATCGAGGACTAAATACTTTCCTTGCATAGTCAATGGTGCTAAAGCAAATAAAGCTCACCTACCATGGCAGATACAACGACTCTGAGCAAGATTCGTACAAGGTGATCATTTTCTCCAACACCGTGCAAGCTATGCGGTCCGTTTTACTCTACCCTTGCTAAGTCTATATCCTGATAACACTTTTCCACTAGCGCCATCCTCAAGGCTATGCCCCAATTTGACCTTGCCTTTTCCCCAAAAAACGATGCCCGCTGCACGACCATCCTCTCCCTTCCCAAATCATCCTCCCACGCGATGTCGGCGATGCTGTCCGCTCACTGTGGTGGGACACCACCATGCAGGAAGCCGTGCGCCGCTCGCGTGAGCTCCAGATCAACGACTCTGTAGTGTACTACTTTAACGCCATCGACCGTGTCGTTGCCCTCTTACCTCCCCACCGACCAGAAATCATGGAGACGATGGTCAAGGTCGGAGAGTTGATGTATAAGTTGTTTGATGTCGGTGGTCAGCGAGGCGAGCAGAAGAAATATGATCAGGTGTTGTATGAAGATGAGAGCATGGTATGTTTTATTTTTATTATTATTTCCTTTCTCTCATAATGACCTGTTTGTTTGATCAGAACCATATGCAAGAGGCGCTTACCCTGTAATGCATGGTGGTTCATCAAGACATCAATCGTGGGTTCATCTCTTTCTTTTCGTCCTTTCGCATACCAAAACCCATCTCCTAGATTCTGTTCTTGAACAAGATCGATCTCTTCACCAGAAAGCTTCCGCGTTCGCCGCTTGGGGACCACTTCCCCGACTATCAGAGAGGATCCAATTACGATGCCGCATGTGACTACCTTCTCTATCGGTTTGACAGCCCCAACCAGAGTGCGGCGATGAAGCAAATATATGCGCATTATATGTGTGCAATGGATACGCAACAAATCGAATGTATGTGCTCGTTTATAATTATTGATCCTAATAGCTGCTGATGTTGCCGTTTTTCGTATAGTCGTGTTGAGCTGTAAGCCTGGTGAGGCTCACAACATAGATGATCTCTGGATCTTTCCTTATTTGTTATGTCTTGTTATATTTTTATCTTACATTCCAGTAGTGTCAGTTATGTTTTCTTTATCATTACATTCACCACATCATCACCTTGTATCATCATCTCTAGTTCATTTGAGAATCATATGCTGGTCCTGTCAATTTCCCGGACCGACAAGCAGTGAGGCTGCAGTAAGACGGCAGCCTTCCATGAGCGCCATCCAAGATATCTTGCTTCAGCTTGTGGGCTGCTATAAATTCTGTCATTGGCATGTCACTTTGGTGTTATCGGCCTCACTCGGATTGGGCTATCTTGCACGTTCACTTGCTGCTTTGGTGTTGGATGTTATTTTTGGGAATTATACCTTGACATATATATATATAGTTGTTTCTTTTTTTCATCCTCTTTCCTCTTTTCTCGTATTTTTCTTGATAACCCTTTTACTTGTTTCCTTTCTCTCCTTTTTTTCTATTACTTTTCATTGTTAATAATCACCCCGCAAGCCTAATAACACTAATGATAAAGAAGGAATCCCTCTTTGATGCAACTTTGATGGCGCCATCAAACCCTTGACACCTTTTGAGCATGGATGCTATTAAAGATGATGAAGATGACGGGGATGATACAGGCAGATGTAGGTCAGGCGGCCCTGAAAGTCGGGGAGAGTGCGTTTAGTGTTGGTTCAACCAAATGGATGCTGACTGTGGCGGGGCATATCTAATCTCCAGGATAAGATGTAACAATATCCATATTAGGATATTGTTACATCTTATCCTGGAGATTAGATATGCTGTAGTGCAGTGCAGCATATCTCTCTCAGGCTCTAGGATAAGATACATGATTACCACTCGTGATATCGGTTTTACCAACAACGGACTCCGGGCTTTCCATCCTTGTTGCTACCTTATCACCTGCCTGTATTGCGTAATAGCACCAAGATCTAATTCACACGATCGAGGATTGCTTCATTTGTGAGGTAGCTTCCCATCTACGGTATTATAATGATCCCATTCCTTCCGTCCCATACTTCCGACTTTTATTGCACCTAACAATATTAAATGTCAACAGAGGGCCTTCATTGATAATTAATAAAGTTAGGGAGGTCCTGGCTCTGCATGAGATGTCGGCGAAAGCTGGTTGGGTCTGCAGCTTCATGGGAAATGCCCGCCCGACCGATGTTGAATTGCAAAAAGGTCCCTTTTGCGGTGAGGAAGGGACCGCAAAAAAAACCTAACCGAACGGAGCTGGTTTTCATTATTGAGGCTCGATAACGAAAGAAATACAGATAGGGACAGGGTGTCCCATGACTGAAAACCTGGATACCAATCCACCTGTGGATGATGATAGCGACCCTGAAGGTGTAGCATCTACTATTACATAATCATATAAAGTCACGACTAGGGCTCTTAGTGGGCACAGAATATTGCTAGGATGACAATCTTCCGACTTTGGTTGAAGCAGAGCTGGCTACAGAAGGAACCTTCTTCAATGGTGGGAACTGGGAAGGCGGATTTGAGGAAGTGGAGGGAGGGGCCACCACTGGAGAGGAGACTGGTCATAGAAGGAGACTGGATCAGCCCATTGTTGCGATTCATTACGGGGAGGGGAGTAAAAGTAAAGGGGATGAAAATAAGCTGAGCGCGCCTGGGCACGTGGGTCCTTGGGAAAACGAATGAAGGTGTAGGCAAAGGGTATCAAATGTAGCAGAGGCAATGAAGGTCAAAGAACAACAAACAACAATTGTTTTTCGCCATCATTTCGCAGAATGTCAGCGTTCCTGACAAGAAATTCACTCTTAATTGGCAAAATGGGAATTCGCTTGGCCCCTTTTGGACGTGATTTTCCATAGCTTGATGTAAGGCTCTCAACCTGGAGCCCTCAGAATAGCTAACGTTGTGCCTGGCACATAACGCCAATGGCGAACATAGCAGGACCAGGGTGCGAGCTTGAGTTGCAGAGCCAAGGCCAAGTCTCGGTCTGGTTGGTGATCGCAACCCAGCGACGGTTTCTGTCCACCGTATTTGTGGTGGAGATGTGAAAGGGGAGATTTAGAAGGCCGTTCTTTTATCCCTGAAATACTTACTCTGGACTTGGAGGCTGACTGCAGATCTAGAAGTCAGTACTAAAAATACCCAAGTATCCCGGAACCAATATTCTGTCTAATACTTATCGAGTGGTGGGGTACTGGTAGGGTTCATTCAAATTGACTCGGGGAAAGCATATTAATATTATCAGGGATCGAAGTATCGACCTAAGGTTAAATTAGTGATGCCGAAGTTCGGTTCAGTCCGGTTCTCTAACAAATTTGCAGAAAGTCTGAGATTTGGAAAATCTGAACATCTGGCTGTCCGACAGTCCACCGCGTCCGTGTGTCCGGCGTTTCCATACATCACGTGTTGCGTTCCCAGCGTGTTCATTATTTGCGAATACAATAATTATGGCTGTTGTAACCATTGCACATCATATAAGTTTGTGTTGGCAGCACTCTGGTCACCACCACGCCTCTAGCCGCCACCACACCGCTCATTTCTCGCGCCAAAACACCACCCCGCCGGAAGTGCATCGCCTCTAGGGTCCATTTCATGCTTGGTTTTCTTGTACTTAATAATAATAGTTTTGTTGCTTAATAGGGAAGTCTCCTCGCATTTTTGTTCTGGGAGCCTGCACTATCGCCTCATCCCATTTTGATTAAATAAATTCAATTAATCTCCTCCTGACCCCGCCCTGTTCCTACTAGGTAAGTAATCTCGTGTGGACCCGCACAGCGGCGTATTAATGGTGGATTCAAACGCATCCTATGACATGACGACCTCTTGCCATGTTTAGTAACTCAGACATTTGGACTGTCTGCCGGACATTCGGACGTTCAGATTTCCCATAACTCAGATGTCCTCCAAATTTGAGGACATCTGAGGACATCCAGGAAATGGAAAAGGCAGCATCAAAAAACGGCGATCATAGGCAGCAGAACGGCGGCTAGGTCATTACTGGTCAGGTGGCCTGCGCAAGCGCACATTAGCATCTATAAGGGCTCGCAGAAAGAGCACTGTAAGGAAATTGGTTTCGAGTATAGGGTAGGGGCAGTATTTAAATTAAAGCTATAGTAATATTATGGCCATTCACTAGTTTTGCTCATTATTTGAATTGCATGAAGGGGTCAAAGTGAGTCACTAACTCTCATGATATATCAACAGTCAACCACCCGCAGTCAATAGCATGTGCTCGCGCATCATCTACTACCTAGTTCTCAGGACACAGGTTCACCGATGAGATGCCACTTATATTTCCCTTTCGAAATGATCTCTCGAGTCTAGCATGCCAGGTTCATTGTTTTGGGTCAAATTTCATTAAATAAATCATTAATATCTATTTATTTTAATGCTAGCCACTGTATCATAAACTGTGCAAAGGGCGATTGTGTCTTCGTGTTGAGCGGTGTGCTCAACGCCCAGTTATAAACCTAGAGGGGATGAGACGCGACGCACCGGCATGGTCACGTTTAGGTCACGTTAAGGTCCACGTGTACCGTGGGTTGGACGGCGGCAAGTTCCGCCATTCCAGGCCAGCCGCCTTTTCCAATTTCCGGACTTTCTGGGACATCTGGGACCTGGAAAATTCCGAGGACGTTCCGGTTTTTGAAAGTCCGCCCCTCCACACAGTCCGCCCCTCCGCCCCTCCAGACAGTGGCATCACGTTGAATCCACAACCTGCTGCGGACATAGGCCACGCCGCCACACCTTATGGCTATTCTGGTGGGTTGACTAAATTCAAATTAAATTGTAAATAATATATATCTTATGACGAAATTGCTGTGGCTGGCACCGGCTGCCAAAGTGCATGGCTAAGTTATGATAAATGTTCAATAAGTATTGATTATTACTCACCAGACCAAAAGAAAATTACCAAGGGTTGAAGCAGGCAGACTCCGGAGAGAAAAATACTTACTGATATTTATTTGGAAGATAAACGTTTTCACAAGGCGAGATACCAACGTTGAATGAGATACCTGTTCAAATTCCATTGTGAACGTACATTGGCAGAAAATCAATAAAATTGACCAGGGGGGCGCTGAACAGTAAGGTTTATATAATTCTAAACAGATTATTTTACAGAGAACTACTACTATACTAAACGCGGGGCGACATTGTGGACGCATTTTTGAATTAATTATTATCCCTGTAATATGCGCAACACGCATTTCGGGTTTTGGGCACGTGTATGGCCACAAGACGTGACCCGGGTGGTCGTCACAGCAATTTGTCAGCCTTGTGGACGTCTGCCCCTCACCAGAGGGGTGGAAATTCGAAATCTGGAACTTTCTGAAAATTCCAGAAAGTTCCGGAATTCGAGAGTCCGCCCCTCCAATCCGCCTTGTGTGGAGAGGCACATGGTCCACAAAGCCGGTGTGATGTTTGTTCATATTTGTTCAGGGCACATTGATCATTGATCTATGGTTAGGCAACTTTTTCGCTGCATCTCAGCAGATTTTGACCAGATTTTTGACCATATCGAGGCTAAATTAGCATGCGCAGGGGGTCTTCAGACCAGATTTTGAAATTCACGTCGCATTGTTGATATTCTGATGCAAATTTACACTCAACATCAAAAAAACAAAAAAAACACTGTGAAGACCCCCAAGAGATACATAGTAAGAGTCAACTGAAAAAAAAATGGGAGAGATAGAAAGACGTGATGAGGAGAAAAATTGTTATTAAATTTGATGCATCAAAGTGTAATTAAAGGATTATGTAACACATGCTTTAGACGTGTCAAGGTAGCACAGCGCTGCGAAAAACGGCATACCCTCCACCCCCAGACGCGTTTTTCTTCCCAAAAAAATCTCAGTACTCACCAAAATCACCCTCTCAATGGCTCAAGAACAAAAAAAGCGAAGGAAAAGGTCAAATAAGCAGAGAAAAACAATCCATCATGTGCAGGAAACATCTACAAATCGGCATTGTGCACTTGGAGAAACAACCAACCACATCCGGTTCCCATCTAATGCAGAGAATATCAAGGGGCTGGAGAAAGAGATCCAATACCTCAAGAAGAAGGTTCACGAGGGTAACCAGAGGTGGTACAAGGAAAGACAAAGGAATGCGCAGGCAGAAAAGGCAGCAGGAAGTCAAAAGGAAAATCTCAAGCAAGTGAAGACAGAAGCCAAATGTCTCAGAGGCCTCGCATCGATGCTAGGGAAGAATCTGGATGAGGTTATGGAGGACGCCAATGAAAGTATCCGTTGGTTGAAGGATAGAATCAAGAGACTTGAGGGGTCACTAAAGGATCTAAACCAGCGCCGGGTTGTGCTCTGGAAACGGTGTAAACAACTTACTGCTGCAAAATCAGCACTCAAGAAGCATATGGCAGAAATGTGGAAAGCTTGTCCAGCGACTTTCCAGATGATGCGCAAGGGCCAGTACACTCCAGAAGCCAGGCACTTAGCGTGGCTACTTGTTTCATCAGGTGCAGCAGAATGCAGGGTTGGTGAAGCTATGCAGGACATTGGATCTGTTCTTGGGGTAGAAATTAAACAGCGGGTCAGCGCACGATCGGTTCAACGTTTCGTGCTGGAGAAAGGAGTCGCCGCTGATATCCAAATCATCTATGAGATAATTTAATCTGCAAGTAAGTCATGTTAGCTTCAAAATTCAATATAATTATACTAAATTCACCAAGACCTCACCTATAGTTCGGATTCTACATCCCACAAACACATCGAGTATGAGTGCCGGACCATCGCCCTACAAGTTATCGACTATTCCAACCCAGATGCCAAACCAGAATGGAAGTTACGAACCTTAGGAATCGGCACCTCTATTAATCATGCGAGCCAGACTCAAGTCGACAGTTTGTGACAGCTACTCGAAGAGCTGGCGGAAATATTTAACAACAGTCCCCTGGCTAAACGAGAGGGCCTGCGATTTACACCTGATGACTTTGCATACCGACTTCTTAATATGAGCGGTGACCACGCCGCCAATCAAAAGAAGAGCCATGAGATACTCAAGATCTGGTGACTCGAAGTTATTCTTCAGCGGCTAGGGGAGGATGCACTGTTTAAAATGGAGCTCGGATGCATAGTGGCCATACTGCTTACCCTCAAGACGAAGCAAATTGATTCGTACGGTGGGCAGGCTGCATGGGATGCGCTCTCGGACGACGAGAAGGCTGCTGCTGACGTTGAGATTGTGCGTGAAGTCGGAAAGCAGGTCTTCGATGCATTACCGGTTGGCGAGCAAGAAAGGCTCACTCGCTGCATCAGAACTGGCTGTTGTATGCACAAGGACTTGAATTGCGTCAAAGGAGGTGCCAAGGCTCTCAAGGAAATGTGGTTCTTACTCAACAAGACACCTCTGATTCTTCTTGCAAACAAGGAGAATGCTTTCACACTCGCAAATCGGTCTAATGCTTCAGCACCTACGGCAGCTGAGGCACACACAGAGCAGGTGTCGAAACGAGGTGGAACTCAAGCAACTTCCCTGGGTGGCATGTTATTTCAGAACAAGGACAAAAAGAAAGGCCAACAGGACACATACGACTGGTACATGGAATACCACATTGGGTATCGCGTCCCTTTCCCCGACGTCAGTAATACACAGTATGGATCTCATGGGGAGGCAGCGGCGACCATCATCATATATCTCGAGCACTTCAAGAATTTCATGAAGCACATTTGTGATGCTAAGGATAGGCCTGGAGAGACGAACATTGAAAAAAACTTTGCCAGCGCAATTGAAGACATTCCAACACTCACCGAACTCTGTGTCCTGGCTTTATACAATGTTGCCGTCTCTCGCCCCTTCATGGCTCACGTTCGAACCCACGACAATATCCTCAAACTCCAAAGTTTCTTTGAAAAGAAGGCGGAATTCCTGGAAACCGTCATTCAAAACCCGAGCATTTGGACTGGAAGTGAGACATCTTACGAGAAAGGATCCCTAGATGGGAAGGAATGGGACAAATGGGCTCTTCAAGTCTTTGCCGCTGTCCATGCCCTTGCACCTCAGCTTCCTGACCTTGATAGTGCCATCACCGCATTTGCTCAAGGCGCCAGGGAGACCTTTGTTAATCGGTTCTCTGATGAGTTTAAGGAGGGTGGAGGAATTGACCAGCTCACAGAAGCCGAGAGAGATGAGCTATACTTCTCATCAACAAATGATCCAAATGAAGGCGGTCTTGGTAGCTGGAGACGGGGTCAGGTGAGGCGACCTTCCGAAACATTACACAAGTTTAACGCACACTTTATGTCATCGCGGAATCACACAGAATCATTCATGTTGCATAAACTCACCGAAGAAGAAGACCACCTCCATCTCATGCGCACAGCAAGGCAACGCGATGCGAGTGGGCTACAGAAGCAAAGGAAAGTAACACAGATGGAAGCCGATAAAATGAAGGTGACAGAGAACAGGGAGAAGGCCGCCAAGCAACAGGAACAACGCGAGATCAAAGCAGCTATTATCCATGAGACCGCCAAGAACCTTGAGCTCACCGATGCCGGCATCGCAAGACTCACCAAAGACAATCTAAATTTGCAGCTCGATTGTCACTGCGAACTTAAAAAAAAGAACTTCAAGCTCTCATCGCTAATCCAGAAGTGGAGGAAACCATTGTGACTGTACCTCTGAAGGAGTACATACAAGAAGAGTAGTAGTGGGATTGTATTTATGTACTACAAAGAGTGGGATGGATAACGGAAGAGTGGGATTGTGCTGCAATAGTGGGATACAGCACTATTAGTGGGATCTCAATGGCTCGACTAGCCGATCGGGTCTCGGCAAATGCCGTAAATTGATCACCAATGCTCGACATTGATCTTGTGCTTCAACCACGACTACCCCCTCTCCCTCCCCAACCCACTGTCAATGGCCGAAACCAACGCAACTACAACAATACACCCCTCAAAATAGATCCAGAAATCTCTGACAATGAACTCTGCTCGTCGTCGCCATCGTGCACTGCAAGCCGCCGCGACAGTGAAAAAGGGCATCAAGAAGACGAAGAGGAGACCTAGGACGAAGATGAAGGCTAGCAGGTGCATGGCAAACCCCCCCCCCCCATATGACGCCGCTGACCCCGCATACCCCTTTTTTTGCCCAGGGAACCATTTAACGCCACGACTGCCTAGCTGTACACTCACACCCCACTCTGACCCTTTGTCAGATCAAGAAGAGCCCAGAGAATACATGATAACGAGCCACGATGGCTCATTATTAGCACCAGTCCCTGCCAGAAAACAAACTAGTGTGCAACGCAACGATGCTGATGTGGGGTGAGCCACAAGGTAGGTGCAAAAACCACCCCATGCCCAACCTACTGCTCACACCAACCCCTCTTTCGAACCGTGTAGTGACCCCCAGCTGTCCTACACAACGGCGCTGCACCGTGGACCTCGCGAGCACAAACGAGGAATGCGGTCACGACCAGCGCACCGCAGGAACGCTAGGCTGGTGAGCTGCCCCTACCCTCTCATATGATGCCGTTCCATGGACCTGTGAATGCGCAAAGGCCCTGCGCAACACATGAACACCAACACCCACCAACTCACGCATGCCAGAACACAGAACAACTGCCCACGCCCAAATGCTCGAACACCAGAACACCGCTGCCTCAAAGCCCAACACGACCGCCGAAACCCCAATGCCCCAAAGCGCGAACGTGCCATGCCCCAACACCAAAGAACCCCAATGCAGCAACACCCCAGCGCCCGACACGCATGCCAACACGCCATAAACACCCGAATGCCAACGCCCATACCCGAACACTGCATAAGCACCCATCCGAATGCCCAAGCACCGTAAGCACCCTGAATGAGCACTTGTGGTTCGCAGTATCTACCTTATGTATTTGTCATAGAGAAACAATATAATAATTTAAACATTCATAAAAATTTTACTGAGTCTTCTCCTGGGAATCCAGGTTGAGTAAAACACCTGGGATCACCAAGTTCTGTGTGGCAGGCCTGATGTAATCCTTTCACGTCATCACATGATTACATACATGTACATATAGTCTTCACTACGGTTTTCCTTCCTTACCTTAGCTTTTACCACTGTACCTTGTACCCGCCATTGCTTCAACAAACCAATAGAACTTGGTCCTGTTCTTTCTGGTGTGACCTCCTCAGTGTTCACTGTTTCTGTTGAAAGCCACGACAGTATTACACCCGATGGCACATCCTACTTGTCAAATGATCTCACTACTTAGTAAGAGTCAATCTCATCCCACTAATTACAACACAACCCCACTCTTCCATCATCAATCCCACTTTTCTGTGATCAATCCCACTGTCTGCCTCTCAATCCCACTCTTTGTACAATCCCACTACTACTATTCTTGTCATCACCCCTCTGAAGAGCCATATGAAGAACAACGAGGAACGACGGCTTGAACTGAAGAAAGTAGTGGCAAGGTTCATTGCATGAGGACTTACCGTGGCATCGGCCCAAGAGCTACTTTCTGGGACAGAAAACACGACACTAGGCAGTGATGCCAACCAATGCGACTCTGATGAAGATGATATGGTCTAAATTTTGTACAGCATAACATTATTGGTATTTAAGATGATCTCAGTAATTTATATGGTCATTTTACAAGCACTGGGCTGTGAAACGGGGCTTGGATATGAATTAGCCACTTTCTGAGTGGCTGTGTGATTAGTCATGAGCCGTGACGGCTAGCATGCAGTGCGCCTCTCCACCTTGTGTGCGGACTGCAATCGGCTGACAAATGCGTGTATGTATCATGACCAATGCATCTCCAATGCGCCTCTCATCTTCTCCCGATATAGAGGGGTAGACAGAGAGCTACACACGTAAAGTAGTACCGCCATTAATATTATATCAAATATATACTGAGGGGCCTTTTAGGGTCTCTGGATGATAATTTACCTTGGTTCCTCATTGGATTCCCACCAAAATGGCAAAATCAGCCCCTAATTTTGGAGGAATCACCTTGGACGCATTCTTTGAGAGAAATAGAGCATCTCGCCTGGGGATAAATCATTATAAATGTATCCGTGGATGCTAAACTAACTTCGTCTCGTCCCCAAACAGGGGAATGGCTCCAATAACCAATTGTACACAGTTTTTACAGCCTTATTTATTGATATTCATTGTTGAACAATATCGCCGACTTCCATGTGCTAATATTAAGTATTGTTTGGAATACAATTCTAGCTTAACCAATTTATTCATAAAATGCCTGAGGATGACTGGTGTGACAGATATCATAAGTCAGCTGGGCCGGATTGGCGGACTGGTGGATTGGCGGAGGGGCGGACTCTTGAAATACGGAACGTCCTCGAAAATTCGGCGGTTTGTCAATTCGGCGAACAATTGAACTTCCCTAAGCAGTAAAAGGCTATTACCACCAAATAGGTATGCATACACTGCTTGCCTCCTGATACTCCTACATGCCTTGGAGATTCTAGTGCTGTATTACGGCGATTGTTTATGGCGGCAATTCCCCAACAATTCCCACTGTCACCATGCTCATCCCGATAATCAATCCATAATTATGTAGCACAAAGTCCGCATTTGTACTTTATCACTATTTCCCAAACGATACATGCAACAACATATTTTTCGTCTACATTCTTACTTACTTAATGTACAATTTCAAAGGTTACCTGAAGTGATGGTGGCCAGCATCCCCCACGGGCCCCGCCCCCTTAAGTTCCTGCTCCATTTCATTTTTTTAATTGTAGTACACGAGATTCTTTTGATTGAAGAATCATTGTGTGCATCATGAAAACCACAATAGACGTCCTCATCACGCAAAGCAAAACTCTCACAGAACAACATTATTATCCACGGCGGGGTGAGAAAATAATGTCACTGCCAGTTAACAATGTTCCCCCCGCGGTCACCTGAGCCTCCTAGCCCTTTCATTGTGACGCCAGGCATCGGTGGCTGGCGGGACTGTCGACGTGCGCTCACGGCCATGAACCGCCGAACCGCCGAATTGCCGAAATTTCCAAATCCGAGATTTTTTGACAAAAACGTTAGGGTTAGGGTCCGGTTCAGGTTAGAAGTTCGAACGCGTTTGAACCTGTAAAATTTCTCACGCATTTATCAACCAAAAAACGGCTGAACTGTCATAGGGTAATTCATTTTGGTTTATTCAGAGGTTGTGGTTCAGTGTTATACTCCTTTCCATGTGTTTGAAAAGGTTGGCGCTTATTCCAGCTTGTCCAGGCTGTCCTGCACGTATTCAACACGTATTACTATAAAGAGTAACCGATGCTAAATATGATCAAACCCAGGCACCAAGGAGTCACTTTAGGCACTACGCCGCATTGGGGAACAATTATGCGACGAAAATGCCCTGCCAAACCTCCTAAAAATCAGCAATTTCTGTTGGTGAAAGTCAGAAGTTCGGTTCAGGTTCGAACCTAAGAGCAAGACGTTGAACCTTGAACTGAACTTCAGAGAAGTTCGGTTCCACAGTTTCTCTGAACTTTGGACCGAACTTTCGGACCGGTTCGAGAAGTTCAGGTTCGAACCACAGTTCAGAACCGAACTGCGGCATCACTATAAGGTTTGACATCCCTTTGACCTCTTTCGTTGAAGGGTAGGACGCGTGGTTGCCCACGAACACAGCCTTCAGAAGGCAGCCAGTGCGACTCCTCACCTCTACCACTGGCCGTCTTGGTCCGAGGCGTCAACATGTCAAATGATGGGGACGCTCTGTCCTTAGCACCTGTACCAGCTTCCATGTTCTCGAACTCAACCATCAACACTATCGAGGGAGGAACCTTCGTAGCTGCAAAGACATTCGTAAACATTCAGGCTAAAGAACACCAGACAGGTATGGATAACCCACCATACGACCACTCCTTGCTCACATCTTGTGGTATCAGCACTCCAGATACTCCACCAGCACGTTGCCCTTGGCGCATTCCACGATGCTGCTGAACGAGGCGACCCTCCAAAATGTTATCCACACACCCGAGAAGCAATTTTGAAGAAGATAATGGGCTGGATCGAGCGGGGCCCAGAGAATCTGGCTCACTTTATCCTGTGGGTGTACGGTCCTGCAGGAGCGGGGAAAACAGCGATCGCGCAAACCATCGCAGAGTTATGTGTGAAGCTCAATTTGTTGGCCGCAAGTTTTTTTTTCTCTCGCACAGCTGCTGGGCGGAACGACATCTCAGGCTTGGTAGCGACCCTCACTTGGCAGTTAATCCAATCCATCCCCGAGATGCGCGAATACGTCCTCACTCTACTTGAACGCGACCCAACAATTGTTTCTCGAACCCCAGCCACGCAGATGAAAGCCCTGATAATCGATCCATTGAACATGATATCGAAGGAAGTTCTGAACCAACGCCCCAGATTTATTATCATTGACGGCCTGGACGAATGCTTAGACCGCCCATCACAAGAGAATATCCTCAAGGTCCTCGCGCAATCCATTCGACAGCTAACCACACCTATTCAGTTCCTTATTGCCAGTCGACCTGAATTGGAAATTCGAGACACCTTCAACTCAGATATCCTACGTCCCATTACCCACACCCTCCCCCTTGAACACGACTACCAATCAGTCGAGGATATCCGACAATTCCTCACGTCAAAGTTTCAGAAACTTCATGTAACACGACCTCATCTTTCACAATCTTGGCCGCCCAAGGCGGATATCGACAATCTTGTAGAGAAGTCCTCAGGGCAGTTCATTTATGCCGCAACAGTGATTCGTTATATCGAGTCCCGTCGTCACCTGCCAGAGGAGAGACTAACAACTGTCCTCGAGTTGAAATCTTCTGGGACAGACACCCCTTTTGCAGCCCTCGACGCACTGTACCTCCAGATCTTCTCTTCTGTTGAGCACGATCAACTCGACAATGTTCTGAAGATTTTCAGTGCACTCATTTTGATAAAGAAGGAAACGGTTGACATACGCACATCCCTAGAAGAGCTTTTCGGGTATCGGCCTGGACAGTTAGAGAGTGTGATGGGTGATATGGTTGCGCTCGTCGACATTCCAACCGAGCGACACCACTCCTCTATCAGAATTTACCATGCCTCACTTCCTGATTTCCTCCTTGATCCCTCTCGATCGCGAATGTTCTTCTTGGATCCCCCACGAGCATATGCGAATCTGACTTTCCAATGCCTGCGTTCTTATCGTAACCGTTGGGGTATGTGAAAGCCTACGATCGAAAGTCCGATATTGATATGTTCGTTCCGAATACAGATCGCACCCATTTGGCCCGAGCCCTAGAATGTGTTACAAAGTCGACCCTTACTAGCGAGCTGGTTAATATGCTCCTAAATTTTAATCCATGGCAAATTTCGAAAGTCCTTCACATCAAATACGTAGTAACGATGCATGGTCCCGCCTTTCTTCGGTGGCTTGAAGGACAGGTGAGTCACAAACAGTCTCCGTTTTTAATTATAGATTCTCTTGCATTGTAATGATGCTCATCTTGGTTTACAGATCCCATCCAGTCCTAAGAATCGTGAGCTACTTAGGATTCAATTTCGCAACTTTGACAAATGGGTCCTCCAAACGCTCAGAGAACTATCGCGAGACCATCAAGCCCGTTTCCCTGTAGCAATGTATATCTGTTCCTGCTCATATGGCTGGAAATCTCTAGAAATAGTGGGTGTCGACGTGGTCTTTACGGGTCTTCCGGGAATCATGGCACCAAATACAAGTTTAGACTTAGCCTTCTGGATGACCCCCGGCTTTGCAGACGTCTCCCCACCCTTTCGTTACCTTTCCAACCTCTTCAACGATGCTTCTCGGGCAGCGGAATTCCTAGTTACTGAAACACATTTCACAAACATTGCAGTTCTCTCTGCGAAGCTCGCATTTCGAGTGATACCGTACGTTCTTGCCCCCCAAATATCTGTTCTTTAAATGTGCATTGATTATTCTGATAACCCAATTCAACAGCGGGAAAAATAGTGATTTGGAAGCCTTCGAGTCCACAACTATGCTGTGCCTACGTTTATGCCTTCCTCGTAGCTCCAGGGCTCTTGAGCTCATTCAACTGCTAAGAGACCACGCGTTGAAACCCAGCCCTCTAAACGATAGGCTCCAAGAGGAGCGAGAAGAGACGGCTATGGCGTGTTTGAAGTACATCGAGGTTAGTACTAGTAGTAACACATAGCCCTTTTATGTGAGTGTTTCTGGACTTTGGCTCATTGATCTGTTTTGCCGCAGAGGTGTGAGGCCTCGGAGGCCTCATCTAGGTCGTGATTCCCGTGGTGTACAAAGTTAAAGGAACATCAGGGCCTCCTCCGGCATCGGCTTACGATGCTAATTTTTGGTTGATTTCTCCCCTGGTAGATATCAAGTAAAATTCTTTCGTCCTGCTTCTTTGATTATGTTTTATGAGTTTAGGGGGAACTCTAGTAACTGAACGCCAACTGTACGATACAGGATTAGTAGAAACTGCACCAAAGCACCTGTAGCAATGAAATTCTTCATCTCTGGCCTCTTGGTGGAGCCAAGTTGATATATTCACTTCGCGAAAAAAAGCCTCCATGCTCAGACAAGGCCCCTATATTGACAAGCGGATATTTTTTTCGTTCACTGGCGTTGCACACAACGCCAATGGCGAACACTGGAAGACCAGGGCGCGAGCTTGAGTTGCGGAGCCAAGGCCAAGTCAAGGTCTGGTCAGCGATCGCAACCCAGCGACGAGTCACGGTATCTGTCCACCGTATTTGTGGTGGAGATGGAGAAAGCTAGTGATGTGAAGGGGGAAATGAGCAAGAAGGGGGCCGTTCTCTTATCCCCACTCAAATACTCTGACTTGGAGGCTGACTGCAGATCTAGCACCTAAGGCAGCAGTTTATAAATAGAAGTAGGGCCTGTTAGGTCGGTTTCTTGTAAGGCGGAAACCCCACCTAAGAGGCCCCCTCCATGCTTCCTGCCGCGATGGGCGGGTCGATATATAAATAGATCATACGTTCCCTCCATCCAGAGCCTCTTTGCCGAGGACATCTCGTTTACTGGAAAATCAAGCCGCGGACAGTCCGCCGGACGGTCTGGCGAACAGTCTGGCAGACTCATAACCACCACTGTGACATCCTTCATATCATGCTCTTTGCAGCAACACACAGTACTAGACTGCATAGGCTTTCCACATGGGTGACCACTCCTACCAACACAACTATGCAGGGGCTTGACAGGAGGCGGATAGATGTCTATGGCGCAGAAAGAATGGCG
>Ga0307513_10001923_pt1 | contig 29458 bp, 40 predicted proteins | sample 15_EM_MG_FD_202174 | JGI IMG/M metagenome (GOLD analysis project Ga0307513, IMG submission 202174) | Populus trichocarpa ectomycorrhiza microbial communities from riparian zone in the Pacific Northwest, United States - 15_EM | ecosystem: Host-associated > Plants > Roots > Unclassified | place... | reverse complement strand
GTCCATAAATTAAAAAACCATATTTTAGAGCATTTTATTAATTCACTTACACTGGAATGAACGGCTGAACCCGATGAGACTCGACTCCAGTAACATAACTTTATGTGGCTATGCACCCACGTGATCTCCTTACTTGTACTGCTCAGCATTTCTCGTCCTTGCTATGGCATCCAAAGTGAAGTAGAAAATGTAAACAATATTTGAGTGAATAAAAATCACATTGAAGAGCGCAATTCAGAAATTTTAGCATGCAGGAGCAAGAATTGAGCTCAAAAATTCTATATTTCAGTAAAAAAACAACAAATATTATCTTTGATCAGAAGAAATCGTGCGCATGCGCGCGAGAAAAAATTGTACTATCCACGGTCGGTACAAAAGATGGCATTTATCAATGTTGAGCACCTTCCAATGGAGTAGCTAGGGGAAGCTATGCTGACTAATCCCCTCCATTTCTTTCTTTTCGATTTCTTTTTCTTTCTTTTCCTTTCTTTAATACCCAGTAAAATGGGGGGAAAACCGGACTTGTGGCATCGGCACCTATGATTAAGTAATATACCGATTGTAATACAGATACAAATCTCACGCGTCATAGATAAGATAAGATGATAATATGAGATTCAACTCCCAAGCGCAAAACGTCTGCCGCTATCCATCCATTCCCGCCTTCCCGGACACACGGAATAGCTAAAAAGATTGAGATATTCTCTATGCTCTCATCTCTCCTCTGCTATCGAGACCGCGAATAAAGTCCGAGATGAGTCACGGGGACAAAATTCCCGGATCACGTTTAGACTCCGCACGAATGCTCTTATGTACGAAGAAAATGGCGGGTACATCCTTAGTCTTTTCCTTCTGTATTCATACACGACTCTCGTATACTTATTTGCACTCGCGTTCTCAGATCAGAAAAGTACGACTTGTTTTGATAGGTCCCAGCCCATGCGGGTGAGAGCAGCTAAAGGATGAACATGGTGAGTCACTAAGCTATTTTTCAACGAGATAGAGAGGTAGTCACTTTTGACCGATTCTTCCATCGGAGGTGGTCCGCAAATGCAGACTAATGCATCGTGCCGCTGAACAGGTAGATGAGAAGTCAACATTTCATCGGTGATGCGAGTAACGCCAGTCTTCGGGGAGGGGCTTGCCAGTCAGGCTGTAATGAAGTTTGAAATGTGAGTCGTGTTCTTGCGCTAGTTGATCAAGTTCTTCTCGACACAGGATGTCGTCCAGGAATCGATTGACGTCCAAGACCCACACCTTTGTATGATGCCCCACTGGATCGGTTAGAATCGCTCGGAGGACTTGAAGAATTGGCGTAATCCCACTACCCCCACAAATCAGGCCGATCTCAGCGATGCGCCTTTCCTCGCCGTGAAATGAGGCAATGCCGTTACCCTTCCAGATGAAATGTCCAATGGGACCTTTGAGCTCCACCACATCGCCTACCACAAGCTGTGAGAAACCGACTGTCATGCGCCCTCCTTCGGGAAATTCGGCGCTTGGGTAATAAATTCTTGTCGTCGTGAGTCAGAAATCCCACACTGAGCTAAGTTGATACTGAAACGCACTTGATGAGCAGGTCAATGAACCCTTTAGCGTTTCTCTTTGAGAGGGGGGTGTACGCTCGTTGCACCACCTCCCCCTGAACGATCTCACTTCTCTCTTGGTGGGCAATCTTTCTCCTTAGGCGGACGTAGACATGCTGGCCGAAAGGTAAACCTAACTCCTGCTCAGCGTCACTAAGCTGGAATCGGAAAATCTTTGTGTCCTTCGAGACATCTTCAATCCTCGAAAGTTTGACTTGCTTCCACTTTTTCAGGTGGAGGAAGGACCCGGACATCTCTTCATCTTCGACTTTCTTACTGCTCTGAGTACCCACGAGGGTACCGATGTGGAAATCAGCGAGCTGTTTTCGAGCGTCGGCGCTGTGGATTGCCATAAAGTCCTCTGTTGCGTCTTCACCGGCGACAAGCATGATTGACTCTGCACCACCTGGGTGACCTACGAAAAACCCACTGCCGTTGTATACCTAAGGAAAGGGAGGCGATGAGCAATTTCGACGGGATGGGGTATTCGACAACCGTACCTCTCCGCGCACGACGAACCATGCCTGTTCTTTCGCTTCTGTCGACTCCAGCTCTGCGATGGTGATTTTACGATTGACCCCGTGTTTGGTCATGACGGTTTCGGCTGGTTTGGGTATCTCAACCTTGGAGGTCGACGGTGACGCTGGATCCGTAGAAAAGTTGGGTGTTGCGGGATCCAGACCTTCGTCTTTTAACCTCTGCATCCAACCGCCTGGTTGTGTTCCCGCCACTGCGTCGCTGGTTAGGTTGTGTCTTGATATCAAAAGCTGAACAAGGAAACTTACTAGTGGGATGCTCGAAGCGAAGCTTTCCATCGTCCAGTTGGTGAATACACACACGAAACCACCTGATCTCGAATGCTCGACGCTTTTTCCAGTTCCACTGCGAAGATTACGCACCAGTTGTTCATCATGCCTGTCGCGTTCCAGTACATATCGCGGGGCTGTAAAGCAAGCGATTCATCCATGCAGCGCACCATAATCCCTCGACTCGCTTTCAACACAGATATCCCAATGTCGAATGACCAGAAGCACCAACAGAAGCAGGTATCTGAGTCGGTCAAATCTAAGTCACCATAGATAGGGTCGAAGTGAACCACCTCCCGGAAAAGGTCCTCGGGATAGGTTACGTTGGCGAGCCTCCACGTGTTGCCGTTGTCTGAGGAGATTTCGACGCGGGTGACTCTGCGCCCACCGCCTGCATAGGCATAGCCCTTTACTGTGTACGTTGCGTTTGATGCGAACTTGGCGGTGTCGAGGATCTCGTCGTGATCTGGAGAAGCAATGGCACTGTTCGCGTTCAGGTCGCGGATGATGTATCTACCAATATTTCTCTGGGTCAGAAACTCCATTTCGGCAGGAACATCTTGTATCTCACCTTGGATCGTACCACCACTCCTTCTCTGCGCGTGCTTGATCTGGGCCCAGCGGCATCGGCAGAACCTTGTTGTCGTGAAAATGCAGATGGTGTTGACTTTCGATCGCAGATAACTCGATCCTTGACAGCCATTTGACAGATCTGCCTCCGATTTGCGATGGGACTACCAGGCGAAGTGGGAAGCCGTGGTCGGGTTCCAGCCTTATTCATAGGGTTTTTAATTACCAGACACTCGGAATGGAAGCGACCCTCTTACGGCAGCCCGTTCATTGCCCACGCGAGCATCATCCCTTTCCGCTTATCTCGAGCCCAGCTCGTGAGTTGACTGGAGAGTATGCGCCGTGAGCGATTGTTATTTTTGGATTAGGGCTATGTAATGCTCACCTCGTCCCGTAAGGTCCGTTCGGGAGATCGTCACTCCCTTCGAACACGACATGCTTCGCCTGGCGTGTAGGTCGAATAAATTCCAAGACGTCCGCCAAATAAACTCCTGTGAAGAGTGCCGTTGATATGCCTGCTGGTCCCCATGAAAATCCGAGCGATTTCTGTACGACGTTTTGTTCCTTGCGGCGATTGCCTGCGCATACCAATGTTACAGGGACGGTTACCACCCTAAACATAGTTCGTAGATCTGTCAAGGAGAGCGCTGCCGGATTCGAACACAATCTACCGTGAACGTTCGATGTAAAAATAACGGACACTTGGCATAGAAAAGTAAACTAACCCGTGGAGCTTCAATGTCCACTGATCTGCCTTCTTCTGGTCTATGATAGGAACGGCGCCATGGTTCCGGACGAAGAAGAGGCTGCTGGGAGTGATGAAGCCTTGAGCGTATAAATCTCTCAGATTGGCTTCTGCGTTGAATGGATGCTTTCCTGTCAAGCGAACCATTCTAGGATCGCGGGGGATCCATGCATCGGGAGTGGCCCTTGCAAGTTCGATGTTGGTTTGAAATTCATCTAGGAAAAGGAAAGACAGACGTACATGTCTCGAGTATCGATTTTGCTACATGCTTGCTCGTCGGGAATGCGTGGAAGATCCAATGAGGAAGGAAGTCCACGGGGTACCATGCACTGCACATCGTAATCTGGGTTTCGTTGGACAAGCGATGGTGGGTAAAACGGTGTTGGCAATTGTACGCCAACGTCAACCCTAAATATATTGATTCCTTACTTGACTGTCGAGTACGTATCTAATATAGATAGGTTTTTGTTTTAACCCATCCGAGTTTCGCAAAAACGCTCCCTCGGTCACTTTCTGAATCGCCTCGCCGCTGGGAAGCTGGTTACCTCCCGAAGTACCTTTCGTCGGGCATGCAGTCGCTTGTCCGTGAGTGGTTAAGAGGTACTTCTATATCCATACTTTCTCGCACGAGGCGCTTGGATAACTTGAGACCACACTATCCTCAGAATTGGTGGCGTAGTCCTTTCTGACACTGACATTAGCTAGTTTGCGTAGCTCTGGCCAACGATACAAAACAGCCAGTTCATGGATCGCTCGCGATCGGACGAGGGTGCGGGGATAAAACCTATGCCACCGCGCAAAGCTCAAGGTGCGTGCAAAGTCCGACTCGAGTTCTACTTGAATACGTGATGTACTCGCTACTCTATTGGTGGATTGCAGGTTCACATCATACTGACATCAGTGAACGGGTAAAGAATGGAATATGGCAGGAAACGATCCTCGTCGATTCATCTCCGGATTGTTGTCCAACTAGGGTGCAATTTCAAGCATAAAAATGAGAGCACAATGATATGGCAATGTTTGCGTCGACACGAGCGAGTGTGAAGACCGTTTGTGAGATGTACGGTGCCATGAACGTGAAAAATAAAAAATTGGGCTATGTTCTACTTTTAGAATCAATACGACAGAGGTAGTTGTATTAGGTGGTGCGGTCGCCGTGCATATCGGAGGTGCTCGTGATGGGCTGTGGAAGTGAGTCGTAGCCGTCAACAGAGAAGTCTGCATGTGGCCTTGCCCCGGCGAGTTGAATGAGGCATGCGACGGTGTTTGCAAGTGTTTGCCCACGTCACGTGTGGTTGACGCGTCCTCTTCACGCTCCTCTTTCTTCAATTTCTTGCTCCTCACCACTGGCCCAAGTTACTCTCAATCTCCCACCCGGACTCGTCGCTGGTGTACAGCCTCCCGCTCAACCTGCAAAACCCCCAACCTCCGCCAACGTCAAGGGAGCAGTCAAGCTCATGGCCAACGTGGCACACGAGCTTCGTCAGTTTTTCTTTTCTTTTCTTCTTTTTAAATGGTTAAGAACCAGATCGCTAACCTTTCTTTCAGGTCTTAATACGGCCACCCCCGACGCCGTCGTTGAAGCTGTCACGTTTTACAACGCGGATGTCATCGCTACAAGGCAACTCGCCCAAATCGCTCCAGCGCCCGGTCCTGCTGCTGCCGCGCCCCCTGCAGGACCTGCAGGTTTGCCCTTTTTGCATTTTCTCTGTCCTTACTCATCCCCTTCCAGCCCCATTGGCAGGTGCAGCCCTAATCCTCAACGCGATTGCAGCTCTCAATCGTAGGCTGGATAGTTTTCAGAGGCAGATGGCCATTGCAAGTCTCCATATACCTGGTATCGAGGACAACTAACCAGCACACACATAGAACAGCAACATGGGAAAGGGTACCGGACATCAAATGCCCTATACGGAGGTGCTGTTTCTGGATGGATCACTGCCCTCGGTAGCCATCGTGAGTACTATCTTACATGCTGCTACTTCGCTCATTTGTATCCAGCTTGCACAGCCTGGCCAGCCTGCTTGCCCCGCCCTGCCTGTGCTGGGTGATGTTGACGCTATCAGAAATCTCACAGCAGCACAAGCCGGGCGCTATCTAACTGGTCACGGCGTGCCCCTCCCCCAAGGAGCCCCCGCCCGGAGAAGCCGCGTTGCACAGTGTGTTGGGTGTATCATTGATATCTGGTGTGTTCCTACCATACTTGCCATATAGAATTTTCAGCTGATGGCCTCTCTTTTTTCTACAGAGCGCCACTTTATAACCAGTGCACCATTGAAAGTTGTACCGCTGAAGGTTGTGCATATGTACTTTATAAACTTCATTTTCTACATAGAGGCAGATAGCCTCATCGCCCTTCTTGGTCTTAGGTTCAAACTTCAATTTGGCAGGGTAGTGATGTGGTATAGAACATAGAGCAGTGCATTTACTTGCTGTCAGGCCCTTGACGAGCTGCCTGCATCCTTGTTTCTGCCATTCACTGCCCTCCTCTTCCCCTTCACCGCCTTCCTCCGAGCCCTCTCTGTCGTGTTTGGCATTGTTTGCCACCTTATACCAGTGGACAATCCTCACTCCTGCATGCAAAGGAGGTAGAGGATGTGGGAACCATGTCAAAATGACATAAATACCAACCTTTGGCTCACTTTTATGTGCGAGGGAGGTGGTGGTGGTGGGAATGGCATCGAAATTGGAAGTGTGCATGAGGGGTTGCTGTGTCCAAACATATTGTCTTTCAGGGGCATGGTGTTGGCCAGTTACTGGTGTCACAGTGTGTGTAGGAGGCTACTTGTGGGTTTCTATATTGTGGTTGTCAGCAGGAGGCAGTGAAGGAAGGACTCTGGAGACGAACTGCCTATGGTTTGCCTTCTTACGCACCTGGTGAGGCTCCCATAGCATCGGTCTCTCTTGTATCCTACCTATCCCCAGCCCATACGTTCACCCCAAATCCATTAACATTGAAATCAGGTGGCCTATATCCCTCGCTGGAGGGGAGAGGCCAGGTCACTGCGAGTTTGGGTGTGGAGGGACCTAGAAAGAACAAAAGAAGTTAGTACACATATAATAAGTTATAAAGAATTACTTACCTTTTAGTGTGTTCTGCTGTGTTTGTTGAGTCCAGAGGGAAGGTGGGAATCGAGATCAATTGATCACAATGTTCAACGTTACATTTAACTGCAACTGTGACCAACACGGTTCATTGGAGCAAGGTTTCAAACTCAGCACCAATGAAACCTAACAAACATGAACACTTGGTAAACAATTATATATTTACCCTCATAACACAGACAATTTTTGTACACAAAGCCGTGGCCCAGGCCAACGGCTTTGGCTTTCCCAAAATTCAGGCCAGGTCAAAAGCCATCTCAAGCCGAGGACATCTGGGACCTGGAAATTTCGGCAGTTCGTCAATTCGGCGAATGATTGAACTTCCCTAAGCAGTAAATGACTACCACCAAATAGCATACAGCAGTACTTAATATTCATCTTCCCTTGTCTTTTCCAGGAATTCTTAAGTTAATTACTACACGCCTTGGAAATTCCAGTGCCGTATACGGCGATTGGTGACAGTGGGAATTGTTGGTGAATTCCCACCGTCACCACGCTTGCTCTGATAATCAACCCATATTATGTTACATGTAGCACAAAGTTGGCATTTATTCTTTATCATTATTTCCTAAGCGATACTTGCAAGACCTCATTTTTCATTTTCATTTTTATTTATATAATCTACAATTTCGAAGGTTACTGGTTGTGTGAAGGAGGACTGGAGGTGGTTGTGGTCGTCACTCCCCCAACACCCCCCACCCCCTTTTCCCGCTCTGTTTTTATTTTTCTTACTGTAGTATTAATGGAGTTACACTAGCTTCTTCCGACGAAACATTGTGTGTATCATAAAAACCACTACTTAAACGTCCTCATCACATGGCAAAGCAAAACACCCACAGAATAAAATTATTCTTCACGGCGGGGTGACACAACAATGTCACTGCCAGTTATTAATGTTTTTACCACGGCCTCCCAAGCTTTCTAGCCCTTTTATTGTGCCTTGGTGGCTGATGGGACCATCAAAGTGTGCTCAGGGGAATTTCTGCCATGAACCGCCAAACCGCCAAACTGCCAAAATTTCCAAATCCGAAATTTTTTGCTCAAGCCAAAGGTCAGGCCCGGCTTGGCCCAGCTTCTGGCTTCAGGCTGGAGCCGGCACATCACTAATGCATGGATATTTGGACACTCGTAGTGCTGGTATATGCACATAGGACTGAAATTTCCATGCTCTCAGCGCTTTATGTACATCTTATGCTTCTTGAATATGTCCAGAACAGTATCCCTCCGACCGTCTTCTGTTTTGTAGACATTCACCATGGCCTCCACAAATGCAAGAAGGAACCGAACGTCGTCAGGTGTCAGCACATAGTTCTTGAGGTCATCAATGAATTCCCAAAAAATGGGATGGAGCAGACTCAGCAGCAATGCCATGGGGAGACCGTAGGGCCAATTACATTTACATGGAATGTGTTGATCAGGGTTGTCTTGTCCAGTGAGGAAATTTTGAGGTTCCCCACCAGTCGAAGGAGTGTCAGACTTTCGCTTGCTGCAGAATTTCTCCCAGTCCTCACCTATCTGGTTGGTGGATAGGACTGGAAATTTATATGCAGATGGTGGTGGCCCTGAGCTACGAGAGGGCACCTGGATGGAATAATAAGCAACATCAAAGCAGAGTCGATATTATACTCACTTTGGCCTGGAGGACGCGCAAAGACGTGGATATGATTGATATCAAGCTCCGAGGGAAACACGTCTGACAATAACTTGTTCGATCTCAACTTCAGTCCAACAGTTGGGGGTTTCTTGGAATGGAGATCGTCGATGGGAAAGGAAACCTGCCAGAGGTCGAGATATGACGCGTTGATATGGTCAAAGTGGCGGGCCTTCTCCTCTTTGATTAGTTTTTTGGGGATACTGATATTTTTGTTCTTTGGAATTTCGACAGTGAATGTTCAATCAGGGTCATCACCAAGAACAAAGCAATTGAGCGACAGAAATGCCGTGGAATCAAGAACTACGACTGTTTTGACCTCTTTTAGAAGGATTGAATTTGATTCCAAAGAGAAGATTGTCGCAACGTACCTGGCGCCTTGGCTAGACAATATTAATCATCCACGACATTGGTGAAAAATGTGGTTAATTTCTTGCTAGGTGGTGACAAATTCGGATAGTGAGCAAGATTAATATTTCCCAGTTCTTTCTCAAGATCATCGATGGGAAAGGAGACCCACCAGAGGTCGAGATCTGATGCGGCAGCATGGTCAAGGTGAGGGCCCTTTGCCTCTTTGATTATTTTTTTGAGGATGCTGATATTTTTGTTCTTCAGAATTTAGACAGTGAATATCCGATTGGCATTATCACCAATAACCAAGCAGTTGAGTGAGAGTGACATAGGTAAGGACCAAAAGCTAATAGGGAGAGAAATGTTTGTTGACAATAACTTCATTCACAGGTGTGACTCAACAATTGGTCACATGAACACATGGCGAAGCTGCTTCGGCCTCAACTCTCTTCACCTTGCTCCCAAATGTTTTACAATGATACGGCCACTTGCAACCCGCGAGTTTAACTCACATCGCTTTCCACACCATCATGGCCTGCCATGATAACCTATCAAACAACCCTGGACCCCCCTACAAGGAGTAGTCCAGATGATGAGCAAGGGCTTAGATCAGGTATGTACGGCATCCACACTTTTTCTTCCCTTGTACTCTACTTATTCCATTACCCAAGGCTTCTTCATCACGATCAGTGGCCAACACGACAATGCGAGCAAAGATCCTTTTTTTCCTTTCCCTCCCAGTCAAAATGGCTGACGACAGCCCAGCTGTCTTATTTGTCGATCCATCTCGTATGGAGGGAGCATATCAATGGGCACAAATATTAAGCAGCCAGAGACTCCACAACATGTCCTCGAATGGGAGGCTGTACAGCGCTATGTGGGATGCTGCTTATCCCAAGTTCTTTGCATCACACAACTAACAATAAACTACTTCAGCTCAGTGTACAATGCCCACGCATCGCGTAAACTGATATACCTGAATACCATCATGAAACGACAGTGCCCACATGCCTCTTCGTGGAAATGACACCACTGATGGGACCTACGGTATGTTCCCACTTAGTTCTGGGAGTATGACAAGGGCTAATGATAAAGCCTACCTCAGTTCTCATACACGACCTCATTATCACCCAAACAACAGCCAATGCGATAGACGAGGAGAGTGTGATGAGTGCGGGTGATGAATAACATGAAGTGTGGAGGGCGTGGAGAATTATTGGGAGGTCGGGGGTCATAAGCCACACATACCTTGATCTGAGCTTGCGACACGTTAGTAACTAGAGGTGCATATTCACTTACCTCCATGACTACGAGAGCTAACGATGGAACAGCACCAGCTCTCATGTACAGCGCCTCGTATCAAACGACGCATCTACATGTACAAATCTTCGTAGAATGACGCCGCTGACGTCTCTAAGAAAGTAAGGGTGATAGATAATGTAATGAGATGAGTGTGTACCTCCGTTCGGGCTCAAGCTCGTCGTCTCTACTCAAACCAGCAGCTAACACCCAATGGTGCAAGTTAGAACTACAAGGGTTTGTGGAGACTTTGGCAACAAGGTGCACGACCGTCAATGGAAGAGTCTTGAACTCCCAACCTATTAATGCTCTGTAGGTTGGAGTGAGCTGACAATGACTGCAAGGGGGCGAAAGAACAAACGAGGGCTCATCGCCGACGCGACAATAGCAAAGAACCCAGCAGATGTCATGCCTCCACATCAATGAGTCGGACAGGACGCTGCTATGGAAGACTGGGATTTAGTCGATACGCATGATACTAACCACCACCACCCAAGCACTACGGCCGAACAAATGGAAAACTGGGATGACGATTTCGACCCAGAGACACAGAATAACTGGCCTCGAAAGCCAAAGTTGTCTACTCCACGACGGTGAGATGTCCGAGAGGAAAGCTGGAACGATGAGCTTGAGATGGAGGCGAAATGAGATGAGTAGGATCAAGAGTCTGGGCGAAGAAATTTAATCAAACTAATGAGGGATTCAGATTCCTACCTCCTTCCCCTTCCTCCTCGAGCTTGGTCGCCGATGATGGCGCATATGGTAGGTGGTTCTCATACTGGTACTCGTGTTCCACAGTGCTCATCATCCACGTTATAGCTCTTCGACTCGCCACTGTTTCCTAAGATAAAGGAACGAGTAAATCAATTGTTCATTCTCCTGCTACCATCGTAACCTGCCAAAGCAGGTTCATCTCGCTCATGGAGGTTGCTTGTGATCGTCGATGACGGCATGTATGGTAAGTCATCCTAGATCTTGTTCTTGCCTTCCATTGTGCCAACCGTAGTCATTTGCAGTGCTTCGACTTGCCACTGTCTCCTTCAACGAAGATAATGTGTATACTACACACCGCTCGTCTTTGTGTCAATGTCCTGATTCCGTGAAACATGGGCATTGTCAATGAGTGGGCAAGATTGGCTAGTGTCAAGGAATGGGTAAAAGTCTGATCATCAATTGTGGCTGTTCAATTCACCATAGCCTCTCATCGTCGATAGCACCTTTCTCGCTTACCGTATATATGTGAGATTTCCCACTTTCCCCCTTTCTTATTCCTGGGTTTGTCGGTGACAGCACCACGGTAAGTCGCTCTCGGCCTGGTCCCTCTCTTCTAGGGTGCTCATCATCGTTTCTGGTTGTTCATCCCTGCTGTGTCCTAAGATGAATCTGGTGAGTAAATGAATTCTTCATTTTCCACCTGCCGTTGGTGACTCAACGGAGCAGATAAATCCCTGCTCCTTTCCTCATCCTCAGACTCTTTAGCAGTCATCGACAACCGCATCGGATGAGTCCTTCTCGCTCACTCTCGTGTCTCCTTCTCATTGTGGTCATTCTAGCTCTTCGAACCGGCACTGCATCTTATGGCGAAGAGACTGAGAAAAACAACTTTTCATTTTCGTGCCGCTGTTCCAACTTGTTGATCATAGGTCACCCCGCTCCTTATCAATACACGTACTATCTCACCAGATAATCTATGATTTTGAAAATAATAAGTGTGTGCTCATAGATCAGGGGTGATGGATCCAGACTCACCCTATCTCTCATAGCCCTCGTTGTCAATAGCGCCCCTGCTTGTGTGGCGTTACATGTGCACAGTATGCCCGCCGATGTGTAAAATTGTCTGCTGATGTACATTTGTTACAGCCGGCTCGATTTGACCATCGCGATGGAGGCAGGGAGGAGTGGATGGGCTGAATGAGATAAATGAGAACAACTGTCGTAAGTAAACCACTTGCAGATGAGGATACTGTACCCACCGTGTGCCTCATAGCAGCTGTCAACATTGTGTTGTCTGTGTCCTGGTTGGATGAGCCCTCCACTGTCTGTGCGGATATCAGCTTCTGGCTGGTGATGCTAGTCGACTATGTGGGGTTGAGATCGAGCAGCATCTGTGATCAGCTAACGAGTGGAAGTGGATAAAAATGGTAAATACCAGCTAAATATTGGCAAAGAGAATTGCCACTAACCAAAACCCTTGTTCTAAGTACACATGCTTTTTGTTGTCGCCACTGCATGCCATTTTTGAAGTGTGCCAAACCCTGGCCATGGCGTTCATCCCACTTCATAGACGTGGTGTTGAGGAATGGTCCATCATGGAAAATTGTGTATTTTGAGCAGCACCGTAACCATCTGCTCGTTGGAAAGAGGGAGGAGGAAAAATCTAGTAGACGGTAAGTAGTCGCTCATGAATGTATGGACATGTACACACCTAATATTGTCACACAGAATATGTCTGCCCACTATTCGATGCAAGTCGTTAATAAGAACAAAACTACCATTCGCCCAAACCCTCTTTCTCCTACTCCAGCTTTCCAATTGCCCCAACACCCTTCCAAAAAGCACCCTCGAATGTCGCTGCATCAAGAGAAGCCATACATCCGAAAAATCCCTCGCTAAACTCTGGCGGCCACTCCATACTGCACTTTCTGTGATGAGTGGTGGCGAACCGGTATACGGAAAGCTGAAGGAGGTGGAACTCGTGTTGTCAGCGAGCGCTATCCCGGCTGTGGACATCCATCGATTTATGATGGAGCAGAGAGCTCCTTCCAGACATCGAAGTGCAGGGGGCGATGGTATCGGTAAGGGTGGAAAGGGGCGGCGAGGACAAAGGGTTATTGGACCAGTTGCATCAGGTGTAAAGAGTATCACCACTGTTGTATGAGTGTCCAATGATTAATGTTGAGTTTTCTTTCAAAAGACAAAAAATTCATCAAACCAGGCAAACAGGTGCGCCTTGCTGAGGCGGCGACCTTGGATTTCATCGTGCGGAAAATGACGATCACCATCCCTTGTGTCCTTGACGTTGTCTCCGTTGACAGGATTGTTCAAATTGTCCAAGAATTCATTGATGCACCTGTGCTCGGAGTTATAAAGTGCAAACCGCCCTGATCAGAAGTGGAGCTCCAGGCAAGTGCAGTTGAAAAAGACTATATCAATTGCATCTGTATCAATTGTGTCAGTATCAACTGCATGTATTTCCATCTCCGCATGCGGAATGCATGCAGGAAATAGATCATTATCCGACATATCCACCTACTCTGGTACCTCCCTTTCAATGGTACCGTCACCCTGGTGCAAATCATCAACACCGTCCAAGGTATGTACTAACTGTGTGATATGATATTCATTTCCTTTCCTTGAATCTTGATCAACAATGCCTGTTTTTACAGCACTTAGCTTGGACAACACATTCGCTCCTTTCCTTGTTAACGAAAACTGATTACAAACCTCATGAGTATCGGAGGCGCAACTTGGTTGATTGGTGTCAACTCACCCAAATCTGCCACGGTGGGCGGCCTTAACACCCACAACAACTGCGAAGGTGAATATCGAGCTGTTTATCTTCTAATGCTAAATAAACCTTTCTCATAGGTGCTACCAGTATGAGTCGTGGTACGTATTTTGCCTTTAGATAATAGTCGCCTCGACTAAAACCCATAACCCAGCTGATTTCTTCTTTGGAAACAACCACGACTTCAAAGAGACCCGCTTCCAAATGTATGTATCCTGAATTCCTTGTACCCTGTATTTCTTTCCTTAATAGCTTGTCAATGTCAGCAACAACTTCAGTGCTGGAAAACACAACCTAACCATCGTAGCCGAACTCAGGAGCTTCCTCAACCAAGGTCCAAGACTCTATGATGCACAACCCCCAATTCTCCCTCATGTCCCCAGGGCCCACGCCTCTCCACCGCATATGGCGAATCTGTCTTCCCTGTCAACTTCTTCATTGATGGACGCCAAAAAGACAGCCAACTAGATCTCACTGCCATCGCACACGGTTTCTTCCAACACATGCAGCTGCCTCTTGATTTCCATCGCCACAATGGGTCAATCAGCGACCACCAATTGAATTAACACTGTGCAACTGGAACAAGGGGAGGAAATGGTTGACGGTATTTGGAATCATACGGGGCGAAGGAAAAGACCGAAACAAGTGTGGGTTCAGAATGCCACAACGATTCCACAGTAACCATGGTCGATGCAGAGGTGTTGTTCAGTTATCCAGGGATACTGATGTTATATTCAAAGCATTCATATCAACTTTTCTAACTCCTACCATTTTTCAAATACACGCAACATAAACTCACAGAGCCAATCATACATGCCGCTCTTCTCCTGAACTGTTTGTATCTCCAATGCATGTTTCTAAAATACATCTATTTTATCAGTGACCAGGAGGAATTCTAGATATTGGATTACCTGTAGTTGAAGTGGCGTCGGTATAATCGCCAGGTTTTTGGGATCATTGATGACTTTTTTTCCGTGTTCAAATCCTTCCATGGTGAGTTGTCTGAAATAAGTCAATGAGGTTGTTTGGTGAGGATTACATCAGGAAAAACCTAAATTGCTTATTTGTGAAAATAAGTTCAAATCGACAGTCACCAAACTGACACGGACTTACTTCATCAAATCAGCTCAGATCAGTTCACGGTCAGTAGTCACTCAGTAAACTTCCAACTTATTTAGCACAAATCAGCTTAGATTAGTTCGTGATCAGCAGCTCACTGCTAAGCTTCGACTTATTCAGGTGATTGATTATGAGGCGCGACAAATACTCCAAGCGCCTACCACTCGATTGCGGGCTCTTGTCGGAGTTTTAATTGGGATCAACTATGACCAACACTGTTCCACCGCTCCCACACCAACCCTCTAGACTCAACGACAACGTATTAAAAGGTAAATAAATTGTTTTGAACCCTCTTTTCATGCATGTAATTAAATCTTTCCCTCTTTTTAGATCCCTAACTATTGCCACCTGCCCTGACCTCTCCCCTCCAGTGAGGGATGTAGGCCACCCTACACGATATCAAAGGGTTTCGGGAGAGTGTACGAGTTACTAGGGGGAAATGCGAGGGGAGGCCCATGGTGTGGGAGACCCGTGAGGTACGTGAGGAAAACTGGGTTAGGACATATGTCGCCTACTTACGCCCCCGATACTATACAGCACAACGCCAGCCTGGATCTCTGGCTAACGCCCTTCCAGATGACGATGACCGTGATGCACCAAGGCCCCGTTCCATGAGCACCCGACATAGCATATTCCTCTACAATGCCACTGCCACCACCACTATCGATGCAACCGCCATTGACTCGTGCAATTCCTATCGTGGGTTCACACTACCTCGACTACCTTCAATGAACCAAGCCACTTACGATCGACAAACGCGACCACCAATGACTGCAACTCCCAACAACCACAACTTGCCGCGACTGCGACCACACAAAGTACCAATTCAACAATCAAGGAGTTCCACGCTTGTCAACTCGTGCGCCCTAGTTACCATCCCCACCGACTTCCTAACCTCGCAAGTCTGCATGGCAGTGTCAATTGACACTCGCACTGCACTTGCGAGGTTTTTGGTTGGTCTTGGGAGGATACACGTCACAGGTTTTGGGAGGATACACGTCGCGGGTTTGGGTACACCCAGGTCAAGTTGAAAACCCTTACTCTAACCAGCATTTCTATAATATCTGAGATTGTAAAAAGGTTTTAAATTAGAGAGGGTTGACTAGCTACGTGAATTTAATAAATGGTTGAGTACAAAAACCGATCTGAGAGTGCATTTACATAGAAAGAAGTCACATATTCAAGAACAGTACTCGACGACCATGAAGTAGGGACTTGTGGACCAAATTTTGGAAAAAGATGGACGCTGGACCGAATAAGAGAAACAGGGATGATACTCACTCGCCGTTCTCCTTGAGTAACCAAACGAGAAATCTTGAATAGCTTGGTATTTCGATCAACTGGCGCCCGTGACAACGGAGTAAACCATTCGACATAGGCCAGATGCTGGTGTGGAAATCCACCTGGAAACCAGAGCCCAATGGCTGTTGACGGAAGAGTAAATATACACTGTATTTGCCCAACGCCGAGACCTATTAATATTAAAAAGCTCAGCTGAGATTTGAATATCATAGAGACTCTTGACGACTCGCACCTTGTACACCCGAATCATTCTCGGGTGCAACATTAATTATTGCAGTATCGAAGCGTGCAGGAACAACTTTCCGATACTTATCGAGGTGCACAGGATCGACATGGATGGAGTCGACAACGACCTCATCCAGAGGATTAAGGGCATAGGGATCATAACTGATGAATTTGATGCGATGAAAGACAGACAATTTGTTGAAAGGAATGTGAATGGAATGGGAAGCCATTTCGACTTGAGCTTTCGAATACTCAGGATTTTGATACTGGGCAATAAAGCGGGATAAAGCTGGAATAAAGTGCATAGCGCCGTATTTGTTGTGGATGTCATTAAGCAGAACAGCACGATGTGTGGGATGCTTTGTCATTCATTGGCGGCGCTCGGGAATTAATGAAGGAAGTGGCTTTTGGACGTGAAGAGGGGTGTTCGAGGAAGTTTCCAGGCAATGGCGGATATACTTCTGGTGCTGCATCATCCGCTCCTTACGACCAAGCCAAAGGGTCATCTGTGGGAACTCGTCTTTGAAGTTGGTCGACGCATATGCCTCTTTTGCCATGTCAATATGGAGGCGTTCGGTATACTCGGTGTTGAAGTTGTCAGCGGTTCTGAAAAGCTTGATGAGTTCCCAATAGTGACCAATGTTATGGAGCTTTGGGATATTGAAGTGAGTATGCATGCTGAGAGAAATGAAGATGTCATGGTTGTCATGGAATGCCTGAAGTGCGTCATCCATCTGGGCCAGTGTTTCAGAGGTGTGTATCGGATATCGAGCAAGGTAGATGAAATCGAGCACAGCACGGACTGTACGAACCAATCACGCATTAGATTGTCCACCCGGAAGACGAATATCAGTGACGAGGGCCAGAAGAAAACGAGAAATCTGGTCATGCTCGGTGCCGGTTACACGAGAGAGGTGTGAGATTCCATTCATGAAGAGGCGGATGTTGTGATTTGGGGGGAAACGATGACACCGAGCATCAATTTCAGCATCACCACATACAGCCCTAACCCAAGCGATGAGATGCTTCAGAAGTCCTTGGTACAGTTGGTGCAGGATATCGGGGGTTATGGAGCGATAAATGTCAACGAAGGGAAGATTTTTCCAAAATACGCACTGCACCGGTTTGATTCCAGCACTTGCGCAGGCCTTCGTGAATTCAGCCGCGCCCTTGTCGATAGAATTGAGAGCTTGTATGACTTCGTCGGTATTCCACGGCTCCAAGATGCTTTCTTGATTTCCAATTTCATTGCGTGGTGCCGGGCAGATGGGACATTCACCCTTCTTTGTGAGACCGACGAGAGTCTGCTCAGGGTAATCGCCAACATAAGCTGCGAGAATTGGGAAGCACCGCCTCGTCGCACCATCTCCGCTGGTGAGAATGATTCCATCTTTTCCAGCCCTCTCCAACGGCTTGACGATATACTGCATACAGTGGTGAAACAAATTGGACAAGCATCGTCGACGCGAGGCCTTGTTCGTGATGTGGTCAAGCTTCGAGGTTGGGAGATACCCGAGCAGGACCTGGCCCTGTCGTGAAGGTTTTCGACAGATGTGTTTGGGAAGGTTGCCAATGGTAAGATAAACTGGATACGGCTTTCCACGGAATGTTGTGAGTTGAGTTTTGTCGGAGGAGATGATAATCGGGACGATGGTAATATGTTTTCGCCATGTCTCAGTTTGTACCTTTTTCTTTATCATAATGTAAGTACGAGCAGGAGAAATTAAACATGGCAATTCATACCTGAGTTGTCCACCACCATTTTCCTGTGTGCATGTCATGGTACATCCGGACGGTCATATCTCCATCAGCGTAATGGCGTTCGGGTTCAGTGATCAGGTCATCCACAAAATCAGGATCGCCCCACAAGGCTTGTAAACACTCGATTATATCATGCGAATAAAATTCAAAAGCTTCGCCGCTCTGAACAACCTCATGGCGCTTAAACTGGGGCCGTCCTGGCAGCTTGTTGTCGATGATCTTATTTAACTCCTCGGAGTTCTTGTAGGACAAGCCCAGAGCATCGCGAACCTAGAGCCAATTGGTTTAGTAGTTCAAGTCAAACATGGATTGATATAAAATGCACCCCCGGAATCGCAAGCAGATCAGAAAAGGCCGTTGATCCAGGACCTCGAAGCTTGGCCCACAGCGCAACCTCCCAGTCCTTTCTCGACATGAACGGGGCCCAAGGACTCTTATCCTGGCCGCTCACAGCGGCACAATAACTCTTGTCTCCGGTCTCCCCACGTGCCAGGATTTCTCCAGCAGCGGAAGAGGGGTATTTTTCCGTATAGCGACGCACCACAGCTGGTTTGACACCATGGCCCTCACCAATAATAACACGCTCAGCTGGACGACGTGCGCCAATATCCGAATCTTCCTGGAACTCTTCCTGAATCTCGTTATCATTAACTTCCTCCTCTATTCCTTCTGTGGTGCACCCTCACGAAGCGGCTCCCAAGTGTGCTCCAATTCAACGGTGTCTTCTTCCTCCTCTTCAGACTCGTCACTTTGTGGTGGTTCGTCATCCTCTACATTGGCGGGGGGATGTTCAGCCGGCATATCCATGTCTTGGCCAAAGGTGTCCGTTGCGTAGTCCTGGGGAGACCCAAAAGCATCCCCTTGAAAAGTTTGGGCCTCTGCGTCCAAGTCCAAGCCATGGAGCCTCTGGAGACGCTCATAAAGTGTATGTGCCATCCTGAGTTCTTCGTAGACAGCCCGACACAACGGATCTTGTGATTGGGTAAGATGAGACTCATAGCCTCGCACAGAGAAGGTCTTATCGCAGCCAGGGCAGGTGCTTGTATCAGAGGACATGACAATAAAAAGATGGATTGAAGTTGCGATGAAATATAAGACATTCCAAGACTTAGGTGATTAAGTAATGAGCGAGACGGAAGCATATAATGGCATTGCAAAACTTAGCAGTTGCACCAAACAACAAACATGTGGCTGATCAACACGATCCAAACACCCCACATTTCGCTCTTTCTCCTATGCACAACCCAGAGATGGATGACGACAGTCATATGGCGGTTACAACTCTTGAAGAACGGCAAAAGCGGATTGAAATGGAGCTCAAGAAGCGGAAACTAGCCGCTTCGCGCACCAGGAAGGAAGAGGAAGAGCGACGGCTGATCACAGCTGGAGAAGGTGAGTTAGCGAACTCAAACATTCAACCGACAAGGTGTTTACATGTCCTCACCTTTTAGGCCCTCGAAGAGCGAAGGAAAAGGCCTTGAAAGAGGCAAGTAAGTACCTCATATCTAGTGAGGCATAAACGCTTGGTAATTTTTTCATTGTCAGCATGGTATGAAGCAACAGGAAGGAAGCGACCACACTCACCAGCCAGGGCACGCAATAACAATGTTCGAGAGCCAGCTAGCAAAGGTGCGGGTACCCCTGTCTTGTGGCTTGTCAGATAACTTACTGGCCATGCAGAGAAACGGCGCAAGAAGGAACAACAAGGACTTGAAGAAGAGCAAGAGAGCGATGGTGAAGAGATAACGAAGAAATCCCAAAGTGGTGTGTATTCCATTCCAGGTCGCTTACTAATTCTAATAGTCCCACAGCCGTCAACGTTGATCGTGCCCGGCGTAAGTCCCTTAACTCTTCTTCCCATCTTGCCCCTCATCCCCTCATCATCGTCCAAGGCTCAAATAAATCTACAAAATCGAACACAACAAAGAAGTCCAAGAAGCAGCCCCCAAAACCTAGAGCAGCCAGCGTCGAGTCGGATTCATCCAGCCTCTCAGATCCAGATGATGAACTTGACAAAGCAGAGAGTGGAAGTACTGACGAGGATGACCCAGATGGAGAAGAAGATCTGGATATCGCAGGTATGACTGAGAAGGATGCCTGCAAGCTCCTGGATGATGAGGTTTAGTTTTTTATTCATTATCTGATTCTATTCTATTTACTGCACCCATATTTAGGTTCCCCAAGATCCTTCTGGCCTATTCGACGATGACGATGGCGTTGATATGGTCAGTATTAAGTCAGGAAATAGTCGACGATCAAGTTCAGAGGCCTCTCGACCGCCAACCTCGGAATCTGAAGGCATATTCGACGACAAAGAGGATTCAAGTTCCAGTGGTGAAGAACTTGAAGAGGTGGTACATTCAGGAACCTGTAAGAAGGGAAAGAAGATGAAGGTATGTCTGATCATTGTTATTTATGCCAGTGGTGTCATTGCTGATCCATTCTCTAGGGTCTGAGTAAACGAGATGCCGCACTTACTGCAGAGGTACCACCCTATCAATTTCGTTGACCACATAATGACACCCTCAAATCTAGCATCCCGCCATCGTCACCTCGCGCCCCGCTAATAAGATATCGAACTCCCGTCGCCGCCCGACTGCCAACCCTGTCCGCATTGAGAGCGATCAAGAGAACGACACAGAGGAGAAGTGGCCCACACATGCGCGCATGAACAACCATGGCGCGCTTCGTGTCCAGAATCTTTATCTTCGTATGGTCTGTCGTGACGCTATCAAGATCGTCGAGAAGACTCTGGTTACTGAACACGCCTGGCCTGAACTGCACCGAGCCGCAGCGTATAAGCGACAGGTACTTTTGGATGCAGTGAAGCCGCTCGTTGGGAGGGATAAACTGTACAAAGATGTACAAAAGCGCATTACAAGAGACGATGACTTTGTTAAAGTCATCAGTAAATGGGTACGTATCTCAATTAATATGACTATACGCCTTCGTTGCTGTTAATGGTTCATTCCAGGTTATTGACCGTCTTGCGCATCATCGTGGCAATGTGCGCTCTGTCGCCTCTGATCATATTGCATTGTTCCAGCTAGGCATTGACGACGGATGTAAAGAACGAGTCAAGGCTTTGATGGAAAATGATGTGTACGTATATCCTGGGGAGTGGGGTGTCACGGAGAAAGGAAAGGTATAGTCGTTCATCCTGTTTTTCTTTCGATCTGACCATCTGTGCCATAGCCCATCTGGCTGACAAAGAGTTCGCCAACGGACATTCAAATTTACCTTAACCCGGGTCTTATTCAACTGATCCGAGACGCCTTCTTCGCTACTCCTACCGGCTTTGGCTACAAGTTCAAAGACCAATATGTCTCTTCACATCCCACTCAACCAGAGCCAGAGCTCACGATCGCTCTCATGGCCCTTAGTGCTATGGCTGTAAGTTTTTCCTCATTATCTAATGTTAATGGTGGCTGACATGCTCAGTTCTTTGCGGCAATATGGGAATGGCGGGAGGGAAAGAGGCTAGTCAAAGCGAAGTCGGAGGCGAAGTTGAAGTCTTCTGAGCGATTCGATGGCGACCTCTTCAAGACCGTTTTCGACAGACATGTAGAGACTCTTACAGGACTTCAGAAGAAGATCAACACGTATCACTCGATCATGTCAAAGGTTTATTCTCAAGTCACGTAAGTCTGATGTCTTTGTCCTCAATCGCTTGCTCATGTCATTGGTATTCAGTATTGACAATACCCAGGCTAATTTTGGTATGCGAATCCAGGGCAATGCTCTTGTTATTCTGGATTTAAGTGAACTGGATTAGTTTATAAGATTGGATGTATAAATGATTCAATTAAATTCTTCGTCAAGCTCTCTTTTTGACAATCTGCTGAGGTGAAACCATGATTTTTATAGCAAATTTTGTCCACATATCTCGGATGAAGAAGTAGGAATCAGCCACGAATCAGCATGTGATCCGCACTAATCAGTTGTCAATTTACGAGGGACCTGACTGATTCAACTTACCCAACTTACCCAACTTATTGAAAACTAATCGAAGCATATCCTGACATATACTGGCATATACTGGCTGATTTCTGCAAATAAGCGGGTGAGGTTTTTCCTGATGTATGAGCAGCCCTCACTCTAAGGTAGTGATCCCATTGTATTTCAGGGAATTAATGATGACCATTGGGTCCAGATCGAACTCTGGAATCGAATCTTTAGGATAGGATTTCTGAAATTTTAATGTAGTCAGTTGACAGACTAACCAACACTATAGCCATCTGGAATGGCGCTGGTCTCCCTCACGCTCGCAGGAATGGGGACTTCAGTGATGCCTTTACCATCTGCTGTGGCCTTGTATATAGTGGGTTGAGATGCAGTGATCTTGACATAGTTGGGTGAAATAAACATCTCCCGAGTGAGCAATATAGGTGCAGATGAAGTTGCTAAGCGCCGACAAGATCTAAGACTTGGATTTGAAATAGTGAGCGCTTGACTTAATCCGACCATCTTCGAGGGAGTGTTCATAAAACTAATCAATGGAAAAGTTCGTTCAGTGAAATATCTAGTGTTTGAAGGTCCAGTCTCAAGACTGGAAAAAGACTGAGACTGGACCGGACCGAGACTGGAAAAGACCAGGACCAGACAAGACCAAGACCAGAAAAGACTGCAAAGAGACCGGTTTTGATAGACCGGTCTTTGTGGTTAAGACCGGTTTAAACCGGTAGACTTATACCCCCAATAAACACCTTCAATTTGAGCCTATACCCATCAAAATTGGTTGAAATCTGACAATGTTATGGTCAAAACTATAAAATATCGGACAAAAAGAGTAGATGTGATGGAAATAAATCATATCTTACTCAATTCTTCACCGTTTTCAATGTTACAGGGCTCATATTGAAGGTAATATGTCAGTCAACAATCCCTACTGACAAATAAATGTAAAAAATGTAATATATTAACCGTGCAATAAATTTCCGGTCCAGACCGGTCTAAGACTGCAAAAAACCGATCAAGACTGGTCTACGTCAGTTTTGTGCGGTCTTTTGTGGTCTCTGAACCGACGTGGACCGGTCCCGGTCTTGGTCTACTGCCCTGGGGGTCGAAAGACCAGACTGGACCGGACCTTTAAACACTAGAAATATCAAGAACAGAAAGATGTTTATATTGTTTCGAGAACTAAGACAAATCTCACTCTACTGAATCATTTATTTGAGCCTTATCTACTTGGCGGCATTTCGAAGCATGTCCAGAAAATGTGTGAATTGTGGCTGAGCAAAGGTGCAGTCAGTGGCAAATGGAATCAATGGAACAAGTTCGGACTCTTCAGAGTAAAAAATGCATAAGGTGCTACTCCTTCAGGAAAACTTGAAGTAGCTTTATATGGCGGCTCCCAAGAAACTGGACGCACATGGTGAAACAAGTCTATGTGAGAAGCAATGACCCCCCCCAAGCGATGCCATTAACCAGACGCACGACACAATTTCCCCTTCGATGAGTTTATTACCTTGCAGTATAACGGAAGCCATTAGGTTAGGATCAGCAACATACACATACGTCGATAAGCTTACAGCCACAGAAGACGAATATTCAAGTTGAAGTTCGAACCCCGCTCATGCCCCTTCATTCATTTCATCACTGACACGCATTATCGATGACCTACCCATCATACACTTTAGGTAGTGCGCTATAGTTTGCATTTAAGTAGACTGGCGATCACCCCTAAGTGAGATTTTGGTGATATTTATCTGAGATTTATCAGCAAGTGAGATTGTTTCCAGTCGCAAAATAAATTCATTCAGAACCTCAAATAACTGCTATCTAGCACACAACAAAGTGAGTTAGTCGATGTTGAGATGCTCCAGGCCTATCTGGCAATATGATATATCATAGGTATGTAATTAGATTAAAAGTGTGATACATAAAACAATCTAACTAGATACACTTTGGGATATATCACATTAGATACGCATCCACCAAGACGACTACAGCACGGCTTGTTTTCGGCACCATGAGAGCTACAGTTTCGGCACTACCACACCCATGGAAAATCCCATTTCGTGCCCCTTCCCAAAATGGCACATACCCACCCTGCTGCATTTGGGCTGCTTGCTCTTCAGCATGACCACCACCTCTTCCCTCTGAATCATTGATGGATGTGGATGCCGTGATCACCCGCCACCTGTCGAGCTCACCACATCATCGGACCACTAGCAATGAGCGGAAAATAGTGGGTCACCGTTCTGCCTTGGGCTTTGCTGGGCTTAGGGTTGACAACGCTGTCAAAAACTCTCCTCATTGTTCTCGCAACTTCCCTCTCGCCTCAATGTATGAGGGTACATAATATGTTTGTGTATTAAATCTCGCTTTTTAGGCCCCCCCGCATTCTCGTTGATTCCCAGGTACTGTCACTTCACCTCTCCCGTCCAACCAGGGATGTAAGCCAAATCTCGAATGATTTCAGGTGGACATGTGGGTTGGAGCAAGGTAGGACAAGGGGAGACCCACAGTGTAGGAGGCCCACCAGGTATGGAGTTGAACCATTATTGCATTGCACATCATCTTCGACTAATCTCAATTAACTTCAAGTCCCTTCTTCAACTTCGAGACCTCACTTATCCATCTTGTGTGCGCCGAGACACACTAATCATTTACACACCTTTTGACACCCATGTCTACGTGCACTTCTGTGTTTGTCGTGATATTCAGCTTTGCCTGGCTTGGGCTTTGCAAAAAGGTATCGTCTGCGCACCTCTTTCCGTTGCATCTCAGGATTTTCAGCAGATGGTATGTAATATATTTATGCAGGTAATGTACGCTGATTCTTGCTTTTTAAGATCCCTCCAACACTCGCGTTTATTCCCAGCAGCTCTCCCAGCCTCTCTAGCCAAACACATACACTAAATATTGAACAATTTCTGATAAAGACATAGCCAACAACTTCGAAACCGCCGATGTAAGAATCAAACAATGATGTGAATGCAACGAGCAGCAGGAAAACTCAACCACAGGGGGATGGACATGCGCGAATGCTGTGAGGCCGGGGCAAAACACCTTGAGGACAAGACAAAGGTGGTGGACGAGTCAAACACTGAGAGCAGCCAGTGATGATGAGGAGGGAAATGGACTGGGTCTGGGGTGGAGATCGGTCAAATGGTGTGAAGATGAGAAGAACGAGTTGGAATCGATCATCCAACTGGAAGTTCTCGCCTTCATACCTGTATAGACCATATTGACACTTGGCCTATAGTTCCATCTTTTATTTCTGTCCTCAAATGCGCATTAAACAGACATTCAGTGGTATAAGACAAGTGCACTTTCGGGGCATGACAGGTCTTTATCTAACTTGACTCTTCCAGTATTTCTTGGAAAAGAACCAATCGCAAAGCCACCAATTAACAAAAAAACTGACAAGGTTACACACCGTAAAAACAGCAAACGGGGACGGCCACCAACATTTAGCAGTCTCTCAGCCAGCTCCGGGTCAGGGAATCATTGTCAACTCTCATTTGAATCTCATTCACTCGTGCCAGTGTCAAGCTGATTTAAATACCCATCGGTAATTGCATGGGCAAGGTGTCAATAGTTTCTTTCCCATAAAAAATTAGTTCCAATCTGTAGCGATATCTCGAAAACCAAGGTTAAGGGCTGAGCACTGAGCGGCTGATCCGATCCCACATTAATCCCACATATGCACCTCAACTATTGTGTCTATTGTGTGACTACATCTGTCTATCAATACAAATATCAACGATAAGGGATATATAATGCAAGAGGTGTAGCTAAGGGGCTTAGTACTAATGGTAGGGAGCGTAATATGTAGTCTAAATGAAGGTAATTTGTGCTGTTCATGACATGGTCCGTGATATGTTCTTGATATTTGAGGTCATCAACCCCAAAAACAAACAATGATAATCGAACATATCCACGTTCTGTGTGCCTATGAATCTACCTCTCCTCTCACAACACCTCTCTGACCCCAATTCACACTCCAGGATGCGATAACGGTATGTATACTCTCTGTAACAAGTTTACTAATTGATTTACTAGCTTTTCTATCTTTTTTAGGCCCACATGCTTTTCCAGCAGCAGCTACCTAGTACCGGTCTTTCCCCTCCAGTGAGGGATGTAGGTCCTCATTTCACACCGCCGTAGGGTTCTAGGTGGGCATCGGGGTAATGGGTCATGTCAGATAACACAAGTGGAGATACATGAGACCTGCCAGGTATGTGAGGTCTTCGCCTCCCTTCACCTCCCTTCACCTTTTGATGACCGCTAGAGCACACCCTTCGCATATATCGACAACGCCAACACGCTAGGGCACAGGTACACCCTTTACACCCTTTACACCTACATCCCCAGTTTGAAACAGAGCCACAGGTTGACCGCCTGTCGCGTATGCGTAACTAGGCAAGCACTTGCAACCCACCCTTGCTGGTGTTGCCAGAGAGGCTCTTGTGAAGCTGTGCGCTGAGTCTAACCACAGGCTCTATGGCAGCTTTTCGAGCGACCAAGGGATCGACGTGGGGTTTGAAACCCCACCATTACCCATTACCCAACCGTGGCCTTCGGCTAATTTTAATGGCCACAGATGATGGAGATACAGCATGGGATTTGAGAAAGAGGGAGCAGTATTGTGCCAGTGTGGGACTCAATGTGTGTCACGAGGTTCGCCATGAATTTTCCTTGTTGCTTCACCTTTCATCCACCGATGATGCCAACGCATTAGGGCATAGGTGTGCCATTTGCACCCCTGTTGCGTATCGCTGCCCACACGAACGTGCCTTACCACCACACCCGCTGTCAACAACATATCAGATGTCTATGCCTGTCGAACAGCACGACGCGTCACCGTGCCCACACGCTACCAGTGCTCAAAGCTGAGGATGTCCGTGGCTTTTCAGACACATTGATGGGTGAATCAGAGTGGTGGCACCGCCCATCGTGGAGTTGGATAGCGAACGCTGGCGTTCTAAGAAGTGGCTCCAAGTCAGGAGACAAAGGTACGTACTCGCTAGTGCTTCCAGCTCTCCACTTAAGGCTAACTACTAAATAAAATAGCCCTAAGGATCGGTATACAGAGGTCGAACTCCTAATTGAGGAAATGCCCTGAATTCTTACTTTCCTCGAGTGGAACGGCAGTCGATGTGCAATGCGCATTCCGCAGAGGGTAAACAGTGCCAACTATCCCTTCGGAGCACAAAGGGCGCATACGCTGCAGCTTCTGTCTGGCAGCGTTTGTTTGAGACATTCCCACTGCAGTGGAATGACGCGCTGTCTTTCGCAAGGGGTGTCAGATCCACCGATCACAGACATCTATCCCACGGTGGGTACCCCCCACCCCCCAAAAAGGGATACCCATGTAAGCAAGGTAAGGTTGTGGATTGATGGCTCGGCAAGGTCGGCATAGTGAGCTTTTCTCATTCTCCAGGCTCCCTCAGATGGTTGGGGCGTATGATCTCCTTTTCAACAATGACAAGCAATACTGTATAGTACTGTCTCGATACAATCAACATAAAATCATCATCCGTCATACACCACCTGTTTTGTGCACTGCAGATTCCCTCTTTGGGTAATTTTTCATGCTCAGTGAGACTTACCCGTATTTTCAGAGCACAAAAACAAATATTTTGACTTCACAATGGGAGTTGCAAAGTTGAGAGGGCGTCGGGAGTAGGGATTATCAAGGGTTTTGGAACCCGTGCGGGTTGCAGGTAGGGTACGTTGGGGTAAGGGTACAGGTTCGGTTTTTCTGACCCTCGCCATACCTGTACCCTCAGCGGGGGTTGGTGGGTTACCCATGGGTTTGATTAGTTTCGCGTTCTCGATGGAACGAGGTTTTTCGGAGTTTGAATCGAGATCAACCATGACCAATGCGGTTGATCTCACTTTTCACCACTCCCACAACATGCCTCTGGACTCAATGAACGCGGCAGGATGTGTTAAAAGGTAAGTAATTCATTTACAACCATCTTACTATATGCGCGCTAACCTTTTTATGTCCCAAACTCGCTGCCACCTGCCTCTCCCCTCCAACAAGGGATGTAGGCCACCGTCGAAGGATTTTGGGAGTGTGTATGAGTTGGGAGCACATAGGAAATACGAGGGGAGATTCGCAAGGTATGCAAAGAGGTGATCACCTACCTTTCGTGCTACCTACTAACGTCAAAAACGCGTCAGGACATACACCGGCCACTTACACACCCCACAAACACACCACATCACCACCTCCCTCGAACCAAGTGCCTCCTTCTCCTCCCTCGCATGCAACAGCAAGCCGGGGGTGGATTCTTATGGCATTTCGACCCCGTTCGTGTGTCCTCCACCTTCCTCGCATGCAACAGCGAGCTGGAGAGATGATTTTAATATCATTTCGACCCCGTTTTCCCAACATCCCCGAATCCATAACCTCGGAATGCTGCACGGCAGTGTCAATTGACACCTGCACTGCTGTTGCGAGGTTTTTTAGTCGGTTTTGGAGGCATACCCACACATGGGTTGGAGTACCCCCGGGTTTTTACGAAACCCGGTCCCCAACCCGCCGAAACCCCTACCCTTGAATGCGGGTACGGGTTTTCTCGGGTACGGGTACGGGTAGCCCTGGAATACCCCAGGGTTACCCGTGATAATCCCTACCCATGAGGTGCAGGAGGTGAGGCCTGAGGGAGCGAATAGGACAGACGAGCGGTGGTGGTGGTGGTGAGGAAGGAACCGGCCTGGAACCGGCCACACACGATGTATTTGGTCGGGCCAAAATAAAGGACAATATTCGCAAACAGGAATTGTGGGAATCTTCTCTTTTGGGGTGGCGCTTGCCAAGTGGTCGCACATGTGTAAAAGAAAATGTCCAGGTGAACTTGCATAAAAAAGGAAAGCAATAAAACCCAACATGTGTAAGATTAAAATGGTGCACACAACATGTGCTTTTTTATACTCAAACGTGTGTGTATTTTTCTCTAAACAATATGGTGTTTTTCTCGGTATTTATTTTACAATATATCGCCCATACATATGCACTGTGAGTTGTTGGGTGGAACTAACAAAGCCCAGGTTTCTCAGGCTGAAAACCTGGATTTTCAGTGGGTCAGGGATAGTGACCCTCTTGGATTCAATATACTGAACATCAGTGCAAGGGTACTTGGGTATCGGAAAAAAATATAAAGGGTCGAATTTTTTGCTAAGGCCAGTTTAGCTGGACTAACTAACTATGTAATCAGGCACACTTCCCAATATGGTAAGATGACATCCCTTTCTGTGCTTCCCCATTCACGCCTCACAAATCTGTGTTGTTTTGGTGTCATTTGCACTTCCATAAGGGTTATATACTGACAATAAGGCTGTAATCACTACGTGCACAGATAAATAAATTTGAGGAATTTATGTAATGATTATGTAGTAAAAAATTTAAATAATATTAAGTTATGATTTCATCCAATATAAAAGAATTATCTGATCTGAGTTTAAAATTTG
>Ga0307513_10001922_pt1 | contig 29483 bp, 20 predicted proteins | sample 15_EM_MG_FD_202174 | JGI IMG/M metagenome (GOLD analysis project Ga0307513, IMG submission 202174) | Populus trichocarpa ectomycorrhiza microbial communities from riparian zone in the Pacific Northwest, United States - 15_EM | ecosystem: Host-associated > Plants > Roots > Unclassified | place... | reverse complement strand
TGGTCGCCGGTTACGGCACCGACGCAACGATCACCTCGCTGCTGAACACCACCGAGATCTGGGTGATCCCGGTGCTCAACCCGGACGGCCGCAAGATCGTTGAAGGCGGCGGCAACTCGCCCTACTACCAGCGTAAGAACGCAAACAACACCCGCGGCTCGTGCTCGAACCCGCCGACCGCGTCCAACCAGTTCGGCGTCGACATGAACCGCAACGCCACCTTCCACTGGGGCGGGGTCGGCTCCTCCAGCAGCGCCTGCAGCCAGACCTACAAGGGCCTCTCGGCCGCCTCCGAACCCGAGACCGCGGCCCAGCAGGGCCTGTTCAACAGCCTCTTCGCGGACCGTCGAGGAACCGCGATCACGGACGCCGCGCCGGCCACCGCGACCGGCACCCTGATGACTTACCACAGCTACGCCGGCCTGGTGCTCTACCCGTGGGGCGACAACAACTCGCTCGCCCCGAACGGCGCCAAGCTCCGCACCCTGGCCCAGCGGATGGCCTCGTTCAACGGCTACACCGCAGGTCAGGGCGGGAATGTGCTCTACCAGACCACGGGGACGACGGACGATGACATCTACGGTCGGCTCGGAGTAGCGGCGTTCACCACCGAACTCGGTGCCGCGGGCACGTCCTGCGACGGGTTCATGCCGCCCTACTCCTGCGTCGGCTCCCGGTTCTGGCCGCAGGAACGGCAGTCACTGATCGCGCTGGCCCAGGCCGCAGCCGGCCCCTACCGGTAAACCTTGGGCCGAGGTCGGCGCCGGTGATCCGCTGAGCCGGCGCCGACCTCAGCAACCCGGGTAGGCCCCTCCACCCCGGGCTGGCGCGGGCCTGGCCAATTTCGCCGACCGGCCGGCCCACGTTCAGCAAGTGGCGGCGGGCAACGAGGCGCCGCGCCGTCTCTCGGGGATGGTTCGGAGCCCGTTGCCCTCCGGATTGGTCATTTCTGGAAAAGATTGTGAACGGGCTGTCGAGCCCCTAGTCGCGGGTGAGTTTGCGGTGAGTCACCCGGTGCGGGCGGGCGGCGTCCTCACCGAGGCGAGCGATCTTGTTCTTCTCGTAGGACTCGAAGTTGCCCTCGAACCAGTACCAGGCCGAGGGGTCCTCGTCGGTGCCCTCGTAGGCCAGGATGTGCGTCGTCACCCGGTCCAGGAACCAGCGATCGTGGGAGATCACCACGGCGCAGCCGGGGAACTCCAGGAGTGCGTTCTCCAGCGAACCCAGGGTCTCGACGTCCAGGTCGTTGGTCGGTTCGTCGAGCAGCAGCAGGTTCCCGCCCTGCTTCAGGGTGAGCGCCAGGTTCAGCCGGTTGCGCTCGCCGCCGGACAGCACGCCGGCCGCCTTCTGCTGGTCGGGCCCCTTGAAGCCGAAGGCCCCGACATACGCACGGGACGGCATCTCGACGTTGCCGACCTTGATGTGGTCGAGCCCCTCGGAGACGGTTTCCCAGACGCTCATCTTCGGGTCCAGACCGGCCCGGGACTGGTCGACGTAGGAGATCTTCACCGTGTCGCCGACCTTGACCTCGCCGCCGTCCGCCTCCTCGAGCCCGACGATGGTCTTGAACAGGGTGGTCTTGCCGACCCCGTTCGGGCCGATCACGCCGACGATGCCGTTGCGCGGGAGCGAGAAGGACAGGTCGTCGATCAGGACCCGGTCGCCGTAGCCCTTGCGCAGCTTCTCGGACTGGATCACCAGACTGCCCAGGCGCGGGCCCGGCGGGATCTGGATCTCCTCGAAGTCGAGCTTCCTGGTGCGCTCGGCCTCGGTCGCCATCTCCTCGTACCGCGCCAACCGGGACTTGCTCTTGGTCTGCCGGCCCTTGGCGTTCATCCGGACCCAGGCCAGCTCGTCCTTGAGCCGACGGGCCAGCTTGGCGTCCTTCTTGCCCTGGACGGCGAGACGCTCGCCCTTCTTCTCCAGGTAGGTCGAGTAGTTGCCCTCGTACGGGTAGGCCCGGCCGCGGTCCAGCTCGAGAATCCACTCGGCGACGTTGTCCAGGAAGTACCGGTCGTGGGTCACGGCCAGGACGGCGCCGGCGTACTTGGCCAGGTACTGCTCCAGCCACTGCACGCTCTCGGCGTCCAGATGGTTGGTCGGCTCGTCGAGCAGCAGCAGGTCAGGCTTGGAGAGCAGGAGCTTGCACAGCGCCACCCGGCGACGCTCACCGCCGGAGAGCACGGAGACGTCGGCGTCCGGAGGCGGGCACCGCAGTGCGTCCATCGCCTGCTCCAGCTGGACGTCCAGGTCCCAGGCCTCGGCGTGATCCAGGGCCTCCTGCAGATCGCCCATCTCGGCCAGCAGGACGTCGTAGTCCGCGTCCGGTGAGGCCATCTCTTCGGAGATCGCGTTGAAGCGGTCGAGCTTGGTCTTGATCTCATGGACCCCCTCCTCGACGTTGCCGAGGACGGTTTTGGTTTCGTTCAGCTCCGGCTCCTGCATCAGGATGCCGACGGTCGCGCCGGCCGCGAGGTGCACGTCACCGTTCGACGGCTGATCCAACCCGGCCATGATCTTGAGCACGCTCGACTTACCCGCACCGTTGGGCCCGACGACCCCGATCTTCGCCCCCGGAAGGAAGGACAGGGTCACGTCGTCAAGGATCACCTTGTCGCCGTGAGCCTTCCTGGTCTTACTCATCGTATAGATGTACTCAGCCACGTCGTCGAGGCTACCTCAGCTGGATCAACCGCTAAATTCCTCGGCTTTTGCCGACGAGATACCCCGGATGGGCTACCGACACGAACGGGCAGCACCGTCTCCGTCGCACCCGGTGACGGAGATCCCGCCGATCGGACGGCTGGGCACGGCAACCCCGGCTCTGTGCCCTATGTTTCCAGGTGAGGAGGACTTTGTGGCGGAACAGCTCGACTTCGGCTGGGTGTATGACCTCACCCCGCTGGCGACCTTCCGGATGGTGACGCGCCTTGAGCATCTGACCGAGGAAGCTCGCCATCTGGAACATCAGCAGCACTCGATACTGGAGCTCAGGGAACGCGACGGGCTGTTCAGGTACGTCGCTCAGCGTCAGCTGGACCTCGACTCGGGCTCCCGAACGCGGCTCTTCTCCAGTAAGCCGGTGCTGAAGCAGACCCATGTCTGGCAACCGGCCAATTGGGACGGATCGCGCCGCTTCGAGACCACCGGCGAGGTCGCTGGAGTCGCGGTGAGCATTGTCGGTGGCGGCGGTCTGATCCCGATCGGCGCCGGCGGCACCCGGCTCAGCCTGAGCCTGACCATCGAGGCCACCGGACGGCTCGGTGGCCGCAAGACCGAGTCCGGGATCGCCGAATCGCTGACCAGGACCATCGAGGCTGAGCACGCATTTCGGGTGATCTGGCTCGATCGCCAGTCACAGAGCGGCTTCTGAACCCTGACGGGCAGCCGACAGGTAGCGTGATCGGGTGAGTACCTCCTCCTTGACCTCCGACTGGTGGCGCAGTGCGGTCACCTATCAGCTCTATATCCGCTCGTTCGCCGATGCCGACGGCAGTGGGCTCGGTGACGTGGCCGGGATCCGGTCCCGGCTGCCGTACCTGGCCGAGCTCGGTGTCGACGCGATCTGGATCAACCCCTGGTATCCCTCGCCGCAGGCGGACGGCGGATATGACGTCGCGGACTATCGGGACATCGAGCCGGCCTTCGGAACTTTGGACGAGGCGCAGCTGCTGATCGACGAGGCGCACGCGGCCGGGCTCAAGGTGATCCTGGACATCGTTCCGAACCACACCTCGGACGAGCACCCCTGGTTCCAGGCCGCGCTCGCGGCCGGGCCGGGCTCGGTCGAGCGCGGCCGCTACCTGTTCCGGTCCGGCCGCGGCGCGGACGGGTCGCTGCCGCCGAACGACTGGCGCTCGGTCTTCGGCGGCAGCGCCTGGAGCCGGATCACCGAGGCGGACGGCTCCCCCGGCGAGTGGTACCTGCACCTGTTCGACGTCAAGCAGCCGGACCTCGACTGGAGCAAGGCGGAGGTGCGGACCGAGTTCGAGGACGTGCTCCGGTTCTGGTTCGACCGCGGCGCGGACGGGTTCCGGATCGACGTGGCGCACGGCCTGGCCAAGGACCCGTTGCTGCCGGACCTGAACATGCCCGAGGCGCAGCTGCTGCAGAACGTCTTCAAGGAGAACCACCCGTACTGGGACCGGCCCGAGGTGCAGGAGATCTATGAGGCCTGGCGCTCGGTGGCGGAGAGCTACGACCCGCCTCGGCTGTTCGTCGCCGAGGCCTGGGTCGCGTCGTCCGACCGGCTGGCCGAGTACCTGCTGCCGAACCGCCTGCACACCGCCTTCGACTTCGACTTCGTCCGGGCCCCCTGGCAGGCCAAGGAGCTGCGGGCGACCGCCGCCTCGTCGCTGGAGGCCCACCAGCGGGTCGGTGCCCCGGTGATGTGGGTGCTCTCGAACCACGACATCACCCGGCACGTCAGCCGCTACGGCCGGTCGCAGGAGGTGCGCGGTGACGACCCGCTGCACGACTCCAACCCGGGGCCGACCGACGTGCTGCTCGGCATGCGCCGGGCCCGCGCCGCGATCCTGCTGTTGCTCGCGTTGCCCGGCGGGGTTTACCTCTACCAGGGCGAGGAGCTCGGCCTGCCCGAGGTCGACGATCTGCCGGACCAGCTGCTGCAGGACCCGACCTGGGAACGCTCCGGTCACATCGTGCGCGGCCGGGACGGTTGCCGGGTGCCGCTGCCGTGGACCCGGACCGGGCCGTCGCTGGGCTTCGGCCCGGGTGTCGGCTGGCTACCCCAGCCGGTCGGCTGGGCGGACCTCTCGGTTGAGGCCGAGGACGCCGACCGCGGCTCGATGCTCTGGCTGTACCGGGACGCGCTGCGGGTGCGGCGCGAACTGCCCCAGCTCGGGGCCGGTGGTGGTGACCTGACCTGGACGGGCGAGGAGGTCGACGTGCTCGGTTTCACCCGGGAGGGCGGCTTCATCTGCATCGTGAACACCAGCACGGTGCCGGTGCCGCTGCCGCCCGGCCGGGTGGTGCTGTCCAGCGTTCCGGTTGAGGGCAACCTGCTGCCCGGCGACGCGGCGGCCTGGATCATCTCCGAGTGAGGTTGCGGGTCCGGCCAGGAGTGTGAGGCTCGACGGTGATCAGCGGGTTCGCCCGCGGATCGCCAGTGCACTCGAGATAGGGAGACCGCGATGAGCATTCCCCCTCCTGGACCGGACCCGGATCCGGTCGAGCCGATCGTTCCGCCGGACCCGGAGCCGGCGCCACCGCGGCCCAAGCCCGGCCCGCCACGGCCCACGCCCCCGCACCCGACTCCCGGACCGCCGCCGCCCACCCCGCCGCTGCCTGGCCCAGACATCCCGGGCCCCGACATTCCCGGCCCCGACATTCCCGGACCGGCCTACTGACTGTCCGAGGGTTCAGCGCGGGTAACGTCAAGCCTCGTGTCATCAAGCCCACCTCCGGCCTCCTCCCCCGAGCCCACCACACCGTTCATGCACGGTTGCGCGCTCACCGTCGTGGGGATGGGGGCGGAGGGCTGGGCCGGGCTGACGTTGAGCGCCCAGGAGGTGCTCGGCAGCGCCGAGCTGATCTTCGGCGCGGACCGCCAGCTCGACCTGTTGCCGGCCGACCTGACCGGCGACCGGATCTCCTGGCCGAAGCCGATGCTGCCCGGGCTCGCCGACCTGCTCGGCAGCCAGCCTGATCGACGCCGGGTGGTGCTGGCCAGCGGTGATCCCACCTTCCACGGGATCGCCACCACCATCGCCCGGCTCTTGCCAGACCAGCCGCTGCGGATCCTCCCGCACCCCTCCAGCGTGTCGCTGGCCTGCGCCCGGCTCGGCTGGGCGCAGCACGAGGTCGACGTGGTCAGCCTGGTCACCGCGCCGCCGGCAACGATGCATCCGCTGATCCAGCCGGGCCGACGGCTCCTGGTGCTGGTCGCCGGTGCGCACTCCCCGGCCCAGGTGGCCGAGCTGCTCCGGGCCCGCGGCTTCGGCCCGAGCCGGCTGATCGCGCTGAGCAACCTGGACGCCAAGGACGAACAGCGGGTGCAGCGGACCGCCGACGAGTGGCCGGAGGACGCCGTCGCCGAGCCACTCACCGTGCTGGCCGTCGAGTGCGTCGCCGGTCCGGACGCCGATCGGTTGTCGGTTGTCCCCGGGCTGCCGGACGACGCCTACGAGAACGACGGCCAGCTGACCAAACGGCACGTCCGGGCGATCACGCTGTCGTCGCTGGCGCCGTCTCCGGGCGAACTGCTCTGGGACGTCGGCGGCGGGGCCGGCAGCATCGGGATCGAATGGCTGCGCCAGCACCCGAGCAACGCGGCGGTCTGCGTGGAGCGCGATGCCGAGCGGGTGGCCCGGATCCAGCGCAACGCCGAGGCGCTCGGGGTGCCCCGGCTCGACCTTGTCACCGGCAGCGCGCCGCAGGCCCTGGCCGAACTACCCACCCCGGACGCGATTTTCATCGGCGGCGGCGCCGGAAACCCCGGGATGATCGACACCTGCTGGCAGGCACTGCGCCCCGGCGGCCGACTCGTGGCCAACGTGACCACGCTGGAGTCGGAGCAGGCGGTCTACGCCGCGCAGGTCAGGTACGGCGGCGAGCTGACCCGGATCGAGATCACCCGGGCGGCGCCGATCGGGCGCTTCACCGGGTGGCGGCCGGCGATGCCGGTCACCCAGTGGGTCGCCGAAAAGCCCGTCGAGGTCGATAAACCTGTCGAGAAGGGAGCCGAACAGTGACCGTGCACTTCATCGGCGCCGGGCCGGGTGCCGCCGACCTGCTCACCGTCCGGGGCCTGCGACTGCTGCAGAAGAGCCCGGTCTGCCTCTACGCCGGCGCGCTGGTGCCGACCGAGCTCCTGGTCGAATGTCCGCCCGGGGCACGGCTGATCGACACCGCCGAGCTGAATCTGGACGAGATCACCGCCGAACTGGTGAGCGCGCATCAGCGCGGCCACGATGTTGCCCGATTGCATTCCGGCGACCCGTCGGTGTTCAGCGCGATGGCCGAGCAGATGCGCCGGCTGGATGCCGCCGGAGTGCCCTACGACGTTGTCCCCGGGGTGCCGGCGTTCGCCGCCGCGGCCGCCGCGCTGAAGCGAGAACTGACCGTGCCGGGCGTCAGCCAGGCGGTGATCCTGACCCGGATCTCCCGCCGGGCCACCCCGATGCCGGACGGCGAGGACCTGGCAAACCTCGGTCGCAGCGGGTCCACGCTGGTGCTGCATCTGGCCGTCCAGCACATCGACGAGGTGGTCGCCGAGTTGCTCCCGCACTACGGCGGCGACTGCCCGGTTGCCGTGGTGGCCAGGGCCAGCCGGGACGACGAGCAGGTCCTGCGCGGCACCCTCGACTCGATCGGCGGGCAGGTCGCCGCCGCCGGAATCCGCCGGACGGCGATCATCGTTGTCGGCCGCGTGCTCAGCGCCGAGCAGTTCCCGGACAGCCACCTCTACTCCACCGATCGGTGCCGGGTAGACCAAGCAGCGAGTTCGATGAAAGAGCGCACGCCATGAGGGAAGTACTGGTCATCGGGATCGGCGCGGGCGACCCGGACTACATCACGATCCAGGCGATCAAGGCGCTGAACCGGGTTGACGCCTTCTTCATCGTGGACAAGGGCACCGCCAAGGACGACCTGGTGGCCCTGCGCAAGGAGATCTGCGAGCGGCACATCACCGGGTCGGGGTATCGGTTCGTTGAGGTCCGCGATCCCGAAAGAGACCGCACCCCCACCGATTCGGACCGCTACGCCGACGCCGTCCGGGCCTGGCTGGAGCAGCGGGCGGCGATGTTCGAGCGGATGATCACCGATGAGCTCGGCGAGGACGGTGTCGGCGCCTTTCTGGTCTGGGGCGACCCCTCGCTCTACGACGGCACGATCCGGATCATCGACCAGCTGATCGAGCGCGGCCGGGTACCGTTCGAGTACTCGGTGATCCCGGGGGTGAGCAGCCTGCACTCGCTGACCGCCCGGCATCGGATCCCGCTGAACCGGATCGGCGAGCCCATCCACATCACTACCGGACGGCGGCTGGCCGGCGGAATGCCGCCCGGGCAGGACAATGTCGTGGTCATGTTGGACGGCGAGTGCGCCTTCCGCAACGTGGCCGACGACGATGTGCAGATCTATTGGGGCGCGTACCTCGGCACCCCGGACGAACTGCTGATCTCCGGGCCGGTGACGAAGGTCGGCGCCGAGATCGAGCGGGTCCGGGCCGAGGCTCGCAAGCGCAAGGGCTGGATCATGGATACCTACCTGCTCCGCCGCACTCCACCCTCCCCATGATCCTGGTGCTCGGTGGGACCGCCGAAGGCCGAACGCTGGCAACCGAACTCGTCGCTGCGGGCGTCCCGGTGACGTCGTCGCTGGCCGGTCGGGTGGCCGCCCCTCGGCTGCCGCCGGGCGAGGTTCGGGTCGGTGGCTTCGGCGGTGCCGATGGGCTCGCCGAATACCTTGCCGAACACCGAATCTCGGCCGTCATCAACGCAACGCATCCGTTCGCCGCGCAGATCACCGCCAACGCGGCCACCGCCTGCGCCCGCACCGGAACACCGCTCCTGGTGCTGCGACGGCCACCCTGGCAGGCGAGGGACGACGACAAGTGGACGACGACACCTGACCTGCCCGCGGCCGCGGCCGCCCTCACCGACTACGCCGCGGAGGCGGTGGTGCTGCTCACCATCGGCCGGCAGGGAGTCGCCGCGTTCTCCGCTGCACCGCAACGGTTCTGGCTGCGCTCGGTCGACCCTCCGGACGGCCCGCTGCCCGCCCGGGCCGAGGTGATCCTGGACCGCGGACCGTTCACCGTGCCCGACGAACGGGAGCTGATGCGCCGCCTGACGGTCGACGTCCTGGTGACCAAGAACAGCGGCGGCCCGATGACGGTGGCGAAACTGGTCGCCGCGCGGGAACTCGGCCTGCCGGTGATCGTCGTCGACCGGCCCCCACTGCCACCCGACATGCAGGTGGTGGACGACGTCCGGGGCGCCCTGTCCTGGGCCGGCTCACGTTGATCGACCGCCGCCCCTGCGCCTGACCGGGCTCGGTTCTCGTCAGCGCGAAGATTCCGTCGGTCATGGACCAACAAGGTCTTCGTGATCATGCTCCAGGCCGCTTTCGACGCCCTCAGACGCCGCCCGAGGGGCTCGTAACGGTTCCATAACGTCATGGGAGCGTTCCCACGAACCACTTGACGTGAGCCTGTGACCACCGTCACGGTACTGGGAGCGCTCCCACATGGGTCGGCGCGGACATCTCGGGTCGAAGAGGCCCCGAAAGGAGATTTCATGAGGCCCACTACGTCCCGGCTCCGCCGGACGGTGTTCGCCGCGGCTTCCGTGGCCGCCCTCAGCCTGCTGGTCAGCGCTTGCGGTGACTCGGACGCCGGCGGATCAGCCGCTCCCGACCCGAACGAGAAGGTCACGCTGAAGGTTCAGAACTTCGGCCTGTTCGGGTACCAGGACCTTTACAAGCAGTACATGTCTGCTCACCCGAACGTCACGATCGTCGAATCGGCCGAAGGTGATCTCGGTAAGTACACAACGGCGCTCACCCAGCACATCGCCGCCGGCAGCGGCGCGGGTGACGTGGTGGCGATCGAGGAGGGCGCGATCGTCAACTTCCTGCAGGCGCCGGACAAGTTCGTCAACTTCCAGGAACACGGCTCGAACGAGATGAAGGGCAACTGGCTGGACTGGAAGTACTCCCAGGGCACCACCGCTGACGGCAAGAGCACGATCGGCCTCGGCACCGACGTCGGTGGCCTGGCGATGTGTTACCGCAAGGACCTTTTCCAGGCCGCCGGACTGCCGACGGACCGCGACGCGGTGTCCGCGCTCTGGCCCACCTGGGCCGAGTACATGGCGACCGGCAAGAAGTTCCAGGCGGGCACCAAGGGCAAGGCCAAGTTCCTCGACTCCGCGACGAACACCTACAACTCGATCCTGATGCAGGTCGCCGGTGCCGACCCCGGCTACACCTACTTCGACAAGAGCAACACCCTGGTGTTCGACTCCAACCCCGCGGTGAAGTCGGCCTGGGACACCACGAACCAGTTGCTCGCGGCCGGGCTGTCGGCCAACCTGAAGTCGTTCACCAACGAGTGGAACGGCGCCTTCAAGAGCGGCGGCTTCGCCACCATCGCCTGCCCGGCCTGGATGACCGGGTACATCAAGGGCCAGGCCGGAGACTCCGGTAGCGGGAAGTGGGACATCGCCTCGGTCCCCGGTGGCAGTGGCAGCTGGGGTGGCTCGTTCCTCGCCGTCCCGACCCAGAGCAAGCACCAGGCTCAGGCCATCGAGCTGGCCAAGTTCCTGAGCAACCCGGCCGGTCAGCTGGCCGCGTTCAAGGCTGCCGGAAACCTGCCGTCCTCACCGCAGGACCACCAGGACCCGGCACTGCTGGACTTCAAGAACCCGTACTTCAGCGACGCACCGGTCGGCGCGATCTTCATCAAGGGTGCAGCCAGCCTGAAGCCGGTCTACCTGGGCGCCAAGAACCAGGCTGTCCGGGACGCCATTGAGAACGACCTCCGGGCGGTGGAACAAGGCAAGCGCACCAGCGATGCGGCCTGGGCACAGGCGATCAAGGACGCTAAGGCTGCGGCCGGCGTCTGACCTTCCCGAAACTGGCGGCACCCGCGACCGAGCTCCTCGAACACATCGCCGGTCGCGGGTGCCGCCCTCCATGCCGTCTGCACAGGCTCGCCAGCTGCCCGGGCTCGCCCTCACAAAGGCGCCGCCACCTGCACAGGCTCTGCCGCCAGAGGACCCAGAGGAATGACATGACCATCCAGGACCATCCCGTCCGGCCTGCCGGTACCCCGGCGTCCGGCGGTTCCGGAGCCGGTGACCCCGGCGACCGCCCGCCCCGCTCGGCGTTCCGGGTCGCCTTGAGCCGCTGGGACACCAAGGGCTCGCCCTACCTGTTCGTCTCGCCGTTCTTCTTGATCTTCGCGATTTTCGGCGCCTTTCCGCTGATCTACACATTCTGGGTGTCGCTGCACAAGTGGCCGCTGCTCGGTGAGCACAGCTGGATCGGCCTGGACAACTACCGCAAGCTGATGGCCGACGAGCAGTTCTGGAACTCCGCCGTCAACACGTTCGGCATCTTCTTCCTGGCGACGATCCCGCAGTTCGTGCTCGCCCTGCTGCTTGCCACGACGCTCAGCCGTCGGCTGCGGTTCCAGACGCTGTTTCGGATGGGCGTGATCATTCCGAACGTCACCTCGGTCGCGGCCGTCGCGCTGATCTTCAGCGTGATCTTCGCGCAGGGCTTCGGGCTGGCGAACTGGCTGTTGTCCATCATCAACATCGATCCGGTGAACTGGCCCGCGGACCGCTGGTCGTCCTGGTCGGCGATCGCGCTGATGGTCGACTGGCGCTGGACCGGCTACAACGCGCTGATCTTCCTGGCCGCGATGCAGGCGATCCCCACCGACCTGTACGAGGCCGCCGAGATCGACGGCGCCTCCCGGACCAGGCAGTTCTTCTCGGTCACCCTGCCGCTGCTGAAGCCCACGCTGATCTTCACGTCCCTGATCTCCATCATCGGCGGCGTCCAACTGTTCACCGAGCCGCTGCTCTTTGCTCCCGGTTCCGGGGCCATCCAGGGCGGATCCCTGCGGCAGTTCCAGACCATGACCATGTATCTGATCGAGAACGGCTTCACCCGATTCGAGTTCGGCTACGCAGGTGCGGTCGCCGGGATGATCTTCGTGCTCATCCTCATCGTGTCGCTGCTGAACGTGCTGATCATCCGCCGGATCAGCTCGGCCGACTGAGAGGATTTCAACCGATGTCCACGATCGACTCGCCCATTTCGGCCAAGCCCGAGTCGCTGCCCGAGCCCGGCCCGCGGCTGAGCCGCCGGCTCCTCGAGAGCAACAATCGGATGTTCCGGGCCAGCCCGCTGAACTACGTCGTCCTGGTGATCACCTTTGTCCTGTCGGCCTTCCCGCTGTACTGGATGGTCGTGCTGGCCTCCCGCACCAACGACGAAATCGTCCAATTGCCACCGCCTTTGGTTCCGGGCGGGCATCTCATCGGCAATGCCCAGAAACTTTTTGACAGCCCGGACGTGCTCTTCGCCAAGGCGCTGATCAACAGCTTCATCGTGGCCGGGACGATCACCGTCTCGGTGGTGATCTTCTCCGCGCTGGCCGGTTTCGCCTTCTCCAAGCTGAAGTTTCGGGGCAGCAACCTGCTGCTCGGCGTCGTGATCCTGACCATGATGGTGCCGATTCAGTTGGGCACCATCCCGCTGTACATGATGATGAGTTGGCTGGGCCTGACCGGGACCCTGCCGACCGTCATCCTGCCCTTCCTGGTCAGTGGCTTCGGAGTCTTCATGATGCGCCAGTACGCGAGCCAGGCAGTGCCGGACGAGCTGATCGAGGCGGCCCGGGTGGACGGCGCCTCGACGTTGCGGATCTTCTTCAGCGTCGTGCTGCCCGCCCTCCGGCCGGCCGCCGCGATCCTCGGGCTGTTCACCTTCATGCAGTACTGGAACGACTTCCTCTGGCCGTACGTGTCCCTCGACCCGGAACATCCGACCGTTCAGGTGGCGCTCTCCCGGCTGTCCAGCGGCACCGCCTACTACCAGGACCAAGCCCTGGTGATGGCCGGAACGCTGATGGCCACCTTGCCGCTGATCGTGGTGGTCGTGATCTTCGGTCGGCAACTGATCAGTGGAATCATGGACGGAGCAGTCAAAGCATGAGCGAGCTTCTCGAGGACAGCCCCGGCACCGTCAGCTTTCCGACCAGCTTCCTCTGGGGCGGGGCAACAGCCTCGTACCAGATCGAGGGTGCGGTTACCGAAGGTGGCCGAGGCCGGTCGATCTGGGACACGTTCAGTCACACCCCGGGTCGGACCGTGGACGGTGACACCGGTGACCAGGCGATCGACCACTATCACCGGTACCGGGACGACGTCGCGCTGATGTCCAGCCTCGGCCTGAACGCCTACCGGTTCTCGATCGCCTGGCCCCGGATCCAGCCCGATGGCAGCGGACCCGCGATGCAGGCCGGGCTGGACTTCTACAGCCGCCTCGTCGACGAGTTGCTCGCGTACGAGATCGAGCCCTGGGTGACGCTCTACCACTGGGACCTCCCGCAGGCCCTGGAGGACGCCGGTGGCTGGCCGAACCGGGAGACCGCGTATCGGTTCGCCGACTACGCCGTGCTGGTGCACCGGGCGCTCGGCGACCGGGTGAAGAACTGGACGACGCTGAACGAGCCGTTCTGCTCCAGCCTGATCGGCTATGCCGCCGGGGGCCACGCGCCGGGCCGGACCGAACCGGCGGCCGCACTGCGCGCCACCCACCACCTGCTGCTCGGGCACGGTCTGGCCGCGCAGGCGATCCGGGCCGCGGACCCGACGCTGGACATCGGCATCACCCTGAACCTGTACGCCGTCGACCCGGCCAGCGACGACCCGGCCGACATCGATGCCGCCCGCCGGGTGGACGGCCTGCAGAACCGGATCTTCCTCGACCCGGTGCTGCTCGGGCACTACCCGCACGACGTGCTGGAGGACATCGAGCACCTCGGTGGGCTCGGCGAGGTCCGGGACGGCGATCTGGCCGTGATCAACACCCCGCTCGACTTCCTCGGCGTCAACTACTACACCCGGCACGTGATCACCGGCGCGGAGACCTCGGCCGTCGGTCCGGAGGCGTCGGTGGCCGACGAGGCCTCACCGTGGGTCGGCAGTGAGCACGTGCGTGGCGTCTTCCGTGGCCTGCCGCGGACCGAGATGGACTGGGAGGTGGACCCGGACGGCCTGCACGAGGTGCTGACCCGGCTGCGGGACGAGTACCCGCCCGTGCCGCTGCTGATCACCGAGAACGGCGCGGCGTTCCCGGACCAGGTCAGTGAGGACGGCGAGGTGCACGACCCGGACCGGGTCGCCTACCTGGACGCGCACCTGCGGGCCTGTCACCGGGCGATCGAGGACGGCGTCCCGCTGCGCGGGTACTTCGTCTGGTCGGTGTTCGACAACTTCGAGTGGGCCTGCGGCTACGCCCGCCGGTTCGGAATCGTGCACGTGGACTACGACACCCAGCAGCGCACCCCGAAGGACAGTGCCGGCTTCTACTCCCGGGTGCTGCGAACCGGTGCCCTGCCCGACGTGTCACAGCCCGACATGCCGAAGCCCGACTCGATGCCCGGCTGAGCCCCGGTCATAATCACCTTCATGAGCAGTTCTGCACGCCCGCGACGGGCACCGACCCTGGAAGAGGTGGCCACCCGGGCCGGCGTCGGGCGCGGCACCGCCTCCCGGGTGATCAACGGGTCGGAGCAGGTCAGCGAGGTCAGCCGGGCAGCGGTGCTGCAGGCCATCGACGACCTCGGTTACGTGCCGAACCGGGCGGCCCGATCGCTCGTCACCCGGCTGACGGACGTCATCGCGCTGGTCGTCTCGGAGTCCGAGGAACGGGTTTTCGGCGAGCCGTTCTTCGGCCAGATCGTCCGCGGGGTCAGCGGCGCACTGGCCGGTGGCCAGCGGCAACTGCTGCTGACGATGGCGCACCGGGCCCACGACCGCGGTCGGCTGGACAACTACCTGAGCCGGCAACACGTGGACGGGGTGCTGCTGCTGTCCCTGCACGGAGACGATCCGCTGCCCGGGCAGTTGGAGGCCCGCGGCGTGCCGGCGGTGCTCGGTGGCCGGCCGTCGCAGGCCTCGACCCTGCACTTCGTCGACGCCGACAATGCCGGCGGTGCGGGTCAGGCGGTCGCGCACCTGGTCGGGACCGGGCGCCGGCGGATCGCCACGATCAGCGGGCCGCAGGACATGATCGCCGGTCTGCACCGGCTGGAGGGGTACCGCTCGGCCCTGGCCGAGGCCGGCCTGCCGTTCGACCCGGACCTGGTCATCCAGGGTGACTTCAGCGAGCAGAGCGGCTGGCAGGCGACCGAGACGCTGCTTCAGCGCAACCCCGACCTGGACGCCGTGTTCGCCGCCTCCGACCAGATGGCGGTCGGGGCGATCGCCGCGCTGACCAAGCACGGCCGCCGGGTCCCGGAGGACGTCGCGGTGGTCGGCTTCGACGACTCCCCGAGCAGCCGCTTCGTCACCCCCCGGCTGACCACCGTGCACCAGCCGGTAGAGGCGATGGGCGCGGCGATGGTGCACCTGCTCAGCGACCTGATCGCGGACACTACCGGCCCGCACGAGGACATCGTCCTGGATACCCACCTGGTGGTCCGCGACTCCGGCTGACGACTCTTGTTGTCTGCCGCTGCCTGCTGCCGCGTCCTTTCGCCAGTGTTCACCAGGCGCTCGGTTTCCGGCAGCATTGTGGCCTCCCGCCCGTCCTACGTTGGACATCAACCGGACTTCGGTGCGAGAGGCACGAATGGCTTTTTCCAACGGGGACGTCCAGACCTTCCTCACCGTTCTGACCCTGGTCGCGACGACCGGCGGATGGCTGTTCGACCGCTACTACGTGCGTCGGCGCCGGCTCAGCTATCGGGTGCACTGGAACGGCCCGGTCGACGTCACCCCGCTTGCCGTGCACGACTTGAACGTGTCGATCATGCGCAACGACTCGGTGGTGGTGGACCCGAGTTTCGTGCTGTTGCGGGTGGAGAACGTCGGCAGCTTCGACATCGCCACTGACGACGTCATCGATCCGATGACCTTCAGTTTTGGTGGACGCCGGATCGTGCACTTCGAGGTGCAGGAGACCGACCCACCGGAGTTGGTCAACGACATCATTCGTCCCGGCCGGCCGGACACCGCCGAGTTGATCGAGTACCACCCCGGCGCTGCGGATGCGACCGCCGAAGGAGCGCTTCGGCTGCCACGTTTCGCGATGGTGCGCAAGGCCCGGTTCAAGGTCCTCGTCCTGCTCTCCGGCGCCGGCAGCGAGGTGTCGGCGCATGGCCGGCTGTCCGGCGGGGAGATCGTCACCGAAGGCCGGCGCGGTCCCCGATCACGCTGGGGGCTGGTGCTGGGCGGGGCGTCGCTGCTGATGGGAGGCCTGCTGGTGGGGCTCATCGTCACCCGCGAGGCGCCGGGCAGCCAGATCGAGTGCCCGGCCGCGGGCCAGCTCTCGATCGCCGGCTCCACCGCCCTGGATCCGGCGATCTCGGAAATCGCCACCGAGTACATGGGGCTCTGCCCGGGCGCGCAGATCCAGGTCCGCGGCGGCGGCACCGACCTCGCGCTGACCCAGCTCGTGCAGGCCGGCACCGCGGACGCGGAGAACCACACCACCGGCGCGCAGAAGGTCAAGCTGGCAATGGCCGACGAGTACCCCGGCAAGCCGAGCAAGGATCCCCAGCTGGGGTACTGGCCGATCGGGGTCGGGGTGTTCGCGGTTGTCGTCAACAAGGACACCAACGTCGCGAAGCTCACCACCGCGCAACTGCGTGCCCTGTTCGCCGGCGACCTGCCGAAGTGGAACGACGCCGACCTGCCGGGCACGGACCGGCAGGTCGTCCTGGTCAGCCGGGCCGCCGGTTCCGGCACCCGGGACACCTTTGAGGATCGTCTGCTCGACCGGCCCGAGAGCGCTCCGGTGACCTCGTCCGACTGCGTTGGCAAGGACATCCCCGGAGTGCCCGCCGGAGTGATGCACTGCGAGGCGGTCAGCACTCCGGACATGCTGAAGAAGGTGAGCGAGACGTCGGGGGCGATCGGCTACGCGAGCGCCGCCGAGGCCGAGGAGTACGAGGACGCCGGGGTCGACATCATCCCGATCGACGGCTACTTCCCGACCAAGGACGATGTCGCCGACGGGAGCTACCGGTTCTGGGCGGTGGAGAAGCTGGTTCGGTTCGGCCCGGAACGGCAGCCGACGGTACGCGATCACTTCGTGAACTACGTGACGACGCAGAAGTCCGCGCTCGAGGTGCTGCGCCGGCGGGGCTTCTACTCCTGCAACGACCAGGTGTTCCTCGACGGCGAGGTGTCGACGGCCTGCGGGGAAAGCGCCGGACAGCCGACGGCGAGCGTTACCCCGACACCGAGCGCGGGCGTGACCCCCAGTCCGAGCGGCTCGGCTCAGCCGGGATAGCGGCGCGGCGTCCAGACCGACGTGGAGCCGTCAGCCCGGGCGACCGCGCGGGTCTGCGACGAGCCGATGATCAGCAAGGTGCGCATGTCGATCTCGTCGGGGTCGAGATCGGCCAGCCGGACGACGCGGACCGACTCCTGCTCGGAGCCGACCGCCCGGCCGATCACCACCGGCGTGGACGGGCCGCGATGCCTCAGCACCACGTCACGAGCCAGCGCCACCTGGTGCCGGCGTTCCTTCGAGGCCGGGTTGTAGATCGCGATCACCAGGTCGGTGGAGGCCGCCGCGTCGAGCCGACGTTCGACCACGTCCCAGGGCTTCAGCCGGTCCGACAGCGACAGGATGCAGAAGTCGTGCCCGAGCGGGGCGCCGATCCTGGCCGCCACCGCCTGCGCGGCGCTCACCCCGGGCAGCACTCTGACCGTCACGTCCTTGTACGCGGGCTCGTCGGCCACCTCCAGCACGGCGGCGGCCATCGCGAAGATCCCCGGATCCCCGGAACTGACCACCACCACCCGACGTCCCTGCCGAGCCAGGTCCAGCGCGAACGCGGCCCGCTCGGACTCGACCTTGTTGTCGCTGGCGTGCCGCCGTTGCCGGGGATTGACCGGCACCCGGTTGAGATAGGTGACGTAGCCGACCAATTCGTCCGCCTCGGTGAGCGCTCGCTGCACCTCCGGCGTCGTCCAGTCCCGGCCCCCCGGCCCCAGCCCGACCACCGCCACCTCACCGTGATCGGGATCATCGGGGGTTGACGGCAGAGCGGCCTTGACCGGGCCGGCGTCGAGCGGACTGGCGTTGAGCGGGCCGGGCAGCAAGGCCAGGGAGAAGTACGGGACCTGCCCGGCGTCGACGTCGGCCAGCGCGGCGGTTCGTTCGCTGGGCATGCTGGCGCGCTCGACATACCAGGCCTGGTCCAGCCGACCGGCGGCCTCGAAGCCCTCCCGGACCGCGCCGAAGGTCCGGCCGAGCTTCATCACCACGGCTGCGTCGGTCCCGGCCAGCCGGGCGGCGAGCTGATCGGCGGGCAGCGTGCCGGGCAGGATGGTCAGCACCTCGTCCCGTTCGACCAGCGGCCGGCCGAGCGCGGCGGCGGCCGCGCTGACCGAGGTGATCCCCGGCACCACCTCGGTCCGGTACCGATCGGCGAGCCGCTTGTGCATGTGCATGTAGGACCCGTAGAAGAACGGGTCGCCCTCGGCCAGCACCACGACGTCCCGGCCGGCATCGAGATGGGCGGCCAGTCGGGCCGCGGCGGCGGTGTAGAACTCGTCGATCGCGCCCTGGTAGCCGCCCGGGTGATCGGTGGCCTCGGTGGTGACCGGGTATACGAGCTGTTCCTCGATCTGACCGGCCCGCAGGTACGGCTCGGCAATGCCACGGGCGATGCTCCGGCCGTGCCGGGCGCTGTGATAGGCGATCACGTCCGCGGCACCGATCAGCCGAGCTGCCTTGACGCTCACCAGCTCTGGGTCGCCAGGCCCGATGCCAACGCCATAAAGCGTTCCCGGCTTTATCTTTTCGTTCATTCTTCGGTGCTCGCGATCGCATTGACGGCGGCCACGGCCATCGCGCTACCCCCGCGCCGACCGTGCACCACCAGGTAGTCGAGGCCGAGCGGATTGCCGGCCAGGGCCAGCTTGGACTCGGCCGCACCGATGAAACCGACCGGCAGGCCAAGGATGACGGCCGGCCGAGGGGCGCCGTCCCGGATCAGCTCGAGCAGCCGGAACAGCGCGGTGGGGGCGTTCCCGATCGCGACCACCGAGCCCTCCATCCGCTCCAGCCAGAGATCGATTGCGGCGGCGCTGCGGGTGGTGCTCCAGCGCTGCGCCAGGCCGGGAACGCGTGGGTCGCGCAGCGTGCAGATCACCTCGTTGTCGGCCGGTAGCCGGGTTCGGGTGATCCCGCTGGCCACCATCTGGGCGTCACAGAGGATGGGCGCCCCGGCGAGCAGCGCCGTCCGAGCCGCCTTGACCGCGTTCGGGCTCACGGCCAGATCGTCAACCAGGTCGGTCATTCCGCAGGCGTGCATCATTCGGACGGCGACCCGGGCGACGTCCCCGGGCAGACCGTCCAGTCGAGCCTCGGCCCGAATGGTGGCGAACGAGTCGCGGTAGATCTGCGCGCCGTCCGCTTCGTAACTGCCCGGCCAGTCCCCGGACGGCCCGGTCATGCCGACACCTCGAGCCCTGCCGCCGCCCGGTCGCGGAGGCCGAACGGGCCACCCTCGACCCGGTACCCGACGGTCGTCGCCAACACCCGGACCACGTCACGGCCGGACGGCGTGCCGCAACCCCGCTCACACCCGGCCCAATGCACCGCCGGCCCAGCCGAATCCGCAGCCGCCGCGAACCCCTGAGCATCAGAATGGACGTCGGTGAGTGACTTTGCGCAGCCCGGTCGACCGGCACACGCGGTCACCCGGGACCAGGCCGTTCCCGGCTCGACCAGCAAACCGACCGACGACAGCAGTTCCCGGACCGCCAGCGCGGCCGGGACCTCCAGATCCCGGATCAGCACCCGGCGCCACGGCGTGATCCGGAGCGCGCCGCGGGCCCCATCGGCCGGGGCCGAGGACAGTTCCGCCCCGGCCACCAGCGCCGCCACCTGATCGGCGGTCAGCAGACCGAGCGGGGCAAGCGCACAGACCGCGAGCCGACCGTCCCGCTGCTCGACCAACCCCGGCTCCAGGTTCGGCCCCCCGGCTCGCTCGGCTTCGTCTGCGTCGGCTTCGCCGGTTCGCTCGGCTTCGGCCGGCCAGCCTGCCGCCCGCAGTTGCTCGACCAGCCGAGCGCCACCACCGTCCAGCTCGGCGATCCGCCAGGCCCGGCTGTCCTGCGTCGCCCGCTCGGCCAGGAAACTCTCGGCCACCGCCAGCATGGCCGCCACCACGTGCTCCACCTCGACCCCCAGGCCGCGTGCAACCCCCGCCGGTCGGACGGCGAACCGGCCGCCACCGAGCGCGACCGCCAGCACATCGGCCCCCTCCCGGACAACGTCGCCGCTGCCGTCGTCCACCGCGAACAGGAACCGCCCCGGCAGCAGGGCCAGGCCAGGCCGAGCGCAGAGCGCCGCATCAAGATCGTGGACGAGCGGATCGACGTCATCCAGCGACCCCGCCCGGCGCCCCGACAGCGGCGACGCGACGATGTTGCGGACCCGCTCGTGCTCGGCGTTCGGCAGCAGTCCCACCCCGCGCAGCCGGTCGACGAGGGCCGGGACATCGCCTTCGCGCACCCCTCTGACCTGCAGGTTTCCCCGCGACGTGACGCCGATCCGGCCGTCCGCCAGCAGTTGCGAAGCGGCGGCCAGCCCACGCAGCGCAGTCATCGCGATCACCCCGCCGGGCACCCTGAGCCGCAGCAACTCGCCATCCGCCGCGTGGTGCGGGCGCAGGGCACCAGGACAGGCGTCGTCCGCGTCCCGCCCCTTCACCACCGCCTCCGCCTCCGTCACCCGCCCGATCCTACGGGCGCACCGCTCGCGCCAAGGATTGGGGAAGGCCCGGTCCAACATATGGATCGGATCTACCCCAGTAACGGATGTCCACAGGTTGGGGCGGGAGGGGGTGGTTGTGCACAGGGGGGCCGGGGTGAGGGTGGGGGTGCGTCAGGGTTGAGGTGTGCCCTCGCGATGCCCCGACTTCGATCGGATCTGGCCGGCGATCGCAGCCGAGCAGGAGGGCATCATGGCTCGCCGGCAATTGCTGGCGGCGGGGCTGTCGCCCGGGGTCGCGCGGCGCGAGGTCGTTGCTCGGCGGTGGCGGGTGCTCCACCCCGGCGTCTACGCGACGTTCAGCGGGACCGTTCCGGACCGTGCGCAGGTCTGGGCCGCACTTCTCCGAGCCGGAAGCGGAGCGGTGGCCGCCCATCGGACAGCGTTATGGCTTGCCGGTGTCATTGACGAACGGCCAGACGTCATCGAGGTGGCCATCCCACACGAGCGGCGAAGCGCGCCGATCGCCGGAGTGCGGCTGCATCGGGCGCGAAATCTCCTCGAACGTACGCATCCTGCGGCGCAACCGCCCCGGCTCAGGCTTGAGCCGGCGGTGTTGGCAACGACCGAGGCAGCCACGAACGCCGAACTCGTGACCGACCTCGTACTGCGGGCCACACAGCGCCGGCTCACCACTGCCGGCCGGCTGAGACGTGAACTGAAAGCCTGGCCTCGGCATCGCTGGCGATCCTTGCTGATGGAACTGCTTCAGGAAGTCGAGGACGGCGTGGCCTCGGCACTGGAGCTTCGGTACGCCCGAGCTGTCGAGCGAGCTCACGGGTTACCTCGTGGGCTGCGCAACCAGGCGGAGCGGGAAGCGGGCAGCGCCGGTATCGGGATGTCCGCTACCCAGCATTCGGCACGGTGGTTGAACTCGACGGGCGCGAGGCCCACCCCACCGATCAAGCGTTCCGTGACCTGCGCCGGGACAACGCGGCCACCGAAGCCGGAGACCGGGTGCTGCGCTACGGCTGGCGCGACGTCGCCGGACGACCCTGCTTGAGCGCCGCCCAGGTAGGCGCCGTACTGCAGCACCAGGGCTGGACCGGCCGCCTCACCCGCTGCAGCCCGACCTGCGCCGAACGCACTACGCCCAGCCGCGGTGGCGGGGGTCGGGGGGAAGGCGGGGGTTGAGCAGGTGGGCGACCAGGGCGGTCCAGCCGGTTTGGTGGGTGGCGCCGAGGCCCTCGCCGGTGTCGCCGTCGAAGAACTCGCTGAACGTCGGGTGCTTGCGCCAGAGCGGGTTGTCGCTGGCCTCGATCCGGTCCCCGTCGGCCGGTCGACGTCCACCCACCGGGCGGAACAGCGCGGTCAGGCTGCTGTCGATCAGGTCGGCGGCCTCGACCAGGGTCTTGTGGTTGCCCGATCCGGTCGGGATCTCGATCGTGAACGAGTCACCGAAATGCCGACCATAGGTCCGCAGTTTGTCCGCGAGCAGCACGTTCACCGGGAACCAGACCGGGCCGCGCCAGTTCGAGTTGCCGCCGAACAGCCCGGTTCGCGACTCCCCCGGCTCGTACTCGATGGAGGCGCTGCGCCCGCCGACGTCCGTGGTGATCCCGCCCCGCACGGCCGCCGACATCGACCGGATGCCGAACGGCGAAAGGAACTCGTCGGAGTCGAACATCCGGGTGAGGATCCGCTTCAGCCGGGCCGGGTCGACCAGCGAGAGCAGCATTTTGCGCTCCCCCGGGCCCTTGGTGAACAGCAACGGCCCGACCAGCTCGGGGCGGCGACGCTGCAGCCAGCGCAGCCGGGCGGTGACATCCGGGCACTCCTCGGTGATCCAGGACGGTACCTCGGTGGCGCCCAGGATCGGTAGCAGGCCGACCATCGACGGCACCCGCATCTGCTGTGCGCTGCCGTCCGGAGCCACCAGGACGTCGTAGAAGAACCCGTCGTCCTCGTGCCAGAGCGAAACCTCGTGCGAGCCGAACGCATTCATCGACTTGGCGATCGCCAGGAAGTGCTCGAGGAACTTGGTCGCGGTGTCGTCCCAGGCCTTGTCGTGCCGGGACAGCTCCAAGGCGATCTTGAACATCTGCTGGCAGTAGAACGCCATCCAGCTGGTGGCGTCGGACTGCTCCAGCCGATAGCCGGGCGGCAGCGGGGCGGACCGGTCGAACAAGCCGATGTTGTCCATCCCGAGGAAGCCGCCCTCGAACAGGTTGGAGCCGGTGGAATCCTTGCGGTTCACCCACCAGGAGAAGTTCAGCAGCAGCTTGGTGAAGACCCGGATCAGGAACTCCCGATCTCGGTAGCCGTCGATCCGGTAGACGTGCCAGGCCGCCCAGGCGTGCACCGGCGGATTGACGTCACCGAACTCCCACTCGTACGCCGGGAGCTGGCCGTTCGGATGCATTGCCCACTCCCGGCACATCAGCACCAGCTGTTCCTTGGCGAAGTCCGGGTCGACATGAGCCAGCGGAATCGCGTGAAAAGCCAAGTCCCAGGCGGCAAACCAAGGATACTCCCACTCGTCCGGCATCGAGATCACGTCCGCGAGCGACATCCAGCCCCAGGCCGTGTTGCGCCCGCCCTTGGCCCGCCGGGAGTCCGGCGCCGGGGTCGCGGCCGGATCCCCGTGCAGCCACTGCTCGACGTCGTAGCGGTACAGCTGCTTGCCCCAGAGCAACCCGGCATAGGCCCGCCGGGCGACGTGCCGGTCCTCCTCCGGGATGGCCGGGTGGATCACCTGCGCGTAGAAGGCGTCGGCCTCGTGCGCTCGATCACGCAGCACGGCGTCGAAGCCCGGACCGAAGGTGTCGATGTCCGGAGCGTCATGCGACAGCCGGAGCTTGACCGTCACCGACTCCCCGGCCGGGATCGAGTCGAAGGAGTACCACACCGCGACCTTCGTCCCCTCGTCGAACGGGTTGATCGCGGCGGTCTCGCCGTTCACGATCCGTCGGTTGACGGCGTCCTTGGGGTAGGCGCTGGCGTTCTGGCCGGAGCCGAACAGGCCGGTCTGATTCGTCTCGTTGTCGCAGAACAGCAGCACCGGAGCGCCCTGCGCGGCGAGGTGGTACGTGCCCAGCAGGCCGTGTTGGACCTCGACCGCCTCCACCCCACCGACCGCGAGGGTGGGCGGCAGCAACTGGTGCATGCTGCCGCGGCGCGGATCCCGGCCCCAGGCCCAGGTGTTGCGCAGCCACACCTGGGGAAGCAGGTCGAGCGGAGCGGCGTCCGGGCCGTGATTGGTCGCGGTGATCGTGATGCAGAGGTCGTCGGGCGACGCCTTCGCGTAGGTCATCTGGACGTCGAAGAACCGATCCTCGTCCAGCATCCCGGTGTCGCCGAGTTCGTACTCGCGCTGGTCCCGACCGCGCTTGGCGTTCTCCTCACGCAATTGCTCGTACGGGTACTCGGCCTGCGGGTACCGGTACATCCACTGCATCCAGCTGTGCGTCGGCGTCCCGTCGATCGCCCACCAGTACTCCTTGGCGTCCTCGCCGTGATTGCCCTGGCCATTGGTCAGGCCGTAGAGCCGCTCCTTGAGGATCGGGTCCTTCCGGTTCCACAGCGCCAGCGAGAAGTTGAGGAAGCCGAATCGGTCGCAGATGCCGCCCAGCCCGTCCTCGCCCCAGCGATAGGCCCGGGCGTGGGCGTGCTCGAACGGGAACGACTCCCAGGCATCCCCATCCGCGGAGTAGTCCTCGCGCACGGTGCCCCACTGCCGACCGGACAGGTACGGACCCCACTGGCGCCATGGGCTGGTCGGGCCGGGCGACTCGGCCAGCCGGGCGTGCTCCGCGGTGATCTCACCGGACGGCCAGTCCGCCCCTTCCCAGGCCCGGCCCGCGCCAGGCCTGCCGGTCTCGACCGCCACCGGATCAACCTGGTCGTCCTCGCGGGCGGACGGCGTTCGCGGGGGCGGGGAGGTAGTCACGGACCCAAGATTGCCGTGCCAACGTCGTCAATGGGTTTCCGGAGTCTTTCTAACTCGCCGTGTCGGCCGCGCCGGGCCGGAGGATTCGGACGAGCCGGGCGGTCCGGTCACTCGTTCGGACAGCGCCTCCCGCGCGGACCCCGACGCTGAGGCCGACGTTGGCCCCGATGCCGAACCTGACGTCGACGCTGAGGCCGACCTCGCAGCGGACGCGGGCAACTGGTCGTAGAGCGGACCGAGCTGCGCCAGCAGTCGGCTGCCACCCAGACCGGCACCGGGAACCGGCAGCAACCGGAGCAGCAGATCCACCGGAAGTTCGGGGTGAGTGGGCAGCGACGGCGTGTCGCCCGCCGTCCAGAAATCCGACACCCCGCGATCCGGCCCTGCGGTTTGGCCCTCCAGCGCCTCCAGCGCCAGCCCGGCGCTGAGCACCGGACCCGCGACCGCCGCAGCTGCGGGCCGCACCTCGGTCTCCGCATCGGCGTCGTCCGACAGGTCGTCCGCGCGCAGATAGCGCAACCGGTCCAGGAGCGCCTCCCGGGGCCGGCCCCGCCAGCGCAGGATCAGGAACGGGTCGTCGTCAAAGCGCTCGGCGAGCAGGTAGAAGACGGCCGCCAAATGCTTGCACGGGATCACCGGATCGGGGCAGGAGCAGGACATCTTCAGATCGGTTAACCGCCCCGGGAAGAGCGGGGCACCGATCCCGGCGAACACCGGCTCCAACTCGGGCGGAAACTCCCCGGCCAGCAGCCGGGCACTATGAATCGCCTGTTCGGCCAGCACCACCTCGGCCTTGGCCCAGATCAGCTCGCTGAACCGGGTCAGCCCGATCCTTACCTTGTACGGCGTGGCCCGCGAACCCTGGACCAGCGCGGTGACCTCACCGGGCTCGACCTCGAGCGAGATCACCTGCCCCTTGCGGGCGTAGTTGCGGCCCCGGGTCAGCCGGCCGCCGAGCGCGAACGACTCCATCACCTCGATGAACCGGCGCGACCACCATTGCTCGCCGATCCCGCCCCGGGTGCTGCGCGCGACCAGGCCGCCCTGCACGGGAATCGGCCGGGAGGTCGGGAATCCGTCCGGCCAGTCCTGCGACCCCCAGCCCGAGCCACGTCCGGGCGGTGTCACGAGACCACCGATCCAGCGTCCAGGGTGATCAGTTCCCGCAGCTGGGACGTGGACAGTTCGGTGAGCCAGCCCTCACCGGTCCCGACCACGGACGCCGCGAGCCCGCGTTTGTCCCGGATCATCACCGAGATCTTCTCCTCCAGGGTGCCGGCGCAGACGAACTTTCGGACCTGGACGGCACGAGACTGCCCGATCCGGAAGGCCCGGTCGGTGGCCTGGTCCTCGACCGCCGGGTTCCACCAGCGATCGACGTGGATGACGTGGTTCGCGGCGGTCAGAGTCAGCCCGGTCCCGCCGGCCTTCAGCGAGAGCACGAACAACGACGGGCCGGTCCGGCTGCCGCTCGGTTCTTCCTGGAACCGAGCGACCATCGTGTCCCGCTGCGCCTTGGGCAGGCCGCCGTGCAGGAAGGCGACCTCACGGCCGAACCTGGCCGTCAGGTGGGTCCGCAGCATCTCGCCGAACTCCGCGTACTGAGTGAACAGCAGCGCCTTCTCGCCCGCCGCCAGCACCTCGTCCAGGATCTCCTCCAACCGCGCCAGCTTGCCCGAGCGGCCACCGATCCGGCTGCCGTCCCGGAGGAACTGGGCCGGGTGGTTGCACACCTGCTTGAGCTTGGTCATGGTCGCCAGCACCAGGCCGCGCCGTTCGATCCCGCTGCTGTCGGCGATCCGCTCCAGCATGTCCTCGACCACGGACTGGTAGAGCGCGGCCTGCTCGCCGGTAAGCGTGCAGATCATCTCCATCTCCAGCTTCTCCGGCAGGTCGTTGATGATCGAGGTGTCGGTCTTCACCCGGCGCAGCACAAACGGCTGGGTGAGATTCCGTAGTCGTTCGGCTGCCTCGGGACTGCCGACCCGTTCGATCGGCAGCGCGAACCGGCGCTTGAAGCTGGCGGCGTCGCCGAGCAGCCTGGGGTTGGCGAACTCCATCAGCGACCACAGGTCGGCCAGCCGGTTCTCCACCGGCGTCCCGGTGACCGCAATCCGACGCGGTGCTTTGAGCGCGCGGGCGGCGATGGCGGACTGGGTGGCGGCGTTCTTCACCGCTTGCGCCTCGTCCAGCACAACCCGCCGCCAGGGCAGCTTCCGCAACGCGACGGAGTCCCGGGCGAGCAGCGAGTACGTCGTGATGACCAGGTCGCTCGCCATCACTGCGGCACGAAAGTCCTTGCCCTGCGGTCGTTCCTTGCCGTGCTGGACGTGCACCCGCAGCTGCGGGGTGAACTTGGCGGCCTCCCGCTCCCAGTTGCCGACCAGCGACATCGGGCAGACCAGCAGCGTCGGCCCGGTCTGCGTCGGCTCAGTCTGCGGCGGCCCAGTCAGCTCAGTCTGTGTCAGCTCAGTCTGTGTCAGCTCAGTCTGCGTCGGTCCAGGGTTCTCCAGGTCGTGCGCGATCAGCGCGAGCAGCTGAACGGTTTTGCCCAGCCCCATGTCATCGGCCAGGACGGCACCCATCCCGATCGACTCGAGAAACGCCAGCCAGGCCACCCCGCGCTCCTGGTACGGACGCAGGGTGCCGGTGAAGCCGCGGGCCACCGGTACTGGTTCGAGACGCTGCTCGGTGGACGGGGCGAGCAGGTCACCCAGCCAGCCTTCGGCATCCACCCCGGTTACCGGCAGACCGCCGGGGCCGTCGTCCGCCGAGCCGAGTACCTGCAGCACTTCGCCGACCGTCATCCCTGCGCCAGAGTTCTTCCGGCGCAGGAAGTCCCGGGCGCGGCGCAGTCGTTCCGGGTCGACCTGCATCCACTCGCCGCGCACCTTCACCAGCGGCTGCTGGGTCTCGATCAGCGTCTCGATCTCCTGATCCGTGAGCAGTTCGGTGCCGATCGACAGCCGCCAGTCGAAGTCCACCAGTCCGTCTTGGCCGAAGGCCGGGGTGCCGTCCACCCGGCCCGGCTGACTCGGGGTGCCGGCCTTCAACCGAGCCCCGAGCCGGGCCTTCGGGCTGCTCCACCAGCCCGGCAACTGCACCCCGAACCCGGCTCCGATCAGCAGCGGCGCGACGTCGGCCAGGAATGCATGCGCGGCGGCGGTATCCAGCGGCAACTCGGCCGGGCGCGGCCCAGCCAAGGCCCGGCTCAGCAAGGGATACAGCCGCAGCGCCCGACCGAGTTCGGCCAGCAACTGCTCCTGCGGATGCGGCGTGTGTCGCGTCAGCACGGTGAGCGTCGACTCGGCCGACCAGATCCGTTCCGCCGGCACGAAGAGGCTCGGCTGGTCAACCACCTGGAGGCCGAATTCCAGCCACCAGTAGGCACTTTCCTGTTCTGATCGGGCCGAGGCGTCGGGCCGGCGGAGCACGCTGGCCTCGTCGTCGTCCCGTGGTTCGACCAAGCGGAAGCAGGCCCGGACCGCACCACCGCCGACGGCGTCGGCCTGCCAGGTCGCCAGCGCCTGCACCAACTGGGTCAGCTGTTCGCCGGTGGCGTCGAAGAACGGGTCGCTTCCGCGCAGCGCCCGGCGCCAGCCGGCGAGGCCGGTCAGCGGGCCGCGGGCTCGCACCGGCGGCGGCATCCGCTCCCGAACGACGGCGTCCACCAGGGCGTCGAGCGCGGCCACCGCCGATCTGACCGCTGGGACAACCGGCTCGAGCTGCTCCGGGCCGGTCGTGTCGCCGTCCTTGGTCCCGACCTTGGTCCCGGCTTTGGTACTGCCCTTGGCAACGACCTTGGGACCGACGAAGGCGGATCCATAGGACGGCGGCAGCGCGGCCACCGCCGCCCGAAACCACTCGGCATCCGATCCGGTCAGCACCGGCCGCCACCGTGCCACGCCTCGCCCTTGCTCCGCCTCGGGCCCGATCGGCTGGGCGATTGCCGGGGCGAGCGGGAGAGCCGTCGGCAGAGCAGCCGGGAGCGCGACCGGCAGGGTTCGGCCGCGCCCGACGAGGTCGGCGGCGAACCCGGCCAGCTGCTGCAGGTGACGCAGGTCGCTGCCGACGCGGATGGTGATCGCGTCCAGGTCGTCCCCGGTTTCCACCGCGAGCCCGGCGAGTACCTGCATGGCGTGTCCGGGCGGCAGCGTGACGGTCGGCACCCGCCAGCGCACGCCGGGGTGCAGCCGGATGGTCTCGCCGACCGCAACTCCCTGCTGACTCAGTGACCGCAGGTCGAGCAGTTCCGGTGAAGCCGACGGCGCGTTGGTGAATCCCGGCAGCGCGAGGTCCGCCGAACCCAGCAACAGCCCTGCCTGCGACTGCTGTCCCGGCTCCGCCGATCCGAGCAGGGCCGAGTCGGGCATGCCCGCATCAGGCAGCCCAAGCGCTTTGGCGAGCTGCTCGGCGTCCAGTGCGAACGGATGATCACGAACCTTAGGACGCCGACCTGCGCGATGCGGCCCCTCGGCCGGGCCAAGACCGTCCTCGGCCCAGAGCACGAGCGCACCGCCGTCTGCCGGGGTCGATGGCAGCGACCACCAGCCGTGAACGACGATCACCCGGGCTCCTACCAGTACCTGTTGATCTTTCGTTTTCGCACCCGTGCGGCCATGCAGCCAGCCCGGGCACCTCGGCAGACTATCCGCCACATTCGCCGCAACGAGAACCTCCCCGCCGCCTGCGGCGATCCCAAGCCGTTGTGCAGCCTCCCTCCGATCACCTACTCATATCGATCGTCCTGGCTTGGGCAAGCCCTCCCAGCTCTCCCAGTCCACGGTGTCCAAATCCACGCTCATGTCGATCCTCCTGACTGACGACTGTTTTTCCCGATCAATTACGCTATATCCGTATTCACTGTGTATCCCATGGCCGCCGTGACCTCGTCCACCAGGTTTCACTGCCAACGTCATGCGCTCGACTCTGCCCAGCCGCCCGCGTCGACGGGCCGCTCGCCGGTGATCTGTGGATAAACGTCGCGTCGCAGGGGACTATCTCGTTAACGGTGTTTCCGGCGGGTGGGTCAGTAGGTTTCAGCGGCCGGGAATCGGTCGCTGAAGGTGATGGCGAAGGCGTTGAGAGCGGG
>Ga0307513_10001921_pt1 | contig 29495 bp, 28 predicted proteins | sample 15_EM_MG_FD_202174 | JGI IMG/M metagenome (GOLD analysis project Ga0307513, IMG submission 202174) | Populus trichocarpa ectomycorrhiza microbial communities from riparian zone in the Pacific Northwest, United States - 15_EM | ecosystem: Host-associated > Plants > Roots > Unclassified | place... | reverse complement strand
AAGTTTGTAGGAATGTGTGTGGTAACGTATTGGGGGGGTGTGAATAAAGAGAGAATCCGGGATTGTTGCTAAATCCGACAGAGGACGGCGGAGGAGGAGGGACAGTAGGGTATGATAGTAAGTTAAGAAAAAAGGAGGGGGAGGGGATAGGAAATAGTTCAAGTTGCAGGAAAGGTATGAGGGAAAAGCAAACGGAGAATTGTAGTTGGCAGGATTTATTTTTTGTTAGCAATGGAGAGCTACAAGCACTACAGTGTGGGTCTGATATGATAGTGTTGGGGAACAAAAAGGAAAACAAGCGAATGGACGGAATCTATGGTGTTCCTAATCTGTAAGATAAAAAAGGGCAAGGATGGTAAGAACCAAAGGGAAGGAAGATTGGAGCACAAGCAGGTAATAGGGTATGGAGGAGGGGAGAGTATAGTAATTAAACGGAGATGTGAGAAACAAAAGAGGTAAAGAAGTACTTGTACGGTACCGGAACGGCAGCGCCCAGAAAATGAGATGTTGTTATTTTGTGTGGAACCCACACACACACATAATACTCTCCCTCTCTATCCCTCTCAAACCTGCTGGATTTGAGCCTCAACCCGTTTGACAACCTCAGTTCATCATCCCACCACCATACATCACGAGAGTCTACCAAAGCTTCGAACCCGCTCCCTCTCATAATATCATCATATCGTTCCGACTGAACTGATTGTCCGGTTGGAGATCATGTCTTCCGCCTTTCCCTCCCTGAGAACTCGTCCAACACTACCGGCTCCTGGTGTATCCAGGGCAACATCCGTCTACCTCCGCTCTTCCTCCACCGCTCCGGTCCACAGTTCGGTCACATCCCTCAATTCGTTATTCAACCAGACAAATCTCAACTCCCCTCGACTACCCGAAGGTGAAGACTGTAAAGGCTTAGTGCGCCGCGCGTTCGTTCCATACATAGCTGTACATGTATCCGATGATACAAACGAGCTTGCCCGGGAAAAGGGTTTTGTGGACTTTAAAGACATGCTGCGCCCCTATGGCGAAAGCATCCAAGGAAGGATAACCATCCGCGATTCCCAGGGCATCAGCACAACCCACGACGACTACGGCGTTCGCTTCGTGTCCCTGACGGATGTAGCGGCTTCTGGGGAAAAATGGGAGTCCGGGGCCTCCAGGGCAATGAACGGCTCCTCGGAAAAGGCCACTAGCAGTGGAAGCGGTGTCTTTCAGGGCGGAAGCGTGGAGGAAGTGGAGGACCTGGTGAATTTGCATATGGAGAGGGCGGAGGAGCTCAACGAGACATCTTTGCCTTCTGATGGCGATACCCCGGCTTCCAATCAGTCTTTTTACATGCTATATCTGCGGCGAATATTGTCGGCACTTCCCTTATCGCCTCATGAGACTTTTTCGCATCCGGTCGCTTGTGTCATAGCTATTTCGTCTAGGAATGCTAACCCTATAGATAGTCTACGGGGTCTTTATAATTCGGGAAACCAGCTTCCTTTACCAAACTATCTCAGTACCGATTATCTACGGTACTATGTACTGGTTCATGACGAAGACCGGGATGATATTAAAAAGTCAGTGGGCCATTTTTGTTTTCAATTGAGAAACTGCATTGTTGAAACGAAGCTTACGGGATGTGCAGATCTACGGTATTATTCGATCAGATGAAGAAACATTTCGGATTGCATTGCCATCTACTAAGGTTAAGATCCGGCGGCGCTTCAGTTATATCTGACGACGATGCGGTCATTGTACCGAAAAGTCAATGGGTATCAGCAGCCGAAGAGCTTCACGAGATCCGTTCAAGAGGTGATTCCCACAGTTCAAATACCAGAAAAAGAAAAGGAAAGGAAAATTTTACAATCGCTAACAGGGTTGTATCAGACTATGAAGACGAACAGCCAACTACCTGCTTACCAGACTCGGATGCAGCCGGCATCCAAACCATGGTCCGTGAAATGACCCAGGTGAGCGTAATACCATTCATGGAGCGCTGCATCGCAACTTGGAACGACCAGGTTGCCTCTCGAAGACGTGGTATTAGCGGACGCTTCATTTCCATGTCGAAGCGATACTTCAGCACCTCATCCTCCAGAAACTCCACCTCTTCATCATCAAACTACGATCCTCTAAGTCAATCATATCCCCCTAGCTCCCCCGAAGCCCAAATGCGAAAATTGGCAGATTATGCCTTCATGGTACGGGACTGGCGATTAGCACACAGCATATACGAGCTTCTGAGAACGGACTTTAACAATGATAAAGCCTGGAAATACCACGCCGGAGCACAGGTATTCCACTCCTCCCCTTCCCCCCCAAGATAGGAGCCCCCAACTAACTGCCCCTCCCATAGGAAATGGCCGCAATAAGCCTAATTCTGACAGGTACAGGCCTAACCTCCAAAGTCCGCGCAGACACCATCGCCCCAATGCTAGACCTAAGCTGCTACTCCTATCTCTCCCGCTGCTCGGCAACCTACAATGCACTGCGCTGCCTTCTGGTCGCTGTAGAACTCCTGCGCATCCGTGGCGGCGGCGCCGCTGACGAAGCCGCGACCTGGGCCGTTCGCGCGCGCGACATGAACGCGCAGGGCACCATCGGCCACACGCTGATAACCGAGCGCGTCGGTGCGTGTTACACAATTCGCGAAGGGATCGGCAGCGGTGCCTGGGGCTCTAGGAAGCGCAAGGCCGCAATGTGGAAAATGCTCGCAGCCGGAGAGTGGCTCGAGGTCGGGAAGCTAGCGCAATCCAGGAGGTGTCTGGACGCTGCGCTGCCTGTGTACGAGGATAGTCGCTTTCTGAATGTCCACAGCTTCATGGAGCACTTGAAGCAGCAAGCCGGGTACACCCCGCTGCTAGTTGACTTGCAAGATGGCAGGAGAAGGGGCGGAGGGGAGGGGGAAGAAGAGGATAGCGATGAGGAGGATGGAGTCGAAATTCAAAGCGAGACGTTGCACGCTGGGTTTAAGCGCAAAAGTTTGATTGTTGGCAGGGATGTGGAGAGGGAGGTTGAGGATGAGGCGGGGAGTGGTCTGGACAGGTTTGTAGATAGTTAGTCGCGAGGATGGGGGTATGTTTTTTATATTTCTCTTTTGCTTCTTGTTCTGCGGTATTACAGGAGGGGGCGCTTGGGAAATGGTATTTCTTTGTACTACTGATGGCGTTTAATGGTAGAACTACCTGGAGTATATTCGTGCTGTATGAATGAATGCATGGACTGGGGAGATAAAATACGAGTCTGGTGGGGTGGACTGGGAGAACGATAATGTGAATAACTAACTAGCTGGACTGGGCTGGAGACGTGATGGTCAAATTGAAAGATATTAGCTGTGATATATTTTCTCCTACTCGGGTGGAATACTCTTCCGCTTTTGCGAGTGATGATACATGAAGAAATCACGGGCACTGATGATCACTCGCGAGATATGTATGCTATTAAATTAGTCCTAAATTAAATTATGAAACTCTTGCTGTGAGGGAATGACTGAGATGGCGTTATGAAAACGCGACTCTTGTTAACGAACGAAAACAGAAACAATCAAAGAAATTAGCTATTAATAAAAGGATTAGTGAAACAAATAAAGTTCCTGTATTGTATCTGCAAAATTGAAACAAAGGAGATAATCCGCTAGTTAAAGCATAGGATAGCGTGTAGTAAGTAAGCAAGCAAGTAATCAATCAAGTCAGTCTCTCAAAAAACTCACTCAGAATTCCCATCATACCCCCTGGAGCGATCGAAATGGATCCCAGGCCCGGACATCCTATCCAGCGCTTCTAAAACCCCCGCAGCATGGACATCAAAAACCTCATCCGAGAAGGAAAACTCATCGGTAACAGCTCCGTCGCTATAATCGCCATCGCCATCGCCAGCTCCATTATCGTGGCCGCGATTACCCTTCTCCTCGACCGGCTCCTCCTCCGAAATCGTAGCCATCGCCGGAGGAACACTATTATTCTTCTTCTTCCTGATCACTAACGGCGGTATCGCTGGAATAGGGGTGTATACTAACCCATGCGAAGAACCCCTCGGATAGTCTCCTCCAGATATCAGGGGGGTTAGTGCGACGTTTGGACGGACTATGGGCTCTCCTTCCCAGATGGGGGGTGCTGACCTAGTGGAAGAAGGAGATGAGGCGGAAGAGGAAGAGCTGCTGGAGTGGAAGGTGCTTTGTTGAAGGTGTCTTCCGAAGAGCGCTTCTGTTCTCGCGGATATCATGCTCAGTTTTGCCGCCGAGGAGGAGGAGGAGGAGGAGGAGGTTGAGGTGTCCGAGTTGAAAAATGGCGGTGGCGTTGGTGAGCTGCGGGAAGGAGGCCGGATATTTGGATCCAGGAGCGGGCGGTGGGAGTATCCGCCGAGTGATCCGCAACGGCGACGATAAGTGTTGTCTCCAGGTTGGGGGAGCAGAGGACTATGACGAGTGGCTTCGGAGACCCTCGGAGGGCGGCCATCGAGGAGGCGGGGAAGGGATATTGTGGAAGAAGGCAATCCCTCGCTCCTACTACCGTTGTACCTGTCTGTGAGGTAGTTAGAGTAACCCCCCTGGATGTTCAACGTTTGGGGAGTGGTGCTATCCAAAGTATGTCGTCTTTTCCGTGCGCTCTTGGATTCCTTCTTCTCTTTCTTCCCAAGCTTCCTCTCCATCTCGGGCCCCTGGGCAGCACATTGTTGGCCCCTGGAAGAAGAAGAAGAAGGATGTCTTCTATCTGCCGCATTTCCACTCAAACTTCCCCCACGGCTTCTTGAGGGCCTAGTTCCGGTGCGCTCGGTCCAATCAAACCGAGAGTACCTATTCGGATCATTGAAATCCTTCTGCAACGTCAACCTATGCACCACCCTCTCCTCCTCTTCCTGCCCACCCCCTCTCCCACGCCAACCCCCTCCCGAACCCTCACCTCTAAAGCTCAACCTCTTCTTCACCTTCTGGAAAATCTTCTTCCCCTCCCTCGCAATCCCCTTCATCCCCCCTGGCCCCTCACCAGAACTATCATCCCCATAGTCGGAGAAACAACTAACAGCCTCGGGCCTCCCCTTCGGCACCGGCCCCGGGATAATCCTCGCCTCATGTAGGATCCTGTCCAACTCCGCATTCATGTCCTTTAGCATGGCAAGGTTATTCCCAATCTGCCTCCCTGCACTGCCGAAGCCCAGACGCCTAGCGTCGAAGGCGGCTCGAGTAGCTTGTATGTTCTCGATAGCCTGTCTGGCAGTCTGAACATACGGGTCGGCAACCCTCCTATCGTTGGGGCGCCAAGCGAAGAGCTTGTGGTTAATGATCTCGACGGCGCGTTCGGCTTTGTCTAGTTCTTCTTGGAATGGCATTTCTTGCTTTGCTTTGCTAAGTGGATGACTGGTTGGTTGTAGGGGTGTGCTGGTGGGGTTGGTGATAATCGTGCTGGTACTGGATGGATGGATGAGGGATTGTAGTCAGAACTGCTACGAAGAAGGGGAGGGTTATATATACCTGCTCACAGTTAGGGTCTCAAGTTGTCGTCTTGTAAAAAATAAAAAATAAAAATCAAGTCTTGATTCCAGTAAGTTAGGGCAGTTGTGAATCAGACAGAGTTTTGAATAGTAGGCTATTGAACTGACACGACTTGCATGACTCAGGTCGAGTAGCTATGTGCAACCGGCTACTGGCATGTTGAAAGTGGGTTTTCAAGACGGAGTATGAACCGCCGGAGAAGAATGAGCTTCTCAAGCTCGAATTCAAGTTCGACAAAGGAGGAGGGGCATGCAATGGAAGGGAGTGGAGTCGGGCAGAGTGTTCTAGAAGGTTGAGGAAGTATGCGACTTGCGTCCGTCTGTGCACTCGTTCGTCCGTCCGTCCGTCGTAGGGAGTCTATCATACCCAACACCGATACATGCACCATATTAACATGCAACGGGAATAGTAGTGTTGAAGGGTTGCGAGTGAGAGTTTGTGATCGCCTCCGGGGGGTTTGGTAAAGTGCCATACTACTAGGGGGGTGCCTCATTCAGCTAACTGCGGTTACAAGACATGGCAACGTGACTCCTAAGATAGAGTGACTTTGCCCTCTTATATATACTCTTAGTATTTTCAAAGTTAATGTGAACACGCTTTGTATCACCACCTGGGGATTAATTTCAGTGTTTATATAATACTACTATCTGCTCTGCTCCCGATAAACAAAGCCTGTAAAAAAGTTTACCCTATGTGGCAACGCAGGCCACCACCTCCATGGCTGTAGCTTGATAGGAACAAACACGGAAGGTGGGATCTGAAGGATGATGATGGTAATTGGTTGATTCTTCCCCCCACCTTTGTGTTCCTTCTGAGAAGCTAAGTTATATAGTATCATACCGGCTCAAGTGTTTTAGCAAGACATCAACCCTAAACAGGTAACCTCTACGGAATACAAAGCTTTAGCTAACGGGAAAGAAAATATGACTACAATGTCATAGTACTAGTAGTTTACTTGTAGAGACTTGTGTTAGCTTGTGTTTGCCATTTTATATAGGAAAAATACTAGTCTTTATCCTTTCTGGCTTCTTTTTCATACACTTATATGTGCTGTTCAGTGCACTGTATGATAGTGAGATATCTGTGGTGGGGTTATTACTTATACGTTTTTACTGGTGTGAGAGTAAAAGAATGGTTTCCCTAGTCCTGTTCTGGCTCAACCTGGTCTCACTGTACTCCTGTGCAGCACCATGCAAGCCTGGTCTATTTCACAAATGTCACCACACAACGAGTATATATAAATGATTCAAGTTTAGTCAACAACTTGTCAGACTTGATCTACTATGAGAATTCCAAGGCTTCAGAAAAATGGCTGATAAAAAAGTATCTAGTACTCAGTCAAATCGGTACAAAGTTGAAAAACTTGAACCTTATATAGCTTTATTATAAAACAGGTATCAGAACAGAATTTTTGAAATATATATAATATATCTTATAAGACCTACTATTTGAAAGATAAGTCCCAACTTTTTTGCACCCTTTTTTAGAAATTTTCAATATTCATGAGTATAACTTAAATTGTTAATAGTTAATATTTATAATTTCTCTTTCTTTATATAAAAAAATTTTGTATCTTATTATCTCCTTGTCCGATTAGAGTAGTAGATATTGCAAATAAAAGATATAACTAAACATAATAATACTTTCATGCATATACTTACTTCTCTCAATTCTAGGAAATATATGCTTTCTTATAATCCCTCCACAATTTAATAAGTTTACAAATTCAAAAGAGTTTACCTTACATCTTAGTATAAGTTATTATTAAACAATTCAGCATGTTAGGTAGTAAGAAAAAATACCTAATAAGTCCCAAATAATCCTTACTTGCACAAGTAGATATCTTGTAAAAAAATATAAAAATTTACATCTTGATGTAAGTTTATTGAGATTATTGTAGCCATATAGTTTTAAATAACTCAGGTTGGGTAGTCATATACGATTGACTCCTAGCATGTTAACAGAATTTTCACAATTATCTCTATATACTACCTGAGAATGAGCTTTTCAGGCTCGTATTCACGTTCAAATGAATATACCCACTATGGAAGTCAGTAGAGTCAGCCTGTTTGCTCCAGAAGGCTAGGAAAGCATGTGAGTTGCTCTATCTGCCTGGTACCTATCCACCACAAGAGAATACGGTTGGTGAGACTTTGCTTAAGCCACCGGCATATAATTATCTTCACGGACGAGGAGGACAAAAGAAGAAGGGTTGCCAGTGTGAGTTTGTGATAAGCTGGATGGTATGGTACATCATCGGTCAGTACCCCCTCAGGCTGCAGTGTTAGTTAATAATGAATTTCCTAACAATTTCATCACAGTAAAACGCAAACTAAACTAAAAAGACTAGCTTTGCACTCCTAGAAATTTCAATCGAGTGATATCCAAAGCATTCCAGCTCAACTTAAGATACAGACCTTTTTCCACGAAGTCTACGCCTAATATCAGAATGATCATACCAGGAGTTGTGAGGTAATGCAACCCACTGATATATGCTACCCAACATCCGGAGTCAGCAATAGCACTACACTCTTACGAGACTGAATCCGCCAATCAAGAAATACGCTAATATCACTATCTCTTTCGTACGATGCAGTGAAATCCGGCAATACCAATGCCGAGCGCCATTCTCCCTCCTCCCCCCGAGAGCGGAGCATTATTTCCTTCACGGTATCCTCCAGACCGGCTGTGATTTTCCCCTCTGTAAGGGGGAAGTGGGGACAGGGATTTGTTGCAGTTGACGATCTACCGTAGAAAACTACCTTGTATCATACTCACTATATTATGGCGGTCTGGAACGGTTATATAACAACATGCCCATCACTCTACGCCCATTACTAAGGGCTGAATGGTAAAAACTAAAGACTTCACCTCGTGAGCGGTGGCCCCCGGGGGGGAAATTTTTAACATGATAACATTGTTATTATAATACGATACCTCACTCATCGTATGAGATAATTCTAGCAACTTTTGATTCTCAAACATGATAGCTTGAAGTATCATAATATTATACATACACTCCTCCCCCCCCACCACTAGGCTACGATCTCCAATCTCTACTCCGTGGCAATTTCCCTGCCATAAAACACAATAGCCCCGACAAGCGGTGTAAGAAACTCAACCTGATACGGGTAGAAATCCACCATCCCCATGAACGCATAGCATAGTACAGCTACCGATACCTCTTGGAGTCTTCCTTCATTCACCCCACGAACTAGAAAAGCAGGGCTCAACTACCAGAGAGTATCGTAATTCACCCAGTTGAGTTAGCACTATAGCTCCAGAGTTGGTCAACAAATCGCACCAGGATTTCCGAGATTTCCAACCGGAACACGGAGGGCAGCTCGGAAGAATCTGGGATATGTGATTAAAATTGGGAACCGCCTCCTTCTCCTTTCGCGTGGGACTGGCTGCATGCCGAGATAGGTTCCGGATTCCTGGGACGAACTGCTCAGGAGGTTCTCATCTAGCATTAATTAGGGGGCCGCTGGGTTCTATTGGCCTTCGTCTTTGCACCGGCTTCTCAAGTCTGGACCATGCGAGCCTAAGATACTATGACACAGAAGAAAGGTGGATCTATCATGAATGGGTGTAGTAGGGTAAGGTGTAACCTACTCACAGCTGCTAAAAGACATCACCAGCAGGAGCCGAACCTGCTTACTACTATTCCCAGTCAATGATTGAAACGGGGTTCAATTCTATCATTCCCTGTCCCACTGTACGCATAGTCCTTATTTCTCTCAGCTGCCCCGAACTATTTAGATCTAAGGCTCATCTAGATCTTACAAACAAACTTTTCGAGCAACTTATCGGTGGATCAACGCTCAATTTCCCCGCCAACTATACAAAGATACTTCCAAACTTTAGGGGAAATCACAGCAAGTTAAAAATGAAATAAAAGGGAGAGAAATCAAAGAAGCAAGACTATGCACCTTCCACCCCGCCTGTAGCTTTACGTTTCAAGGAGGAACCAACCGAACGCATGTATATGCAATTCCAGACCCAGATGAAGAACATAACAAACAGATGATAGATTAAAAAAACATAACGAAACTCCTTACATTTAAAAATAAGTATTTGTGGGATCGTATAAAAAGGTGACATGGAAAAGTGAAAGCAGGACCTTTGGGGGGGGGAATAAAAAATAACTTAGCGTTTATCCCATAAGCATCAAACGTCAAACATGAAGTAGAGAAGAAAGGGAAATATGAGAGTAAGGAGAAATTGAAAAAAACAGAAGAGAAAATAGAGCTCGCTCAGAAACCGCTAGCCATCCTCGACTGATAATCCCCACGTTTTTTCGGGCTCTTCGGTGCTCTATTGACCGGTCCTCTAGAGGGAGCCCTAGCAGACGGCGACGGCGTGCCAGACTTCTCCTTATTTCCGCCCCTGAAAACCCTCCTCATGCCGGCCCTTCCTCCCTCACCAAGCCTGTCGAGCAGATTGTCGAGTAGGAATGCGCTGTCATGAGCGCCCTCACGAGAGAGCAGCCCCCCTGTATCACCAGGATCAACATCTGAGTTGTTTAAGTGATCGTACTCTTCTTCTGCTTCAGAGAGAGATTCCTCCCCAGTGCGACCCATGCTACGCAACTGTGGAGATGAGACCGACCTTGGTGTATACCCCCTCCCCAGTGGGATTGGTGGAGCTGTAAAAGCTGTTGGTGTCATAACACCTGGCTGTTGATCTCGGGGCACCGGAGTGCAGAGAGAGTCGGCGAATGAGGTCTGAAAAGATGTCACGCTGGGAGTGCGAGCTAGCGATCTATTCAAGATTGCATAAACACGGCTGTCATAAACCTGAGGAGCAGTCTCACCGCCCTCGATAAACTCTGCATCTGCTTGAGAAGGTGTATGATTGTGGCTTGAGAGACCTTCGTCTCCACCAAAGAAAGCATCCAAATCTCCCAACCTCAATACTGTATCGCTAAATCCACCCTCACCTCTCCCATCTTCGCTCAGCATTGTACCTGTCCTATCCTGTATAGTGTATGAATAATCTTCCATGTGGAACTGCACATCTGGTGTGGGTGGCGCTTCTTCCTCTTCCGCGACGGCTGCTTGTGTACAAGTGTAGAAGACAGCGTGAACGTTATCCCTTGTCATGGCAGCATTGATCGCCGGCATAGGTATTGCCCAGCCGCTCTCATCAGGAATACCAAAAAGAGTCTGCGTCTTCTCGTACTCCTTCCGAATAGTCCTGTTCCCCATGCTCATACGCATAACATGCCGATCCATTGGGCCGCCGGAAATGGTGATCATCTTGTCTAGAACCTCAAGGGCTTGTTCGACATAATCTGTTTGTAGTAGTCTCAAAAGTGGAGATATGAGATCTGCGCCCACGCCTGCAAAAGCCGGTTTTCGCATGTCGATTAACGGAAGCATGATCGTCAGTAGCTGCATTGTCTTCAGCTTGACCCACTTCAGCTTATTTGACAATAATCCAACCAAGAAAACTAGAGCTTGTGCTTCATATGTGGGGAAGAACGTTTCCTTCAGAGCATTCACTGTCTGTGTCATAAAGTCCTTCTTGTTCCTAAACCTCTGCCCAACATAAAGCATCATCACACGAGTCAAGGACTTGCACTCCCGGGCTTCCGCCAGTGCCCGGAGTCTCCCCGCGCAAGCCATGTCCTCATCGCTGGGAGTGCCATCGTCTTGAGCTTGTGAAAGCCTAGGTAGGTTTGCCAGAACAGCGAAGAGCAGTCTACTATCCCCCCCGACGAGTTCATTAGTTGGAATCATGTTCAGTCTGTCAAACACCGCTAGCGTTCTCCCATACGAAACCGACGATCGGAGGCCCTTGTCGATAAGGCTTTGCAATCCTTCAAATTTACCGAACCATTTTGGAGGGAATGCGTTCATTAGATAAGCAACTTTAGCCGGGTCGGACAAGTCAATCTTAACCAAAAGCATCTCAAGTATCGACAAAATCTCCATGAATTCTCCCTCATGGACGGTGTTGAGACAGGCGACCGTGACCCAGAACAATTGTGGGTATTGTAGCAAAGGCTCTTCATCCATCTCCGTTATAATGGCATTTAGCGTGATCAGGATCTCCATTGCAAAAAGCCGGATGTCCGTAACATCGTCAGCAATCGTGTTCGATAACCTAGCCAACATATCCGCAAGCATGCTGTGATCCAGGGAAGTCAATAGGCAGCGGAAAACCTGGAACGACCTACAAGCCAGGTGACGAACGGGGCATGAAGTAGCCCATGAAAGTGCGACCCTTCCCCAGGAAGCTTTTAGACCTGGATCCACAGCAGAAAACATCTCGAGCACACAAGGTATCATATGTCCCATAGATTTCGGAACCCTCAAGCCATTCTCTTCATCAGAGCTGATTTCATCGTAGGACCAGAAGGTTTTCGAATCTCTCTGACGAACAGTCTCGATAAATTCTAATGTTGCAAGTCTAACCGATGTGCTCTCTTCCTGGCCAAGAGATGGGATCACAAGCTCATGGATGAGATGTATTAACATTTCCTTCGCCTGCTCTTGTACCAGTGGAACGTAATGATCCCAAAGCACAAAGACGACTTGAAGGAGAAGAGTCAACTTTCCCTGCATTTCTGGGACAGGACCAACCAAAAGATCCACGTTTAGAATCATTGCCAGGTGCCCGTATGAGAAGCCAGTCTATCGAAATGATTAGTTTTAATAAGATGTAAAACGGAAGCGAATATCTAAGAATCACCTACCGGTTTCCCACTATTCGGCACACACTTGGACAAATCGGCGACGTAAGGAAACTGCGAAGCATCTGGGACTGGCGAAGGCTCTTTCACAGTGATTATCATTAATCTTGGCTGCAGATACGCTGTTAAGGCCTCCACAAGCTTTGCCCCTGCCATTGTTTCGGACAAGAATACCACAATCTGTTTGCCAAACTCAACGAAATTTTGTTCCCGGCGTTCAAGACTTTGACTGAATATAAAGTCCAAGATGACCTGTACGTTCCCTAGAAACGGTGCTGTTGCCAGTGACTGCCATACCGCTTGTATTTCGTTATGGATTTTGCTGCTAAACTTGACAGTAATTTCGTAAAGGTTTGCCAGGACCATATAGGAAGACGGAAGCAAATCACCGTTTGGCTCAAGTGCTAGGTCGATAGTCTGGATCCATGGCAAAAGCGCATGAAGTATGTCCCTCTGCGCCTTCCCTTCAGTGTGGTTGAAGAACATTGTGAGCTCCGAAAATATAAGCATCGCCTGATCAGGATACGCCATCGAGAGGTTTTTCGAGAGCTGAAACTGCGCACGCTTGTAAACGGCAACAGTCTTGTCTGAAATACTGACTTCGAAATCTTGAACTCTAGACATTCCATACTCACGTCCTTCGGTCACTCTCAATAGCTTGGCCGCTTGCAGCCTAACTTCAGCGTTTTCATCTCCAAGTTTGAACAAGCAGACAGCCATTATTTTCCAGACTCCCTCCAGATAATCGGGCATTTCCCTCAAAACTTCCGAGATAACTGCGAAATAGCTCTGTGTCGCTTTGGCCGAGGAGTCGTAAACATAACACAGCTTTATAGCATTGCTCAAGAGGTTCGTCTTCTGGTTGTGCAGAAGTATGTTTTTGAGCGCTCGCCTTCCAATCCGGTGGGTCCTATCACTAGGAGTAGCAAATATCGATTCGATCCACCGGAAAAGCCCATCCACGTTGAATTGAAGGGGAGCATTGCTCTCAATGTCTTCCACCACGGGCCCAGCCTGCGAAATGGATTGGTTAGCGGAATTGTGCGCTTAATCTCCAAAAATTTCGCCAAAAATATAACTTACACAAAGTGAAGCCATCGCACTTAAAGCCGCAATCTTAAGATTCCGCTTCTCAATCTCCATCGCCGCCGTAAGCGTCCCCTGGTCGGTTAGGTCTCTTTGGATCTCCAACATCGAACGCCTCATCTTATCTTCCCGATCCTTAACAACTTGCCAATTTGGGCCATGCCCACACCAATCTTGCATTAATATAAAAATAGATAACCTTCCCTCGAACGGTAGCCATCGGATCGGATAATCCGTTTTCTTGATTCCTTCGAAAAGTTCCTCTGTAAGCCCACAAAAGTAACGTCGAAGTTTTTGATGCTCCCAATCGTTCTGCACCTCGGGATCGCTAAGAAAAGTCTTCATATCCTTTATGAATGCCACCATATGTCGTAATATCCAATCATCTCTGTAGACCTCTTCTTTCTGGAGGAAGTGTGAAGTAAGCTGGAATACGTGAGTGACTTCGGCTCTCAGCCTGTCCTGACGGCGATTCCTCCTTGGTGCATTGAGCTGTTTCCCCCCTCTAATTGTCACTTCGGGGTTCCATTTCAAAACTGTAGGCTGAAGGCTCTCAATCAAGGTCTTGTAAAGATTGATGTTGATGCTGCCCAATCCAGCCACCACCGCTTCCCTGATACTCTTACTGTCCATGATCAAAAGAGGAATCACCATCCCGAAAACCGACCGCGCCGAAGTTATCCGGTCAAGGTGATAGGGGGCCAACGGTGTCTGATTCTTCGACGGTTTTCTGGCATGCTGAGGGGTTCGTGGCCGCGGTGCCGCCTTTTCCCCATCCGTTGACGTTAGGGTCGAGCAGGCGACTGTCAGATAGAGTTTCCATTGCTCAATCATGCTCTCGGGGCTTGTCGGAGGAGGCGCTCTGACAATTGGCTTTGGTACCATCTCAAAAGCACCAAGGTTAGGCGCTGTAGAAGTCTGGGCGATGGCGCAAATTGACTGGTGCATCTGGGCTAATCTTCCACAGACCAAGTCCCTACACAATGCCACGGTTGTAGGACATCTCTCCACACACACCCTGATCAGGCTCGGGAAGACTCTGAACCAGAGAGATGCGTCGTATTGGTTATCACTAATAGCCATTTGGACCAGAGCATCCTTCGACTTAGAGTCCTTAAGCTCCCGTTGAAGCCTGCTGCGCTCAGCCACAGGTAAGTTTTCATCATTCAAATTCATAACATTCAAGGAATCGCTCTCCAGAATATGAATAACTCGTGGGTAGGCCGGTGAGCTGCTCAAATGGCTTGGTTTCCTTGAATGACCCGAAATCTTTCCTCCGATATCAGCTGGTTCGCTCAAAACCACATCAAACTCTGTAATGATCCTTAAGACCATGATTGCAAAACGCCTCACAACTCGAGACTGTGAGCATAGGAAGAAAAGACCGTTCGACTCGATCTCATCTACATGAGCCTGCACATTAGAGTACTCCAAATCATCACACCTGTTTCCCAATCCTCGATCGTCCAATGCAGGCGAATCAGAGGCTGCGTCTCGGTTACCCTTGACCTTCTGTTTGATAGTTTCCAGCCATATCCGGAGCAATTCGATGTAGAGTTTTAGCGTACTCTCAATATGCCCACTGCCTAGCATACCACCATCCGAAGTCGTCGAGTACCTTTCATCGAACGCAAAGATGAATCTTGCAAAACCAATAATAACTTGCTGGGAGTTGTATTGTCTTGCAATACTCTTTAAGGCGTTCGCAGATGCTGTCGCGACGTTTTGGTCAATGTGTGCCGTACCACTACACAAGAGATTGACAACCTTATAAAAGGGAATATTTGGCGGAAGGCACCGAGGCAATGCTTGAATGGCGACATGTAATAGCTCGTAAAAGCTTTGCTTCTGCTCGGAAATAGCTGGTGGTTCTTCCCTGGTTCCAAAAGAGAATTTATTCTCTTGCGGCGTCTTTGGCGGTCCAGCGAATCTTTCGTCTAGGACAGCCTGACCACCAAAATTGGTATCACAAAGCACAATAATCCGTCCAAGAATTTCGCAGAATCTGTCATAATACTCTTTCGCTGTGCTCCCTAATTTCTCAATCGCCACTGCCTGGGATCTCCGGTCCACCTTCACCTTGACACCGTCTTTCTTTTCAGCCTCAATCTTAGCCAACCATGTTGAGGTCGGCGGTATCTTCTCGGGAGGACTGGAAGCAAATGTCTCCGGAAACGGTGGAAGCCCTGATTCTCCCTTCTCCAGATCGGCCATAATTGCTAGGAAAGCCCGAATCCCAACCATCATCCCCTCAGGTGATAACTGCTCCAGCTTCAAAGTATTGGCGCCGGATAACAGATCCACATTGAGCAAAGGGAAAACCACAGATCTGAAGCAGAGATCTTGGTACTTGAAACCAATGAAGCGGATTAATTGAATACAAGGCTCTACGACCTGTTGCTCTGCCGTAACCAGTGACTTCTCTTTCTTCTCTTTCGTCAGTAGTATTTGAATTATCCTCTCCAGTTTCTTGGCTGTATTATTCATGCTTTCCGAACACCGAAAAAGGTACGTCCATGTGAGCCTCGCCAGGGTTTGCACAATCGGAACCCGCATAGACCTATCCTTGTCTCTAAGCTTAGGCAGGTTGCTCTCAATAAGCGGCAACCAGCACTGAGCAAAGAATTCATGTGGACTAACACATAAAAGAGTACCCATGAGGGGAAACGCGGTGTGCCAGTGGCGTGGTTTGGTCATCATATCACTCAATTTCGGGTGTAAAAGATTAACAAATTCCTGCCATGTTGGATAATTAAGTTCGGTTTTCGCGGTGGAAGCAACTGGAAGAAGTAATTTTGAAAATATTTCGCAGTAGGAACGCTTCACTCGAAAACCGTGGGATTTATTGAAAAAACTGGCCAACGATAGCATGAAATCTGCAGATTCCTGAAGTGCGTTCTCCGGGAAGAACTACCAAAGCAATTTGATGTCAGCGTCAGCCAACGAATAAGTCATCCAGCGGGTTATAGAAAAGGTCATAGTCGCTAACCCTCAGCTTTATATAACTCATCCCTCTGACCACAAGCTCTACTCTAGCTTCAGTGTCTTTCGCGGCAATACCCCCCATCCTCTCGAGGTCGGCAAAAAAGCGGTCAGTGACTCTTTCAAAGTCAATACTACTCATAACACCCAACAATTGGCCGAATAGTGTCCAGTTTGCCATCCTCAGCGGCGATGAGGCTAAAGTGTCCGGATCCGCTGAGCGCAACTGGTTAAATATTATGTCCTCCAATTTGTCCGCCATATCCTCAGTAACACAATCCAACGTCGTCTGGCCTATTACCTCTATCAAAACCCGACACAAAATATATATTGATATCGTAGAACGGCGGTCAGCTACCAGGGAACCTTCACGCATTCCTTGGTTAGCACCATCCATACCGTTAAGCGGTTCGGTGTTTCGCCGGGGCATCATCGGATTAGGGAGACCACGAGTTTGCTATTACAAGTCAGTCTTGTACTTGACGAATCAATTCTAACCCAACTACCTGAGACATTTCTTGTCTTGACATCGCAGCGGCCTCACTCTTGCTCTTCCTCCAAAACATGACACTATCGATGACTGGCTTTGGCTTATGTCGAGCAATATACCCTATAATTATATTAGCTTGTCAGCGTACAACAGCTCTAAAATCCACATACCTAATGAACCTATCAATTTGTCAAATGCTGGATCTACCCCTGCGCCACATATGGTTTCGATCTGGGGTTCCGTATCCAAAAAATGGTTCGGAGGCAAGCAACTATTAATTTTTCGTTCCGCAACACGAACGAACTACCTTGGCATCAGCACAGGTCATTTCTTCCGTAGCTATAAACGGACCGTCCCCAACCTGTGTAAATAATATATGAAGCGCATATTCCGCTGGGGTTTTTGTCTCCTCGTCACGTGATCTGTGGTGTGAGGAATGATGGTGAGAATGCGAATGGTGGTGTACTCTTGTCCTTGGAGGTTTCTGAATCTGCATAACTCCTGGAGAAGATTGGTGGGTGATCATCGGGGGTCTCTCAGTCATAAGTTGTTGGTTTGGTGATGCAGAGAGACCACCTCCGGAACCTACCCCAATCGCGTTTCCACCGTTCATGTTTGGGGATGCTGATGATGTTGCTGAAGAAAATTGCGGCATCTGGATCTGTTCTCTCACCGAGCCTGCCATGCTAGTAGACATCATCGGTGCCATAGGTGATAGTGGAATTTGTGGGATGTGTACCATGTCTCTAGCCGTGATAGTTGCGTGCATTACCGGGGGAGGCGAAAGAGGCGAAGTTGCCGGCGAATTTACCCACGACCCTGACCGTGAGTGAAGACCTGAGCGATGTTGAACCCCATTCACAATAGAAGTCTGACGGTGGTGAGCATGTATTGAGGGTTTTCGTTCGAGCCTCCCGTTCTCAGGGCGGGGGGATTGAGACCGTTGTTGGTGGACCCCAGACATTGCGCCAAGGAGGGAGAGAATTTAAAAGTCCAAAAATGGACGAGGGCTATGGTCTACGGTAGTAGTAAGCAAACAGCCGCAAGGGAAGTACGGTATGATATCTATTCTCAGGGCTAGAGGCGCAGGGTGAGAAACTCGGTTGTTGCGTAGAGTTCAGTATGAGGCTGTCACATACAGTAAGAGACGCGGCTCGGTCGTGGCCAATGTCGGTGAGCGGGAGAGCAGCCTTTGGCACACCGAGTGACGAGGGAAAGCCCAGGATGGAAGGTTTACAGGGGTATGTGGGAGGAAAGGCCTGGAGAACTGAATCCAGGGGCGATACTTTTTCGACTATGATGGGAAGAAAAGCGAGATGCGACAAGGAGAGTTACCGGTAGGGGAAAGAAAGGAGTCGGTCAGGTACCAATCCAGAGACTTCCGACACAACCTCAAAAGCGAGGCCGAGACTGTGAAGCAAATTGTGATACGGTAGGTATTGCAATGAGGGGAAGGGGGTGGTTGTAGCGATGATGGAAGGGGAAGAAAGAGGACGCCGGTCAAGGCTCCCAAGTCCGGGTCGAACACGGTACACTAGCATGGTTAGAGAGTGGACAAGCACATTCTGTGCCTATATTATGAAGCATGGAACCCGTAGATCCCTTCTCTCTCTCTTCCTTCTATCCTATCACGCAGACACCTTCCGTTTGAGAGTGTAAAGGGTTCCGGCTGTTGCTTGCCGACTCCGCAGGTGTTGGACTCTCATTTTGTGCTCTTTGCAGGGGAGACGCTGTTCAACGGCCGTCACACTGATAGGAATGTTCCAGCTAGAACACTGGTACGGGTCCTGTACTCTACATTCTCTTGTCTCCGCCCGAACCTTAGGAGAACTCGATATCTCCTTTAGAGAATTGTACTAAGCATACATCCCTCATGCTACTCGCCTGCTTTTCTTATACTCCCCCTCACACCAGGACTCTACTCCCTTCAGCCCGTGCCTCCGCAAACCTGGAGAGAGAAAGAAGCATACAGCCTTCGCTCGCTACTGGCGGATTGGAAAAAACTGTTCCCACCCCCACCGATATATTCTCAGATTTGCTATTCACTTGGATTCTTACCTGCCGGTATAGTAAGTAAACGGGCGTAAGATAAGCTATCACAAATTACCCGAGCAGATAAATCTAGGGAAAACATACAACAGACAACACGGTGAGTTACATTTGAGAAAGGGGGAATCCTGAACCTTCTTAATGCCCTTGCTCTCTTTCCACTGTACCGTATACTACATAACAGCTATACCTCCCAACAGATCCCAAGTGACCAATATCACCGGGTCACCCACATTATTACACACCGGCAAAACCAACCCCCCGAGCAATGCACAATTCCACGGTGCGGACCACTGTATGGCACAGCGTACGCTGACTTCACAATAATCACATGAACCCCCGACCGCGGGGACTATCACCGTAAGCTCTGGTCCCCCCCCCCCTGTGTGTTATATAACGATGGGGATATGATTTACGCGCAGAGGTGCTGTCCAAATAACATGCTCTTTTTCTTTTTCTTTCTTTTTTTCCCCCCATTATTCATGCCCTTACGGGGATACTACCGCCCCGCGGCCGAGCTGGAAGAAGTATATGTCCAGAAGAGCCGTCCGAGATTGCGTCAATCAGGATTCATACCTCTGGATACTCGGAGGGTTGGTAAAGGTAACAGCCAGAGCAGCAAAGACCCAGGCTCACTTCTGGCCAAACGCAAAGGAAAGACAAAAGTAGGTTTCGGAGGAAATTCTGCGGGGATTCGGCATCTTTGATCCCTCTTGAGAAAAGTATTAGCAGAACTTCGGCCTATGCAAGATAGCACGACATAAAATCCGATGTTCGCCGTGAAACAGAAGCTTGCTCCAAATTTTGTGATACGAGCAAGATACCCGAAGCAACCAAATTGTTCAAGGCTCCTAACCAGAGATTCAACTTCAACTATGATAAGAAGAAGAAAGTTCTATGTGTCGTCAAAACTTTTTGGTGCCATTGTGACGACTATCTCACGCCCATCGGGCAAGCAGATCCGAACATCCCCCCCCCGACCCCAAAACCTGGCTGGTTTTAGAGCGATCTTTCGAATGACATCTGGGTTAGGGTTATGTCCAACCTGCAGGGATTTGGTTTCGGATCTCGGGCGCACCAACACCCACGTGCTAGCGATTGGCTGGCGCCCCTTGCTCCCGATGAGCTTATTCTGGCTTTCGGGCTATCAATTCTTGGCACCCGGTGTGAAATAAACAGAATCACGTGTGGTGCCAGTCAATGGCTGCGAGTGAACATAGGATCAATCCCCACATTCGGCGATGTTCGTAATATAGTGATACCGGTATTGGGGAGCCTACAGAGGATCCTGGCCCGAATTATCCGTACATTTTGTGTGGGGGGGCACTGGGCCGGGAGGCGATTGCAGGAAACACAAGTGAGTGACACAACAGTGGTTGGGGAAGTCAATATGTAGGGCTCCCTTCACCCCTTGTTTCTCCGGGAGAGTCCTAGCCCCCCGCATGCCGTTTTTCGGATATACAGATAAACCCTTGAAAATTCATGGGGTCCTGTGGGATAGCATATGATAGTGTGGCTTACATTTCGCAGGAGTTAAGATCTACCGAGCGCCGTAGTCTGGTCCGCTGTACGCCTGGTACGACAAGAACGGAGATGCTGGCTTCCGTCGGGTGTCTTGGGAAAACTGGGACTCACTGTTGGGGGGGGGTCTGACTCGCTCCTAATAAAGCATGCCAGCTAGGGAATGGCGTGTTTCGGAGTGGAATGGAAAAAATGTCCAGAGTTGTCTCTTTTCGCTACTATTAGTTTCGTACACGTTGAAGGGCTTTAGTGGTTTCGCTGTCTTCGTACTCTGGAGTAACTAAATCGACACAATAGTGGGGAACCCCACCGTATATACCATCAAAGTCCCTACCATATCATACCGCCTTGCATTACGATACTAGATTCAAACGACAGTGATTACGCTTCGGAGGCTGATGGACTTGAAACCTAGGGAGGTAACTGCGCCACATGATCGCCCTACGCCCAGCAAAATAGCGCAAGAAGGATTGCACAAAGCCGCCCCACCTGCATTTATGAGGGCGCACTTATCACTGATTGGATTAACTTGCCACAATATCATGCCACAGGGTTGGGGGGGGGTCTTTTTTTTTGAATTTGTTGAGACTGAACAGCCACGCGATGATACACTGGGAAAAGGGGCTGATTGCGGTATCCTGGGGCTGGGAAACGGCAATCCTGCCGCGGTGCTTGGGGACCGATAAGCTTACCAGGAGTTACTTCCAACTCGAATACGAATACTTGACTGTGGCTCAACGCCAGGCGTCGTTTAAGCTACCGGCAGTGTCCGGCTGCGAAGCCATAATGGAATCCGCCAGTGGTTTGGCCGAGAGATGGCTCGATATTCCAACGTATTGGATAATGGATAACTAGCCAAGTAGTATATAAATGTAGCCGCAGAGTAGGTTCCTTTGAATCGCAGCCGTTTTTTCAAAATTAAACAGCATTGCTGTAGCATCTCGGAAATGATTACTGGCCCATATTATTCCTGGGTCATTAGTGTTTTTTTCCGAGACATTCTCTAATACGGGTATAGTACTTTGTCCGACCTCGTAGAGGAAAGCGATTATCGGAGTTACATCGACCTCTCTCTTTTCCTGCAGACTAGCTACGGATTTACAGCAATAGTTTTCTAGAAGTTCGTCCGTCCTAAGACACAAATGTATCTCCCTGCACCTCATCTAATCATGTTGGTAAGGGTCCCACAGTCCGAAGCTTTACTCGGTCACCATTAGCCCCAAGAGCCCGGTTTGCACGACCACACCGATGGACTGTGTCTGGCATCTGTAGAAACTTCGATATGGCCTGCGGTAGACTTGGTGCTCCAGCTTTTGATATCTATGCTGGTTTACTAGCCTATTGATTGATACTGTTCGAGCTTCTATAAATCTGTACATCTTCCCAACTTCGAGGTCCTAGCTTTCTGGTATCTTTCAAGCACACCCTGGCGACCTGTCCTATCACCAGTTCCATCCTTATCTGTTGATGCCCACCCGCTGAGCTACTGTATTCCCATACACAGTTGTATTTCTGTGATATTTTCCCTTCATTGGATTCCCTCGTACAACAGTAATCCAGCAAGTCGGCCATTCAGCGGGGCAAGAGCGCGGAAGGATCTAGTAGACGTTGCTACCGAGGGTAATTTAGGGTAATTCCTGTTCTCCACCCCGGGCATGCAAAGACACATTCTTACCAGAGTCCTATCTACGTTTTAAGCCTATCTAGCACAGAAAACCCCTTTCAGATGGACAAGTCACCAGTCCTACTAAATACGGGATTCCTGCTTGGCCGGCTGAGAGCGAGGGCTAAACGAGATGTAAGAATTCCAATTCTTTTATAGACCCCGGTACTTCGCGTTTTCTTAGGTGTTGCATTTCCTCCCGTAAGAGATAATTTTCCTGTCATTTTATCTCCCGCCACTTTACTGTATTCTATTTCTCTTCAACCGGCATAATTTCTGAGTTCCCACAAGGTAGGACCATGCGGCGGGGAAGGAGCGGGCACTCGGACAATCTTTGGTTCCGGACTGTTGCAACGCTGTCCTTTCTAACCGCAGATCTGCCTGCAGGTTGATCATTTTCTATTCCCCTCCCCCATCTTCCTCACCTTCTTTATTTCTCCCCAGCTTCTGTGTTGATCCTATTCCCCCCCCCCCTTTTTTTTTCCTTTTCTATAAAAATTTAGTTGCGCAGAGTAGAAGGTAGATTGGGGTCTTTGTTCCTTCCATCTGTTGTGTTTGTTGCCTAAGTCTCATCGGCTGTCGTTCCGATACGGTACACGTTTAACCCTTGTGGTCGTTTATTTCTCGTCTTCCCCTGCCTGCCCTGTCCATCTCTCCTTTCCTTTTTCTTCCATTTCTTCCTACCTTTCCTTCATTCATTCCTTTTCTCCTTTTACTGGTGCCGCCCCATACTTCTGTTATCGTCTCTTCCAACTTTCCCCCCCACTAACAATTGATTCCTTGCCGTTGCAGGAGTCAAGAGTCATGGCCACCCAACTAGACACGTTGGACATTCTTGTCCTCGCGGCTCTGCTTCTCGGTACCGTCGCATACTTCACCAAGGGCTCACTATGGGCCGTAGAAAGAGATGCTACTGCTGGAATCTACGGAGGCTCCAAGGCTAATGGCGCGGCCACCAAGGGCAGCAAAACTAGAGATATTGTCAAGACGATGGAAGAATCTGATAAGAATATGGTAATCTTTTACGGTTCGCAGACTGGGACGGCTGAAGATTATGCTTCGAGATTGGCGAAAGAAGGCAGTGCTAGATTTGGGTTGAAAACTATGATTGCGAACCTTGAAGAATTCGACTACGAGAATTTGGACACCCTTCCGGAAGACAAGGTTGCAGTTTTCGTCATGGCTACATATGGTGAAGGTGAACCGACTGACAACGCTGTGGATTTCTACGAATTCATCATGGGTGACGACGTTAATTTTACCGAGGGCGATCGCTTGGGCAATCTCAAATTCATCGGCTTTGGATTAGGCAACAACACTTACGAACATTTTAACGCTGTCGTCCGCCGCCTGACCGCAACGCTCTTGAAATTGGGTGCTAAACAGATCGGTACTATTGGTGAAGGCGATGATGGCGCTGGCACTATGGAAGAGGATTTTTTGGCTTGGAAGGAGCCCATGTGGAAAGCACTTCAGGAGGAGATGGGTTTAGAGGAGAGAGAGGCCGTCTATGAACCTGTTTTCTCGATTACTGAACGCACGGATCTTTCGACTCAAGACGACACTGTCTACCTCGGCGAACCCAACAAGAACCACCTCGAAGGAGCTTCTAAGGGACCCTATGGAGCCAGCAATCCGTTTATTGCACCGGTCAAGTCTTCCCGTGAAATCTTCACGGTCAAGGATAGAAATTGCTTGCACATGGAAATTGATATTACCGACACAAATCTTTCCTACACTACCGGTGATCATATCGCTGTTTGGTCTACCAACGCTGGTAGAGAGGTTGATAGATTCTTGAGGGTCCTCGGTCTTGAAGGGAAAAAGAATGGTGTGGTCGACGTTACTGGAATTGATTCTACCGCGAAGGTTCCGTTTCCAACCCCCACCACCTATGACGCTATCGCCCGCTATCATCTCGAGATCTGTGCTCCTGTCTCTCGTCAATTTCTTGCGTCTCTTGCCGCTTTCGCCCCAACCCCCGCCGCCAAAGATGAACTCACAAGACTCGGTGGTGACAAAGACTACTTCCAGGAGACAGTTCTGTCTCGGTATCTCAACATTGCACAGGTTTTGGAGCTTAACGCACCTAGCGAGGCTTGGTCAAGCGTCCCTTTCTCCCTGATGATTGAAGGGTTGAACCGTATTCAACCACGTTATTACTCGATCTCATCCTCTTCGTTGGTTCAACCGAAACTTATCTCAATCACCTGCGTCGTTGAATCTATCCAAGTTCCTGGAGCTTCGCATATTCTAAAAGGTGTTGCCTCAAACTACCTTCTCGCCCTTAAACAGAAACAACATGGAGATCCGGAACCCGACCCACATGGACTTTCCTACGCAATCACCGGCCCTAGGAACAAATATGACGGTACCCATGTTCCGGTCCATACCCGAGCATCAAACTTCAGACTTCCTAGTGACCCCTCCAAGCCTGTTATCATGATCGGTCCTGGTACTGGTGTAGCACCCTTCAGAGCCTTCGTTCAGGAGCGTGCAGCGCTTGCCGAGAAGGGTGAGAAGATTGGAAAAACGTTGCTATTCTTTGGCTGCAGGAGGGCTTCTGAGGATTTCTTGTACCAAGAAGAATGGAAGGTTGGTGTACTTGGCGCCCCACACACTATCCACCTCGCTGACCCTGTCAATCCAACATAGGAATACGCTGCAAAACTCGGTGATTCGTTCTCGCTCATCACTGCTTTCTCACGTGATGGACCTGAGAAGGTCTATGTGCAACATAGACTGAAGGAGCACGCTAAAGAAGTTAATGAGCTTTTGGCTCAAGGTGGCTACTTCTATGTTTGCGGTGATGCTGCCCACATGGCCAGAGAGGTCAATACTTCTCTTGGAAACATTGTTGCTCAGGAGAGGGGTTTGACAGAGACCCAAGGGGAGGAAATTGTCAAGAGACTAAGATCTAGCAATCTCTACCAAGTAAGTTTGCTCCCCCCCCCCCTTTCTTTTCCTTTCTTTTTTTTCCCCTGCAACAGACCGCTAATACACACTTGGTAGGAGGATGTTTGGTCGTAATTGACTAGAAGTAGCCTCGACACGCTGGTGCGGATATTTCCTGACGTTTTCACGCTTCTCTTTTATTTCTTGTTTTTTAGCGCTTCTTGTTCGAGATTTCCTCTAGTGGCCTTCATTTCATATCTTTCATTCCTGTGCCAATAGGGATAGATTACGATGGTTTCAAATTTCCCTCTGTTTCTTTCCAAGTGCTGGTGGTAACCTTTTTCCTTTACCCCCAACAGGTGCTTTGCGTGCTTTATTTGCTACAAGTGAATATTCTTGTTTGGTACTTGCTTGGGAAACTCTTGTCGAAGGGCAGTTATTTGTTGTTTGGTCGGTGGGGAGTGTGGGGCGACGTACAGCACCATTTAAACATTTACGGAGTACTTTAGAAGGTGTGGGGGGAACGGTAGGGCGATGGGGGGTTTCAAAAATGGTTTGAACGCACATGTCCGCACAATCTATAATAATATCATAACTCTTGACTTTGTGATGAGCCCCGCCCACCCGTTCGTTCATATTCTTGCGCTGTGCTTGCCAATCCCGAGAAGTATAGACTGTCCCTGCTTGTAAACCCCAGAGTGCAACCAGAACCCATTCCCCGGGCTAAACAACCTCTTTCAAGCTTATCCCGCAGTGCCGGAGCTACAAGTGATAGAAAAAAAATACCGGCAACGAAGCACAGATTCCCGCTTTCGGTGGCAATTGGGAGTCCGCTTGGGTATAGGGACAACCCACACTCTCCAATTCGGCCAGTACAGGTTTACCAGCGCCGGCGCCGTCACACAGTACAATTACTCGAGTACTTCCTTTCCTTTCCTTTCCTTTCCTTCCTTTTTTCTCTTGGGCTGTACCGCACAGCGTAACTGTAGGCCTACTTTTTCTTCTTCTTTTCTTTTTCCTTCCTCTCCTGTCAAGTACCGTATGATATGATATAATACCCAGTACCGGTAAACCACGGTACCGCACTCGAACAGTTATAATACCAGTACTGGTGCAAACAAACAATCAATCAATCAGTCGGGCAAATAAGCAAATCCCGAGAAAGCTCAGCCCTCCCCCCCTCCCCAAAGGCCCGGTATATAAATACAAGTACCGGTACGGTATCATATTTACCTCTACTAGTACTTGTATACCCTACCCCGCCCATCTCCCTGCGCTGGATAGACCGGTACGGTGCATGCTGTGTTACTGGTAGTGCGGTACAGTACAGTACAAACCCTGGCTAACCCGGCCCCGCCATCATTACGATTTACTGCTTGTTGTACGAGTACAGTGGCGGGCCAAGAGGGAGGGGAGGGGGGGGGTATGATATTAGGATTTACATTACAGTACTGTACGACACAGGGGATTTTGTGGGGAAGGAGGGTTAGGATAATCGTGTAGGCCTCCCAGAGGATGATGATAATCATATTACCAGGTATTGGTTAAGCGCTGTACTCGAGTATATAGGGTCCTGATTAATTACCAGTTTCGCCGGCTACGGTAGCTGGCTAGGCTGCCGGTGTGGTATCCCTTAAGCTGTTGAGACATTCAGCCCGGATTGAAATGTGTAGCACTAACTCAGAATAGGATAGTGTATGAACATCTGGCAACGTCAAATGTCGTCAGACCTAGCTACCTGTAGTTGTCCTGTATGTACGACAACTTATCTTCCCATTTCCGTTGATCGACCAGCAGACCCCTATCAATCATGCCACAGAAAAGAAAGGCATTTACACAGCTTGAGATGAACATTGCTGAAGGGGGCCAATATCGGACTGAGCTGGGCCCAACACCGAAGCGGCACTGTCAAGACGTCCTGCAGACATCCTATCTACCGTCTCTGGTATCTGAACCTACATGCCCGACACAAAGTCTGCAGAGCAATGGACAACCCAATTCCAATATCAAACCGACACTCTCCAACCCCACTAGTCAGCCCCAGCCAAAATGTCCCCGCCGGCCTGCCTCACCAGCCAACCATCGAAGTCCCCCAGTTAAGCCAAAAGCCAAAACACGTATCGATCCATCCCTACTACCCGAGTTGCCCAATTTTACTCCATTTCAATCTGGGTACCCATTGCATACCTCACGGGTAAGAATCATATTTCCCATGTCAAACATATTGGTGTTCCACAGGATAGCGAGAGTCAGCCATGGCGAGCCATATGCAGATTTGAGCAATACAATAGGTTGAACTTCAGTCAAGATTGGAAGAGTAGCTAGCATTTGGGTGCTAGTACATGGCTTGCTATGATGGGTACTGGCTATACTGTGGAGCATATTAAAGTATATAGGTTAAGGAGGTTTAATCGGCATATAGGCAAATCTGGCACCCGGGTGTGGGCATGATGCATTTTCCATTTTTTCCTTATTTTTTAGTAATGAGGTATTCGAAGAAATCGCAAAGAATACCAATTACTATGCGGCAGTAAGGAGGGAGAGAGATAAGATTATTCAACGCCCAGCTATGCAGGGAAAGTCTGCTCTTGGCAAGGAAACTTGTGAAGCTTCAGGAGTTCAAAGAGTATGGAAGGATACCAGTGCAGCCGAGTTGAAAATCTGGTTTGGGTTGTTGATCAAGATGGGACTTCACCGGGAGCCATCAGTAGAGCTACACTGGAACCGGCGAGTACGGAAGCAGTGGAGACAGGTTTCTCTGAAGCCTTTAGCTCGTATGCGGACACAGAAGAAGGAGGAAAAAAAGCCCTACCGAGTTCCCCGGTACTGTATATCTCTTATCCGATTTCAGCAGATAAAGAAATACCTACACCTATCCGATCCCTATATTAGCCTTACCAAAGGCGAATGGAATCAAAAGCTTGAACCACTTGCAAGCACTCTTCAGGAACGGTTTCGCCAATACTATTTCCCTTCCAGTAAGGTTGCCATTGATGAAGCAATGGTCCGTTTTTTTGGTCGCAGCTTTCATACTTTGAAGGTAAAAAACAAGCCAATCAAGCAAGGATATAAGGTGTTTTGTCTTTGTTCCCATGGCTATACCTACAGTTTAGTATGGTATTCACCATCAGAGGGAATCTCCGGGCTTCAAAAGATTAGCAATCTATCGCCCACCTCCTCCTGTGTTTTGCAATTAGCCAAAACACTTCCTTCAGGGTATCGATGGGACATACTGCTTGATAACTACTTTACCAATGTTGGTTTGTTTGAAGAGCTTAGGGCAATTGGTATTGGGGCAGCTGGAACCACCCGGGTAGAAGCACAAGGATTTCCCTCTCAGTTGAAGATAGAGAAAAGTGAGGCCAAAAAACGCCTAGTATGGGGGTATTTATCTGGCTATATAGTACAGAATACCTGCTGCTTGGTATGGCAAGACAATAATACGGTCTTTTTTATGACTACTTATCATGATATACACGAGAAAGTAGTCCGGAATCGCCGTCGCCCAAAGAAAACCAGCACAAATGCAGCACTTGTTCGTCAAATCTTTGGTGATAACGCACAGAAGAAGCTGCCGATTCCTGCTTTCATTGATGACTATAACTTTCATATGGCAGCAGTTGATATATGTGATCAATTGCAGAGCTACTACTCAACGCAATTGCGATGTTCCCGGAATTGGCTACCTTTATTTTTTTATCTTCTTGATACAACAATAATCAACTCTTACCAGATATTCCGGACTCTCTTTCCTCAGCTCAGATGCCGGAGTCAGCATTTCTTCTTTCGCGATAACCTTGCCAATAAGTTGCTTGAAACTGGCATTCAAGAGAGTAATCACCTTGACGACCCACATACCCCCTCAATCAACCGTTCCGCCGTACCGATTCCCATTCACCAGCCGGTCCCTTGTTGTGCACTTCCGGTTCACCATACTCCTACCCCTCTACCAGGTAGCGCCTACTATGAGACTACTATACCCACAAGTCCGTTTGGTTAGTCTTTCCTAATATCATCTCCTGCCGTTCTACTACTATACTAATATACCATGAAAAGCTATTTCCAACGAAAACCAAGGTATGATATTCATATGAACCGTGAAACCTCGTGAAATCCACTAGCTCAGCCAGTTATGGCCCAAACAGATTACCCCTTTCTCAACCAGGTATAACCTTTGTCAACTGGGCCGGTTGAAGGACTTTTGCCGGTATTTGCAATCCGGTTAACCTATCCAACCAAGGACCTGTTTGGCTACAACCGTTCCGTTCCATTGCACGATTGTTTCTGCTATGGAAATGACCATCTCTCTGCTTTAAAAGAGAAGGAAAACGGTCATTTGTATGGAAGAACAGATTGGAACTGTTGTTGCCAAACAGGCTCTAATCCAGTTATGGGCTGATGGGTTGACTTCTTCTGATAATCTGATAGTGGATTTCACGAGCTTTTATGGTAGTAGAGTAAATGGACTCCCATTTCGAGTCATCAATTAAAGTTAGAAATCAGGAGCCTAATGTAACAATCCTATTGTTAGGTAGTTGTGCAACAGGCAACGATAGTGATTTCCTATAGTGAGCAAGTCTTCTTCTTTATAATAAGGCGTAGGGGAATACTATCTCTTCAGATAGTACGGAACTGG
>Ga0307513_10001920_pt1 | contig 29514 bp, 34 predicted proteins | sample 15_EM_MG_FD_202174 | JGI IMG/M metagenome (GOLD analysis project Ga0307513, IMG submission 202174) | Populus trichocarpa ectomycorrhiza microbial communities from riparian zone in the Pacific Northwest, United States - 15_EM | ecosystem: Host-associated > Plants > Roots > Unclassified | place... | reverse complement strand
TTTCCGTTTTTTGGTGCACAGAAACATAAAGTACCCTATTATCTACCCGTATGTGCATTTTTAAAGGCAACAGGTCAGAATTGACCGAGGAAGGAGGGGTACAACAACGGAACTTTTCCTTCGAGCGCAGTGCAAGTAAAATTTGGCTTTGTTTGTTCGGGCCAATTTCGCAGCCTCAGCCCTTAGAGAATGAATGCTCGCTTCCCTCGCAATTAATTATCAAAGAAGGCCCATGATCGACAATTAATATTGTTAGTGTACGTGTTAGTTACTTTTCTGCGGTATTTTATTCCTTCCTCAAGGCTCATTGACAATTGTCTTTGAGCTTCATTCTAATGCCGCATTTCTTTGTCACTTCCGTTTGTAGCTCGCAATCAACTTCATCCGTTCTGCCAACTAATGTGCATGCTGGTATTTCCTGTCGAATTCACCCAATACTCCATATGTGGATGTATTCTTACACGATGGCAACCGTGACCAGCTTCTACTTTATTTCTTATCAGAGGTGGTATTTAAGGAACCTTGGCGTGAAGAGTTGGTGTGCAAATTGACCATTGTCTCATTCGGCTCTTGTCGTCAAGTATGCGAGGTGGTAGATTTTGTCGTTCTCGGAGGCTCCAAAAATGCGAGAATTTCTATAACAATACTTGTCAGTACTTTCGTGTGGTTATCCAATAAATCTACCCTCTACCCTCCTTCGTGTCTCAATTTCCTCTGTCGAGAAATATGCCCCACCCTCCTATCACTCAAGTCGAGCGTCGCACCCAGGTGGCAATCGACAACCACCCTCACCCTTATTTGACTTCGCTACTTTGTTCCTTTGCCACCTCGCATTTGTAGCTCCCGATGAAATCCATCGGTGCCACTAACAGAGGTGGGTCTGGTTCAAGTCTCATTCTCGGTTTTCTTTCGAATCACCCGTGGCGCCCTCATACTTTTACGATAACGCCGTGTCCCAACTCGCTCAGCTGCCTAAAGACAAGCTGCGTCGCGAGGTGGGACCACGTTGTCCTTTCGAAGCGGGCTCCGTGTACATCGTACACCTCCTTGCCCTCGTATTTCCTCGTCTCGATATCCGTCTGGTCTGGATGGATCCATATCCCCCGGTACCCGCAGCCGCAGACTCCGAAGAGACTTGCAGGCTATCGTACACGCCAAGATCAATACCCGTCGAGCCACCAAAGGCTCGACCGCTGGTATTCTCCTTGATCCCGGCGTATACGCGCCAAGTATCACATGGAATCCCCCTACGTACAAACTCTTTTCGGGTCTTCTGTAGGGGGAGGGCAGCGTTTCATGGCTTAGATGGCTCTGACGTGGCCAGTGCCAATGTACAAGATAGCGGCAATGCATTTGGCCCAATCGCGGTGGCAATTGGAACGGTACGGCGTAGGTACGCATGTTGCGGTGGTTGTCGTGTGGGAGGAAGGGTGTGGGCGGCGAAACGACATGTTTCGACAACTTACGATGAGGCCTGTACTCACAAAAAATGAGTTGGGCGTTGGCGAAATTGAAATCGCGAAAGGCGTCGTCATTTTGACACCTTCCGTGACGCACCTGGTTCTCCTTTATCAAGGGTCTCCCCTAGCGCACTCGGACCGTTCCACACTTGCCTTGTTCCTTCGAAACAAAGCCCACATCTCTCGGTAAGAAGGGGCGCTCTCGAAATCGTACGGTTCGCGTAAGTGAGCGGAAAATAACCTATAATCGTAAAAAAAAAAGCGGTCGGTAATGGTTAAAAATCAATAATAAAACACTCACTACCATTTTTTTGAGGTTCCAGGGCGCCGGATGGCCAAACGACAGGTGGGGGGAAATTGTGGTGGTGGTTCGAGATAGAGATCAATACGCGTCGATCTCAATTCCGGAGGGCATCCGTGAGTTGGAAACACCGGCGGTGATCGACGCCATCAAACACCGGCGGCAAACACCGCCACACGTGTCCCCCTGAGGGTACATACTTGAGCTTGTTGTTGACTCGTTGTAGACGACGGCGAGCAGTGATCAGAGCCGGTACGGACTCGCACCACACTAGGTTAATAATTTAAGATACCTATGTTGTTAAAAAAATATGCAAATCACGAGTCCGCGAACTTGGCAACTTGTTGGCAACTAACCAGTAACCAGAACCTCAACGCGGTCTCAACGGCAGGCTGCGCCGCCGCTGCGGGATGTCGGTCGTCACAGCTGCTCTTTAGTGGAGGTGTTATATAGATATTGGAATACTATCGCATTAGTCACTGGTGGGTCTGCTCTATGCACGCTGAATATTTGTTAAAGCTCTGAATTAGTACTACCTGTAAAGTATGGGATAGTTTTGATGTCCTATCTATATTACCCTGTTGGTCGATGGTCAACTAACAGATTAATATACATAGATTTCTGGGTCATGCTAGGTCAGTGGAGAGTGCAGATTCTGACAGACCATCTCGTATGAAATAGGTTGTGAGCTTCGAATGGTCCAACAACAATCGACTCCGAGTCGACAGTGGACATGCACCCAAAAGACCGCGAGTTGAATCATCGCCCCGCAGTGATGTAGGATTTAGAGAATGATATCCTTGAATATTTTACCACTCTTACCAGCTGATAATGGGCCATTATCGGCTGGTAAGAGTGTTAGGGAGAAAATTTACTGGAGGTGGCTTAGGAGTCTGGTTATTGGACTTTGATTCATCAGCGCTCACAGGACTGAGCTATAAGTTAGTATATGTCAGTTTGTACTAAGTCCGTGAGATTGCACCTTGATAGGGTCTTCAATGCACCTACTTCCAATCGCCCTGACCCATCTGTGCCCTGGCGTACATTATTTTCCAACCCGTTAACGCGGGCAGAAAGCTCTCTCAATTCCCATGATTGACGACTGCGGATGTCCTCTCTCATGCTCAAGTTGGCGTTCGGGAGGAATTTTCATAAAAGTTCGAAATTGGTCCGACAGCAAGGGCAAAGCAAGGGTACTCGGGTAATGGAAAAAAGTATACGGGGTCGATTTTTTTGCTAAGGCCAGTTTAGCCGGACTAACTAACTACGTAATCAGGCACAACTCCTAAAATGGTAATATGACATCACTTCCGCGGGCGCTTTGCCCGCGCTGGTCCAGACGCCTCACAAGCCTCGCAAATCCACTTCGTTGGGGCCTGTTCGAGAGCTATACACTCAAGATGATACTGTAAAACATGTGAGCCAAATTTATAGCCCAGTTTGTGAGTATAGAACATACCCATCGAGTTTCACATCCAGGTTGTCGACACTCGATTGCAACTCGATTGCGGGCCTGTTCAAAGCAACACCAAGATCCACCACCATTCCGCACAAACACCCGTTGAGGGCTCCAATATCTCGAGGGGCTCTCTTACGCCTACCGCGGCCAGACGTAGCAGCGACTTCTTCGCTTTCTGGGCTTGCCCGTTGGACTTCTGCGTCAAGTGGTAAATTGGTGGGGGTTTCATGGAAACTTAGACCACTTGGTGTTATGACAGAAGGACAAGGCTAAGTTGTGTACATACCTCATTATTCTAGTCGTTGAATCTATCAACCCCGTTCGCAAGGTGTAAATAGTTAGGTTGTGGGTAAGGGTTCCAGATTTCGCGACGTCTTCCATATCTTTAAACGACAGGTTAAAACGCTACTCAATCAGACAAAAAAAGTAACAAAACTTACTTATCGCATACCCATCGCCACACACATCCATTTAACCGTATGCGACTCTTCTATCGCGGGATGGCTATGGTTGGAGTCAGCAAAAGGAGGACATAACGATACAATACAAACATATACCAGGCCCCGAAAACACGCCAATCGCTAACAAAATAATCTGATCGCTGACAATCCACCGCTTGCCGAGGGGACAAATTGCCAGTGAAATGGAAGTGCGAGTGGCTTAGGACTTACTGTCATAATCGAGGGCGGGTCCATAATGGCGATCTCGTCATTGAATATGGCCAAGACGGAGAGCAGCGACCCTCGCTCGGCCTGCGGGGATAGAAATAAAGATAGACGTCGGTGTCCGGGGTTTCACGTAATCTCCCGGTGATGGATGACATAAGCTATGTAAACCGTATGACTTAGGTGAGAGAGTCAATACTTCAATCCCTCAAAGACTCAATCGCGTAGCTAGAAATACTCTGTTACCTTCATTGGCGTGTCACCATCCTGGCCTGAATCTATTGGGCAAGTCAATGACAGTCCTACATGTACTTATTACGAGGGAGCGTGAAGTAGTATGTGCATGACAGATGACTTGTTCCGGAACAAGTAGAGATAAATTTTATATAACTAGAGTACGACGACGACCATTAGTGTAATAGAATGATGTGCTCCGAGAATACATAAGTAGAAACTCGTTTCCGATATGTTCTAGGCAAATGAAACGTCAAATTAATAAGGACTAAGAATAGGCTGTATATCATTTTTTCCGGAGAGGTGGACCGTAACATCGAAATCTAACTTTATTAAATATCAAAGAAGGCCCTTGATCGACAATTAATATTGTTAGGGTCACTAGTTTCACTGGTAAATCAAGGAAGCCTTTTGTAAAGTTATAATGAAAGAAAATACTATACGACATCCTCGCAGAGAGAAGTCTTCATTTGACAATAAATAATTTATTTTCGGTACATCCTATTCTACATTAGTTCTAAATCTATCTATAAAGTAAGAGATGTGGGAGAACGAGTTGTGTGTTGGAATGCCTTCCTAATTTGGTAACCGCCGCCATCAAACCCGCCCACGACGATGAGCGCGTATCTCACGAACACGACCACCAATCTCTTAGCTTTTTTGGAGGTGTACTAACCGATACTAGGTATACATAGATATGTCAATAAATTTAGGGAATTTTGGTAACAAGAGATAAGATATATCTTATAAATGAGTTCTATAATCTTGACGTCGTCTAAACCATGATTCACCAGGTAAACGAAGCCTATTGATTTGAACGAGTCCAATATCGCATTCGCCGCGCCTTTTTTGTCAGAGCCATCAAGGAATGGACCAAAGTCAGCAGTTTTAACGGATGAAACGACTGAGGGAGCATTTAAATGTTCCATCGATGCGATATAGTTGGTAGTAAGGAGAAATGGGAGGTGACCAAACGACTTCGTCATGAAAATCTAATTATAGAGCCGTAACCTCCGTCCATCGCTGATAGCTGTGGATTTAAAACATGGTATATGCTTGCTGAGCGGAAGGGATGTATTGATAAAGAGAAGCATGACCATGGTTCTCGTACAATCGGTCCTCTATTTGATCCAGAATTGTCACGGATATATCTCCCCACATAGTGACTTTCTTTAAAAAGATCTTCGAATGAGTTACATGGACTAACAACCGTATGTATCTCTTTCCATCACCTTAGTGCCTATCCAAAGTGGTGAACATCAATACGTTCAATGTGTTCTGCAGCATTTTTTTAAAGAGGCAAAGCAAAAATCAGAGAGGATGGTACTTGAGATGAAATGAAAATCACGAAGATCCCAATAACCCGTTCCTCATCCAAAAGAACGCCATCATAGATATGCTTATCCTGCGACGCAGAGACAACATATTGTAGCTCTCCGACGACGAGTTCGGAGAAAGCATCAGCAGGTTCGACTTGCTCTGGTTGAGTAACGACTTGGACGCGATTTGATGTTGGAAAATAGAGAAATTCATTCGAATTGATCAGTTCGTCGTCCATTTCATCGAGTACCATTAGAGATCCAGTGGAATCACCCTCTGAACCGGGATCGGCGAGCAACTCAGACATGATATCAGTATTGCTTTCGGGCGCAGGTTCTGAAATTCATGAGTGCGGTGCCAACAGGGTGTAAAAATCAAAGATTCATATACGCAATGTCGGGTTAATAACAACCCCAGTAGAATATTCGTGCCCGATATCTTCCTCACCCTCCGCAACCAGATACGGGATCGTATCTTGAGTATCTTGCCCGATCTTAGGGACTGCCTCCTCCCACTCCCACCTCCACTCCCCCTCCGTCTCGTTCTCGTCCACTTTCCTCTTCTCCTTCAACCGTAACTGCATCTTTTTCACATTCACCGGGTTAAAATCCAGCACAACGAAATGATAGCCCTCCGGAGGCGGATCCGAAGCCATACGTACACACCACTGCCCCACTGTCGTAGTAATCCAATGCGTCGACACATTGTCCAAGTTGACCCACCTCGTAACAGCCGGCCCCCACTGAGACCAGGGAACAAGGTTGCGCGACCGCGAATTTTCCACATCCGGTCCAAAGTCGTCCTCTCCTTCCCCCAGCACCGTCGGCGATCGCCCCGGCTGGAAGAGGCCCGGGTAGGATATCCCCTGTGGAAGGCGAAGCCTGCGTAGTATCAATGATCTCCGATTCTCCCTCCTCCGCCTTGGCGTACATCTCCACCAGGTCCACTAGCGCATGCCTATGCACGACGAACGTCACCCGATGTCGAAATCCGAAATGCATGTTCAGGGCCCCGCCGGCATCCATCACGAGTTCGAGGACAAGTATCCGCAGGTCAAAGATACGCAATGCATCTTCGGAGCTCGGGAAGAAGGATCGATTGGGTGAAAAGTGCCCCCCATCCTTTGCTCGTTGTTTCATGTAAGGAATGGAAGACAGGCTGATAGGGTTGGGTTCTGAGCGACATGAAATGCTGCCGAGGACGCGTCCATGAGCTAGTGATGGGACATTCAGCGTAAGGATGGGGCGAAGAGAGCGGAGGGTGGGTTTTGCGGGGATGCGGAAGATATCAAGTCCATTTGTGCGAGTGTTAGGCAGGAGAATGAGGGATTCCGAGAGGAATATGAGGCCTGAATAGCTCTGATAGGGTGCCTCAAACCTCTACGCATTTCGGTTAACATTACCAAGAGAAAAAGATGACGGGAACACGCACGACTTTCAGCACCCCTGTTTTCCACTCGTAAATGAAGAAACGGTTATCTGGTCTCCGCCCATTCGTATTTGATAGGACGAGGACGAGATTTTCCCCAACTATCTCCATCCCAATGGATGGTTTCTCCCATTCAGTATTCACGACGAATATTCTATGCTCGCGTGCGTGCGGGTGCGGATTACCAGTCGAAAATTTTATGAAATGGATCTCAATATCGTACGTCGTCGGCGCACTGGCATTGATATGAGGTTCACTATCCAACAAAAAAAATCAGGATATTGGTTCGAAACATGGAAGGGAACGCACGTCACAACGTTGACGATTAAATCGTGCTCAAATATGGACAAACCAATATCGATGATTGATTTGTCCGATCTCAAGACCTTCCAATAACTTTCATCCCCTTCCCTACCCGGTAGTTTGAGGTAGTGCAACGCGGTTCTCGTCGAGTTGCTGAGCAAATAAACCCCACCGGTCAAATCGTACACACCCGATTGGTTGTGGGTTACAGGGATCGAGGCTGTGAAGACGGAACCGCGGATGAGGTGGTCGAGATATTTGCTGGTGAGCTGGCATGAGAATAGGTCGATTCTATCAAGGTCTTGAAGGATCTGGACAAGAATTTCGGGTGGAGTTTGAGGAGCATCGTTGGAGGTGATGATGATGGTCGCTGGGAAAGCCACATCTACACTCGTGATCTAATCTAATCGTGGACAAAAATAATTGATGCGAAATGAACATAGTTCTTACAGCTAGATTAAGGATGTTGGTCGAATCTGTTTGAAATCAAAACCACTTCGAAGCTCTGTTTCAAGGTCCTTAGAGATGATCGATCCAACGAGGCTCCAAAAAAGCTCAGAGAGCGTTAACTAGTCGCAGCACAGATATAACTTCTTTGCAGCGAGCAGAGCTAAGTGAATAGACAATGACTTTGGCGAAACGGATGTCGATGATGACGAGGAAGAGGCTTCGATCTCCTCCAACTCATTTATTTAATAATATTCCCATGAAAGTTGGAAGGTAAGTTTTAAGGGCGCCATCGAGATAAAGAGACTCCACCCTCCAGATCACCTTCGGCGCCATGGAAGATGTGTTCCCAATGGTGACCTCAAAACCTTTGCAAAACCTACCCCAGTTAGTCTGTCAGTCGACAGTCAACTACTAATTGCGGAAGGCAGGAATTCTGGTGTCATATGCCATCAGCGGGCTCCGATAAACCGCCATGTGATCATTCATTTACTGCAAGATGGCTGAGATGCCCATAATTAATATCGGAAGGAACGGTTGACGATCGATGAAAAGAAAATTGGAATTATTACAATTGAGCATCGACTAAGTACAACAAACAACAAGAAAATTGCAACAACGTCACGATGGAGAGTGCATCCTTACATAGCATATCGGGTAAAAATGAGTCGAGTGAGAGCATCTAAAGGTCCATGGAGAATATGGGAAAGTAGAGACCACAAGGTGTTAGATCGGATCCGATGAAATTATTGATAGGATGGTAGGAGCCAGGGTAAGATTCCAGGAATATGTTGATTCATGCATGAGGTGAGATGCTGAAAAAAAGAAGTAGAAGTCCTGATACTTAAGCCTCGGCTAGTCCTCCCCTGAATCCGTCTCCTCGCCTTGCCGACTTTATGCCTCGGATAAGCACAAATACAAGCATTAAGGTCAGCAGCACCCTGATTGACCACCACCGACATGTGAGCATCAGAATATCAAACGTAAGAGCGGGATCGCAACGCACAAAATAAGCCACGCGAATCCTTCCAGTGCGTTAAGTTGACGACAATAGACGAAGTATGTCTGTAAGTGGCAGTTTAGCGCGCCGCCCAGCGTTTGGGTAATTGCAGCAGCAGCTGCCAACCAGAGAATCCATGTGAGAAAGAGGCTATAAATGACATTTTGCGAAAATGTGGTTGGGAAAAAACACGGTTGAGCGATTTAGATGACGGGTGGAATGAGATAGAACGCACAAAAAGAAATGTGAAGCCACACTGACGAAGATGCTGCTTGCCGCCATGAGAAATCCTACCAAGTACACCGTCCCAAAAACGATTGTCCAGATCGACATGAAGAGCAGGTAGCGTACCTGGGCACGGGCACTTGAGGTTGGGAAGTTGTGGTTTTTGTTGTATTTGGCTGTTATCCAGGCGGCTATAGACAACTCGATCAGAGAGACAACGAGGAGAACACCGAACGCGACTAGATTTCGAAAGTTTGAGATTGGTTGGAGTACCGCGAAAGGGGAATTCGAGAAAACATACTGGGGTGACCCATTCGAACGATAGAATTCATGGGATACATAGATGTTCGTGTATTCGTTGAATTTAAGTTCCGAGTTTTTGAGTTCGTGAAAGGAATGAGAAAATATGGGAAGGACAGTGGAAAACGGCGAGTGAAATGTCACTGTAAGAAAGCAAAAATATCTCATCGGCGTAAGAAAAACATTGCGGTGCGATATCATCTTACAAGGGAGAGATGATCCGATTTGTCAGCGATTATTCGTGTTCCGTGTCGTTTTATAGCGTCGCTTCACTGGCCGGCGCTTTTGTATCTCTGTGGGTAATTAGCAGAATTGGAAAAACAGAAAAAAACCATCAGTATCGTTACATCACGTAGGGAGGGTTGTTTGTGCCCACCTCGGCTCGTTTATGACAACACAGGGTTGTGCGAATCGTTAAATTCGTTGAACTTGGGTATGGCAGAGAAATATGGGGATTTGGCGTCCAGTTCTTATAGGATGAGTAGAGGTGATGAAAACTGGGGAGCGTGGTTCAACTTGAGTAGTTGCCAAATTCAGAACCAACATGACGTCAGCGACATAGCCACACCATCTTCCCATGACGACCTTGTCGAGTTCTCCCCAGCTTCGGAGAATGTACCCCTTATTGAATCGCTCGTACTCGAAGGGTCCGCTAACCGGGCAGGAACAAGAGTTTGCTCCAAACGTCAACCGAACCTATGTATGTACGACAATTCCCAATTAGCACAGCCTTACGGGAAACCCTCATTCTAAGTACAACAAAGTCATGTTTTTCCAGAGCCAGAACTTAAATGCCCTATTTACGGGTGGAACCTTCAATGTTCGCATGCATGGTGCTACAATAGGTGCGAGACGTATCAATAGATCTAGGTAATAATTAACCTTTCATTGGCGGCTTAGGTGGGTTTGAACGTCTCCAGCAAGCCATCGCACCCAGCGCATTTTACGATGCCAGAGACATACTCAATCCCACGAACACCCGAACCACCGTTATTATGGGCATAGGGTGGATGATCAGAACGCCGGTCAACATTCTCTGGTTCCACGGTCCCGCTGGAGCTGGAAAATTTGCCATCGCTTAGTATAACGTCGCCTGGAGTTGCAGTTTGGCGAAGCTCCGGGTCCGACCTCATCCGTGGGGCCAGATTCTTACTCATCAGCGGTGGTTCTTCACCCGGCATTTTTCTCGTACCCCAGGCTATAACACGCACAGAACCAGGTATTCAACTTCTACGGCGAGATTAATGCCCAGTGGTCACAGAAAATCAGCGCAGGCGCCTCTAGAACCAGTTCAAGCGCTTCTTCTCGCCTATCGTCAAAGCTATGACAGCAGGACACGCTGTGCAAGGAGCCTCTGACCTGGCTATAAGCTCTTGTACCTCAGATTCGAACACTTCGTCTTCAGACAGTCGTGCGAACCCACCTTCATTCTGGTCACCGATTCATACTCACGGGCTGTTGGGTTTAATCATGTTTCGAAATTCGGACAGGGCGTGATACCAGAGACCTACCGCATTTTTCCCAGTATGACTGCCGTCATTAAGTAAGGTACTTAATCATCCCTTTTCCTTTCGAAACTAACTGACTGACAACTGTTCTGGGAGCCGCGTTCGATATTGTTCAGGGCATTCACCCAGATTCGAAGACCTTCCCCGGTTCCTCCGTCCCCACCCCAACCTCCCTCCATGACTTCTTACATCTCTTCATCCTTTTCTCCGTACTCAGCAGCCTATCCTATTCCATCCTCCGCCTTTTCGCAATGTCGTGCGCCGCCTTCTCCGCAACTATGTGCATCCAAGGTGTGGCCCCTCACCGTCATCTCTCGAATAACCCAAGAAGCAAGCCGCCGCCGAACGACAACAGAAGGAACAACAACGAAAAGGACTCGAAGAGCGGCTGTAGATCAAGCACAAAGAAACGGACAAAGTAAAGGTATGTTGCTTCCTTCATGTTGCGAATGTCATGTAAATGGTTGTGAAGATCGCAGACGCCATCAAGCGCTACTCGTATCTCCTGGGTCAAACAGGACTTTTCAAATACCTAGTGGATATAAAAGTATTTCATTCGTTTTCTTTCCAATCTCGACAACCTCAAACCATTTTTCATACAGCTTCCGATCCAGAATACGTTTCCCTGAAGGATGCTCAGCCCAGTCCGAAAAGGCGGGGGCGAGAAAAGGCTATGTAGGCCCTCTATTTATTTTTTTTACTTTGACTCTCAAATTTCGTTTTATTTTATTGAGCAATAACCCCAGCAGCACCGTAAATCGGAAAAAAAAAAAGGGAGAGTTGGTGAAGGATGGATAGGTTCCGACGTCCGGCCTTTCGTATCCGAGGCTTCTCCCATCCGTAAATTTTTTTGCACTTTGTCGGTTCCCCGCCTTGTTGACCATGTGCAGTCATCAATGATCCGTTGCGCGGCTACCAATTGCAATGGATGTCTTCGTTGCGTCATCTTCGCCTCAACGCTATCCTCACGGACTCGGAAGAACTCTCCACAGGACCTCTTTCGTTGCTTCTCTCAAGCACTACCGCGATAATTATGGACCCTAGTCCGTATCCCGTCGTCGTTCTAGAAACGACGCTCCAAAACTGGTATTTCATTCATGCCTGTATTAGTTGATGTTTTTACACTAGCTTTGACCTCCTTTTTACCTTCGCAGGTTAGGCGATTGGGTAGGGTGCTTGCTTGGTATTTAGCAAGCGACACACATTTTATTATTATCATTGCTTCATAGGACACCATCTGTCCCTAGCCTGTTCCTGCCTTTTATTATTACGGACCTTTTTCTACTTCTGAACGGCCTCTTGAACACTGTCTAATAATTTTTTTTGATGTTATACAATATTTGTCGGGCTACATTTTTGCAGCTTGTTCCTAACTTCATAATTACTACCTCGGGAGACAAAATAATTGAGCGATATGTCAATTATTTTCCCTTTCTACCATCCGTCGTGTCTCGTCGTTTTCTGCGACAACGCCCTCTTTTCAATTTGGCATGTTATCTGCTGAACTTCGCGTCGGAAAATTCAGGGGAGTTAACATTGGTAAAGGTATGTCCTACAAACCTTTTACGTTCCTTGTGTTCTGGCTCTTGTGCTGTGATCTGATTTTGCTCTTCCGTTATCTGACAAAGCTCCCCTCTGTTACCGTCCGACTTGTTCACGCCACCCCTTACGGATAGTAATCGCTTTGCCAGTTCTAGCTTCATCTCCCAGATTTTTAATTCACGCAATCGGCTGTTGCGGGGCAATACCAAGGCAATACTTGCAGTGACAAGCCCAGTAATAAAAGATCCAATGCACCCTATTAATACCAGCAAATATAGTTGCTGTAGATCTTCGCTCCCGCCCCCTTCTCCGTCCCCCCTTCAACTCAATAAACACATGAAAAAACAGCTGTTCCATTTTTATCAAGTGTCTCGTCAGGACCTGATATAACTCCATGCACACATGTACGTATACCGAGGCCTCTTAATCAACCGCCGAGAATTCCAAGCTGTTGGAGTGGTGGATTTGTGTACCCAACCCGTTTTGAGAGGATGTGCTATTTTTTCGATGGATTCGAATTCAGGTCCCCATGTCCTTTTCCGTTGTTTTATGCATACTATTTGGATCCCAAGTACCGGATATTTGGAAATTTCAGTATTCCGGGCGAATAGGATGGAGTTGAACGGCATGAAAAAAGGTATTGCTCGTTTCTTTTCATTTAGATTCAGACGCCGTTTCTCGACTTGGGAAAGAATATATATTGATGATTAAACTATACACGGGTACATGATAAAATAACTAACGGAGTAAGTACAATAAATGCACGAAAGAGGCGGAGGAGAGATATACGCGCAAGTTCTTTGTTGATCCAAAGTCGACCGTCGTGCCTGACACGCTGGGCGTGTAAATGCCCCATCAGATTTTCCTTCCAATCCACCCTCGATCCCCACTTCTCCGCCCCTATCTATTGCCTGTTCCTCCTCCCTCTTCCCTCCTCCTCCGATAGTCTCAAGTCGCTACCGCTGCAATCCATCGTGGGAGTATAATGCTCTCCTTTTCATCCGAGTCACCCGGGAATTTAATTATCATTTCATAGACTTGCTGGCTCGACGACGATGACATGCTCGGAGACTTGGTAAATGGACCGTGTTGTCAACTTTTCAGTCTCGATACTGACTCGTTAACCTTCGTTTTGTCGACAGAATCATTCCCGTAGGTTCTTCCATCACTGTTCGTCCCAATTATCGCTGACCTTGGCCATTCAGTTCAGTGTATTCACCGGGAGGAATTCTATATAGTGGTAAGTATGATACTATCCTCCAGGATTGTCCTTCTTAATAAGGACCCACTTACTGCTAGATCAGTGTCAACAACGACTCCGAACAGAACTTATGGGAGTCATTAGGTGGGTTGGAGCTAACTACAATGGTGTGGTAAGTATTGATTACCAGCGCAATATGGCGGGGTGTTCAATACCATTCTCGCGAACTGCTCTAACACTCTTTTGCTCATCGTTGTCCTTCTAGCTGTTCGACTCGGCGCCCTGTCCTTTGGCGCCGTGTCCTACAGAGAGGGTGCGTAACAGTGTTCTAAGATTGATGGGGTAAATAATCGATATGCAGATTATCTTATCTTATCAGGCATCAAGCGTTCCTATTTGTCTGGCTGAATTTTCAGCTGTGCGGACTTCTCTCTTCTCCTCCTCTCCCTCCTGGTTGGTTCGTGCCTCTGGATTAATTCTTTCCCTCTCATTCACCCCTTCTCTGTGTCAGGGGTAGAATGCAGCGAGTACATATGGAACGCCATATACAGCACGGTGAGTAACCAATGTCTGTGGCTCCAATGGTGAGGATATTAGGAAATTGCGATATGTTAAGGACGATAACCAGCGAAAGTAAGTTGTGGGAGCTTACGGTTGAGGTTATGAAGAACGCTCTCCGACCCTTCTCTTTAGAAGGTGCGGGGCAATGGAAGTAAAATTGGATGCGAGGGTGGCCTCCATTGAGGATGGATGAACCGGTAGGTTTCCAGAAATCCTCCCGTTAACGAATTCTCATTTAGTGGTAGGGATTGCCCTCACGATTCGATGCAACAATTTTGTACTCAATTCACGTATAATAATATTCTTGCTGTTTCATGCCGTTTCTTCTTCAGTTCATTATATAAGATGATAAACTGAACCTGAACCCCAGGGACACATTAGAAGGCCCCGTTGATGAGAACTATTTTCCGCAGCACGACTAACCGGTTACCGCTTGGATGCGTTAGGGATGACCCACATCTTTGCTTGGATAACATTCGATAAATTCACCAAGTTCTAACCTTTAGATTATCTGCGAACCCTGACTTCTCCATCTTGCCACTCCTGAGTGACGTCGAAGGCCTGTGCACTTGGTCACCCGAATCCTGACTCTCTCTGTTATGTGCTGTGCCACGATGGAAGGGAGGTTGACGCGTCGATGTGCCAGGCTAGGCTGGAGGAAGTCTGAGGAACGTAGCGTCGAGAATCTTCATCCGTGAGCTAGACTATATGAGTCGACATTGAATCCGCTCTCGAAGGAGAGAACTAATATTCAGATTCAATCCGGCTGACCAGCCCTCATTTTGTGTCCACGATCAGCCGTTGGTCGGAGAATTCTTCGCTCGAGCCTCACGCTGTCACGGATTTAGGCTATCTTCGGCTTGGAGACATTGTTCTCTCTGCCGTCTCTAGGGGAGTTTAATATTGAATAGAGGAATAGGCCAAAATGCCACCTCAATTCAACCCTTAATTCTACTCTGAACCCCAAACATCTCATAGTATCCAACCCCTTAACCACCACTACTGTTCGCACCCGAAGGTCCTCCGCCATCCAATTCTAGCAGTCCTCGATGACAATGACCACCGCACCTGCGGATTCATTGGTCTGTGGAATGTGTATTGGGAAGCATGAATGACTCGTAGCGGCGGGAAGACGTACACGTGCCATACATAATTTATAACGGGTTTTATTTGGGAATGTGTATGGAAAAGTTTGATGATGGCCACAGTACCACGTATCTGCTTGGTATCTGCCTTTATTCTTCCAAATTTTAATTCACGTGTTCAGCTCTGCATGTGCAGCGTTTTGTGGGCACCTAATTCTTTCATAATAATATAGTATATACTAAATTCGAAAGCCCTTCTCGAGAGCCTTCGAACGCACCTAAGGTCATTGGAAAATACCAAGTCCTTGTAAAAATATGATAAATATTTTAACCTATCAGGTGATGTGGTCATGTGACCCAAATTGCCATGTAAGGAATCAGTTTTGTCATCGCCCAACCGTCCCCATTGCGCCGTCGGTCCCAGTTCCAAAAGTGACTGGGCTGAACCCTTGGGCTACGTAGGCACTCTGGGCAATGCCAGATTTCTGGTATATTGAACGTGTGTATTGAAGCATCAACAACCATGCCGCACCATCGGCCAAGTAATAGACTTGCCATCTCAACACCTTAACAACACCTCCGACCCCGCTCATGGTACGTTCTGGTTTTGATTTTTTTAGATCCAATTAGAATTGATTCCTAGGAAGACTTTGAATCCCCCTTGCATGCACCTTCCTCACTCGTTGATGACGGCACCAATGGTAAGCTTTCTCCTTGTCATCCCCATCGTCCCGTGTGCTCATCGTTGCCATTATAGCTCTTCGACTGGGTCTACTGGGCGTCGTGTCCCAGGATGAAGAATGCATAAACTATTTCTTCACTTTGGCGCTGGTGTCTTGACTCACCGAAGCTGCTCAGACCCCCTCCTCTCCTCGGGTTCGCCAGTTGTGGCCATCTACAACGGCGCCGTGCTCATTGTGGTTTTTCTAGCTCTTAATATCAGTCTGTGTCCTATGACAAAGAGGGCGAGTAATCCAGTATTTCTTCGCAATGCCATCCTGACTCACCAATGTATACGTCCCCGGTCTTCTTGGATGTGTTTGCTCACTAGGGGTTCCTACTGCTCTTCTCGCCCTCGCTCTCGATCTCGTCCAATGTTTGACAGAAGAGCGTCGACACCATCACGGACCTCGCGAATCAGGCTATGATGCGTGGGAGATCACGGCACGCTCTCCAGGCGCCGATGATAGATTTGCAGATTGATGCTGCGGTGCTTGGGGTGTTCCAGAGGGGATTGCAGGATCAGGAGAGTATCGAGGTGAGAGTCTTGAATCCTTTCTTTTTGTACCGTTTCTTTTTGTTGAAAAGGAGGAGTAGGTTCGCCATGCTGCGTTGCTTGCTGCGGTGGCATTTTTTGGCGGCCGCAGACTCCAGCCTCCACTTGGGTCCACATCATCCAACTCTTCGACATCGTCTCCAAAAACTTCAAACTATCGCTATCTATCTACATTTCTCTCGACGTTGCACCGCATCTTTAATCCTTACTCTCATTTCTCCCCGCTCTCACCCTCCCACCCGTTGATTGCGGACCCACACCAACAGTCGGGCGGCCATTCCCTGCAGGCAGTGGCAGTCGGCAAGGCGCCTTCATATTCCCACCACCTGATTCCTCCTCACCATCATCATAGACAAACAAAGACGGTCCCCCCTCATCGCCCAACCAAGGGGACGAAGACAAAGACGAGTGGTTGATGCGCAGGCTGAGTGCGTTGGAGTTTATGATCAATCTCTCGGAGGCTCGGTAGCTTCAAGTTCTTCTGAAACGGACTCTGCCCCCTCGTTGTATGAACAATTTCTCGATCGCCTCGCATGTGCAATGGGCGGACGGGCAATTCTACCCCTTGCGTTCCAGGTACGATATTCATGTGTATGACTTCTATTCCACGCAACACTAATGTTCGAACGTTTAAAAGCACATCCCCTTGATGATGGCAAGCTATGACTGGAGATTACGCCACGCAGGACTTATGGCGATTGCTGTGATCAGAGAAGGCACCGGAAAGGTTTGTAATCGTTTCACTGTTTCTGAGTTCAATGGGTACAGCTCCCGTCGATCTTTATCTCCATCGGCGGTTCTGCTTCGAAAAGGAGATGAAAATAGGAAGTCTGTGGTGGGGGAAACCGGAGCCGGAGCTCACTCAATTGACACTGACGAATATTGCGTCCTTTGCAGATGTTTCTTTATTTAGGTCATGCTAAAGGAACTAGAGAGGATTGTCGAGTACGTAGGTACACTTTCACTTCTCGTTGATGAGCAAAAATATCAGTGTTCATGAAACTTTCTTCCACCTTCGCTGCGCATCCACAGCCTCGTAACGCCCATGTTCAGCGACTCGCACCTGCGAGTATGGTACGCTGCATGTCGCTGTATGTAGGTTCATCTGCCTTTCTTTTTCGTTGCCAGTTCGCTCGACCTGGTCTTTTCGCTATCGTTCCTTTTGTCCTTTTTTTCTTTTCTCGTTATGTCCGGGCTTGTCACTGAACCGGTCGTTTATTCTTAGAGGCCAGCTGTGTACAGATTTGGAAGTGAGAATCCATCTTTTATTGATGAGCGTTTTTCGAGCTGCATGATCCGTTCCCATTTTCTTTTCTGTCTTTAAGAGATCATCCCGAAGCGATTCCATTCTCGGTGTTCATACCTGTGTTAGAGGATCCTGAGCCTAGGTCCGTTAGCTCATCTCTTCATATCAAGCTCAACATCTGTTCATCCTGTTTCAGAGTGCATCCCCACGCAGCCTCAGCGCTAATCAACTTCTGCGAAGGCAACGAGAGGGACACATTATTGCCTTATCTCGATCCGATCGTTGAGCGTCTCCTCAAGTTACTGGACCCCGCGGGTGATCCCGGCGCTTGTCCGGCGCTACGTGCAAGAGCAGGCGATTACCACATTAGCCATGGTTGCGGATGCGAGCGAGGTTACTTTTGCAAAGGTGAGTAAGCGCCCCTGGTCGGGCAAGGGGTTGTTGAATGATGAGGCCGATTTGATTTGTTAGCACTATCCGACGATTATGCCGTTGTTGTTGAATGTTCTACGGAATGCGGATGGGCCGGATTATAGGAAGTTGAGGGTCAAGACTATGGAATGTGCGAGGTTGATTGGTGCGCCTTGCGTCGTTTTCGTTCTTTCTAACATTGACTGATCCTGTGTTCCTTAAGCAATCGCTGTTGGCCCCGACACGGAAACGCTCGTCGAGCTACTCATGCACATCCAGCGTTTGTTATTTTAGTTCTCTCAACCCCTCGACTGCTGGAAAATTAACGAACTTCCCTTGTGACTCCATTTATACAGAAAGCCCTCCAGATACGAACGATACGCAGCTCGGCCACTACCTCATCGCAACCTGGGCAAAGGTGTGCCAGGCAATGGGGCCCGCGTTCGAGCGCTAGTAATATTTTTTTGTGAAAGCACACCCCATTCCTGTGATGCCGATTCGAATGCCACAGTTCTGGGCGAACTATAGGATGTATACTATTAGAACGTCAACGGAGGGCCACGAAGGATCCGAGTCCAAGAAAGCCTTCATTAGGTGAGTGGCCTTAATCTGGTGAAAATTATTACCTAGGAACATCTACATGTCGTCGTCGTCAGGTCGGTATGTGCCGTCCAATGCTGGCGCGGTATGAATTTTGTGGAGAGATCCACTGTTAAAAGAGCGGAAGGGGTGTCGCTTCGGTCGACTGGAAACGAAGATCAAGAGAGGAAGGTGGTACTGTCGGAATAGGAGGGAAATGATATTGAGGATTTTGCATTGGACAACAGGAGTGTCACATTCGTTAAGGCCGTTGATGATGACAAGACGTCGGGAGGACGAAATATTGAAATAATTGCGACGAGCAATTCACGAAGAAGATCAACAATTAGGGCAGCAAATTGGGCCTCAAGGAATCGAGTGAGGACAAGTAGATCGTGGTCAGTGGCAGCAATAAATTTCTCCCGCGTCTCGAGAATGTTGATCGCGATCTGGTAGCTAATTGTAGCGATGAGGGATTTGACGCTACTTCGTGCGGGATCAGAGCGAGAGAAGAAGCTTGAACGCATCCAGGAACTATACTTCTAGATGCTTTCTGTGGCAACACGCCTGTCGATGATCTGTCGGCAAAGCAGAGGAAACCTTGCAGCAAGGATCCCTACATGTCGGACTATGTTGGAAAATACGCGCATAATGGGGAAAGAGAGATTCATCTACGACTGGAATTGAATGAGGAAATGGAAGAAAAAATCAAGGGAGCCGCACGATGGTGTTCATAACAAAAAAGATCCAGTTCAAGAACTGTTTGGCCGCAGCCGTGTCCTTCCATGTGCACCTGAAATTAACCACTCTTAAATTCCTCGAGCCTACCGTCCTTCTTCATAGAGGCTTGTCCAACTTTACGTACTTGGTCAATGGAGCCACACTTGGGGAGAGTGTAAAGGACGAAAACCTGGTTGGCAGGTGGTTGAGAATAAGAGAGAGGTTCATATGGTTGTTGGGGGCCAACGGAGATGCGGTCGCACGAGCCATGGATGCCAGCGAAGAGGGTGATCAAGACAAACTGTCTGCAGTTATCATGGACGTCGTGGAAGAGGAGGGTCACGGTCACAGTGAGTCATCTCACAACGCCAGCGTGAACGCTAGCTTTATTCCGCCAGAAATTCAACGAAGTAAATGTATTAGTTCCTTTCCAGTTGACTGTTGACTAAGTATCTATTACTCTTCATTTTCAGAACAGCGGCACAGCCTGTGCAGTGTTACTCATGTTTTCATGAAAGCACACACTGCTCCGAACGTCGCATTGATGAATGTCATAGGATTGCACACACTGGTAATACCTGTAAGGCTCGTACACAGTCACCGGAGCGTGCACTGCCATATGCTTGCACAGCCAGGCGCTAATTATAATGCCCGAATATGAAGAGACATAATCTAAGATAGGTCGGTTCCCGGCTGACTCGTCGGGCGCAGTACAAGCCATATCAGAAGCAGCCGCTTTTAACAGCGGGGGAAGTATGTGCGGCGTGCACAGCCTACAGTGCGTGACACAGGTATAAGGTTAAAAATAGAGCTGTCCACGCGTATCATTTACCAGGAAGCTTTGCACTTGACGTTTGTCTATTTAACCATCGGACACTGCAAAGTCGATCTTTCAGCATCGCAAAATTCTTTTGGGCCCCACAAGACGCACCCTTTCTATTCCATGTCAATCGATACGGGCACAACTTCCCCGGAGACGCAAGGAAGCCACCTGCATGAACTCGAAAAAGCAGTAATGTCCGCCAGAAGGGCGTATGAATTTCGGGCCTTACCCGATTCCCTTCAATCCGAATCCGAATCCCTCGATAATCTTGCAGGCACGCTGTGGGAGCGGTTCGAACAAGAGGGGGAAATAAGGGATCTGGAGGAGGCCATTTCCTTGTACAGACAGGTCCTGGAGCACCGACCCCCACAGAATCCCCTTCGACCAAACTCCCTCAATAATCTTTCGAAGGTGCTTCTTAGACGGTGGTCTGATTATGGGTATAATCCAAGGGACGTCGATGAAGCTATTTTGCTACCAAAACAGGCCCTTGAAATCCAATCTCCAACCCATGATCATCCCTCTCTATCTGAATCCCTCAATAATCTTGCACTTGCGCTATGGACACGATTTAGGCAGGGGGGTCAACCACTTGATCTAGACAAAGCTATTTCCATGCATAGACAAGCTCTTGAGCTTCGAGTCTCACCCCATCCCTCTCTATCTGAATCCCTCAACAATCTTGCACTTGCGCTATGGACACGATTTAGGCAGAGGGGTCAACCACTTGATCTGGACGAAGCTATTTCCATGCAGAGACAAGCTCTTGAGCAGCGAGCTTCGAGTCTCACCCCATCCCTCTTTATCTGAATCCCTCAATAATCTTGCATTTGCGCTATGGACACGATTTAAGCAGGGGGGTCAACCACTTGATCTAGATGAAGCTATTTCCATGTATAGAAAAGCTCTTGAGCTTCGAGTCTCACCCCATCCTGAGCGTTCAATGTCCCTGAACAATCTCGCAGGCGCACTGAAAACACGATTTGACCAAGGAGGTCAACCACTTGATCTGGACGAAGCTATTTCCATGCATAGACAAGCTCTTGAGCTTCAACTCCCACGCCATCCGTTGCGATCAATGTCCCTGAACAATCTTGCAAATGCACTGTGGACACGATTTGGGCAAGGAGGTCAACAACTTGATCTAGATGAAGCTATTTCCATGCATAGACAAGCTCTTGAGCTGCGAGTCCCACCCCATCCATTGCGATCAATGTCCCTGACCAATCTCGGAAATACACTGCACACACGATTTGAGCAAGGAGGTCAACAACTTGATCTAGATGAAGCTATTTCCATGCATAGAAAAGCTCTTGAGCTTCAAGTCTCATCCCATCCTGAGCGTTCAATGTCCCTGAACAATCTTGCAAATGCACTGTGGACACGATTTGGGCAAGGAGGTCAACAACTTGATCTAGATGAAGCTATTTCCATGCATAGACAAGCTCTTGAGCTGCGAGTCCCACCCCATCCGTTGCGATCAATGTCCCTGACCAATCTCGGAAATACACTGCACACACGATTTGAGCAAGGAGGTCAACAACTTGATCTAGATGAAGCTATTCCCATGCATAGAAAAGCTCTTGAGCTTCAAGTCTCATCCCATCCTGAGCGTTCAATGTCCCTGAACAATCTCGCAGCCACACTGAAAACACGATTTGACCAAGGAGGTCAACCACTTGATCTAGATGAAGCTATTTCCATGCATAGACAAGCTCTTGAGCTTCAAGTCCCACCCCATCCTGGGCGAACAGGGTCCCTGAACAATCTTGCATCTGCACTGTGGACACGATTTGAGCAAAGAGGTCAACAAATTGATCTAGACGAAGCTATTTCCATGCATAGACAAGCTCTTGAGCTTCAAGTCCCATCCCATCCCAAGCGATCATTCTCCCTGCACAATCTTGCAAATGCACTGCACACACGATTTAGGCAAGGAGGTCAACAACTTGATCTAGACGAAGCTATTTCCATGCGTAGACAAGTTTTTGAGCTTCAAGTCCCACCCCATCCATTGAGAAATCTTGCATCCGCACCATGGACACGATTTAAGCAGGGGGGTCAACCACTTGATCTAGACGAAGCTATTTCCATGCATAGACAAGCTCTTGAGCTTCAAGTCCCACCCCATCCCAAGCGATCAAGCTCCCTGCACAATCTCGCAAATGCACTACATGCACAATTTAAGCAAGGAGGTCAACAACTTGATCTAGACGAAGCTATTTCCATGCATAGACAAGCTCTTGAGCTGCGAGTCCCACCCCATCCCAACCAATCATTGTCCCTGAACAATCTTGCAAATGCACTTCAAACACGATTTAGGCAAGCTGGTCACCAATTTGACCTTGATGAAGCTATTTTTTTCTACAGAGAGGCTATTCAACTTCAACCCTCACTCCAGAGTCCTGGAAGATCCCAATTACTTTGTAATTTAGGGGTCGCACTCATCAATGCTCATTCACTCAATCCCCATGACCAGGGCTGTTTAAAGGAAGCAATGGATGTATTCCTGTTTGCTACGCAATATATTGCTCAACCTGCATCTCTGCGTCTCAGTATCGCACAAATGTGGATAAAGCAAGCCATTATCCACCAACATACCTCACTGATCGATGCATACCAAGCTGCATTGCAAGCTTTACCCAAATTAGCTGCCCTCAGCTCTGATATTAAATCACGCCAGCAGGGGTTATTTGAGAACACTGACGGACTGGCTCGGGATGCTTCACGATTTGCAATTCAAGCTGGAAAGATTGACAAGGGAATTGAATTTCTTGAAGAGGGACAAGCAATATTTTGGTCCCAGTTTTTGTCTCTCCGCTCGCCATTTGAGCAACTCAATGACATTGCACCAGGACTTGCAGATAATCTCCGGAGTATTGCAATCGCGCTTGAACTTGGATCCTACCGGAACCCAATGACTGGCATTTTGGAAAATCAGCAAAGGTTGGTCATTGACCAGGAAGCAGCTCGACTTAATCGCCTTAACGAACAGTGGTTAAATGCCATTGAAGATGTCAGGAAGTTGGGAGGATTTGAAGACATTTTACAACCATGCAGTTTATCAGCATTGCAAGCAGCTGCATCCAACGGCCCGGTGGTTATGCTTGTAGGAAACGAAGATGGTAGCAATATCCTGATTTTGACATCCACGAATGTTCACAATATTAGCCTCCCAGGCTTACCCACGAAGAAATTGCAAAAGCTCGTCCATTTGGTCCGAGCAGCGTCTTCAGTCTCTCAAATTCGGCCCTCCCATTTTGAGGAAATTTTTTCAGCAGATCTCACTGAATTTCCTGTGGTCATCCGTGAAACCCTACGCAATTGGTTGAAGCAGGAAGAGGACAGAGGAGGGAAGCGTGTAGACCGTAAGATGAGTTCGGACGACATCTTCAAACTTGTCTTGAAAATACTGTGGGACGACGTGGTGAAGCCTGTCATTGACAAGCTCAGCCTCAAGGTTCGTTCTATATAGGGGAAAAAATACATTATTAATAACAAACTACTTTTAGAAATCGGGGGAACCATGTGTTGTGCGGTGGTGCCCAACTGGCCTATTTTCTTTTCTTCCCATCCATGCAGCAGGCTGCTATGAAAAAACCATTGAATATGCTTCTGATTATTTCATTTCATCATATACGCCAACCTTGGGAGTGTTACTGACTCAAGACTGTCCCTCTTCCATGGCAAGATTCAAAATGATGGTTGTCATTCAATCTCGAGAACTGAAATCAACGCGAATGGAGCTGGAAAAAATAGAACAACATGTGCCCAGTGATTCCCTGGTGAAGTTCGGCATTCCTGGTGCGACTGCCACTGTCGAAGCGGTAGCAACAAAGCTTGCAGATGTGTCCATAGTCCACTTTTCATGTCACGGAACACAGGACCAGTCTAATCCACTTAATAGTGGTCTCAAACTCGAGGACGGATGGTTGCATGTCTCCCGAATCATGAAAGAAAGAATACCGAATGGAGCACTGGCTTTTTTGTGTGCATGTGAGACAGCTATGGGTGTTGAAAAGCTCCTGGATGAGGCGATGAGCTTGGGCGTGTGTCTGCTCTTCTCTGGATTCCATCGTGTTGTTGCCACAATGTGGTGAGTTCTGTTTTTGTTGAAAATTGACTATTGACTGTCATTTCCCGTTAAATGTCTGATGTGAATACTTTGATAGGAAGATGACGGACGAGGATGGACCTGTCATCGCAGACACATTTTATGAGGAACTGTTCAGTGGTCCTGACGGAATGCCTACTTCAGGACCAGATGTCAAGAAATCGGTTCGTGCACTTCACCTGGCAGTGAAAAAATTGCGCTCCAAAAATGTTCCATTCCACCGATGGGTTCCGTTCATTCATATGGGCAAATAAGAACATTTTTTTCTTCTGTTATATTGCCAAAAATAGGGTAGATAACAGCACCATATTTCAGTGATACAGTAAAGGTTTGTGCTCTTTTCTCTCTCTGTAAAACTATGTACCATATTCGTCATCTGGATGGTGCCTGAGTCGGTTGGCTGTACTCGAGTATATACTCACATATTACAGTTTGTATGCTTGTATGTAGGGTAAATGGGTGAAGGTATCACGGTCGTACATCCGATCTGCCTCCAATGAGTTGCGGGAAACGTGGATTCATGAAATAATTGTAAAAATGGCTGTTTACCTTTCCCGATATTCACCAGACAATATATAGTGCAAGTGTGAATGTCGTTGTTGGGAACAGGATGAACAATCCAAAGCGAAATTGAACAGTCATGCGACTTTTCTCTGAGAAACATAAGATTCGCTGGGAGGGCCGCATTAAGGGCAATGAAGAGTTTGAGCCTCGAAGAAGTGTTGGTCGATATTTCGTTGGACCCACTGCGAGTCAGAGCTGCAAGGACAGAATAACAGTTAGACGGTGCAGGAAGAGGGTACATCAGGAAAACTCCAACCATGTGGCTGGTCTGGAGCCAGACGTGCCAGACGCTTCCACACCGTCAGAAAGTGAATGGTGACATAATACCCTCCCGATACCATATAAGTTTCATGTCTCATAATTTCATTCTGGCTTCATAACTGCAATTGTGGCAGAATTACAAAATCCGATGTTGGTTAATTAGACTTTCGTCATACCTCTCAGATGCTCAGAATTTTTGTTCTGTCCAAAATCGAGGGCTGTGAAATAACGTTCGAATTGGAAGGAATCTACATAAATACAACCAGTGTGTATTGCTATCTAATATTGAAGAAGCCCGGAGATGAAGAGGGGTGGCAGTGGGTGGAGCTTCACGGCCTCACAACAGGTTTCCCGCAATAAAAAAGAGGACAGCCCCGCCGCCCTTGTTTGCATTGTTACCATCCTCTTTGACACTGCCTTTGCCACCCTCCTCACTCTTTCTGCAGCATTGCACTCCGTTGCTGTGCTGATACGGCTGTCCTCATCGCAGTTGCAGTGGTGGTCATGAGTGCGGTGGCTGTGGTCATCCCGTAGTGTCATGTCATCTTGTCGGCCACTGCGCCCAGGATTGTTGAGCCGTGCTAGCTTGGCTGAGAGAGCATTTGCAAGGGCGGGGTTAAGTACGCGGTGGGAGGGGGCACTATCACACATGGGTGGTTAGTAGCCAGGTGAGCTGGAAGGCGCGAGTATGCACATATCTGTCTGGATGCTGCATTCGTGGTTATCGCTCTCATCTGGTCATCATGTGGTGGTGGCGTGAGTGGGTGCCGCCATAGCAGAGTAACACACCCCATTAAGGCAGGCATTGTTGCTGCCGCCATTGCCCTCGCTGGCCTGGTTGCGGCTGGGGTCTTCATGGTGCTTGCTGGTGTAGTTGCTTTCTGCGTTGCGGCTGCTGCTGCTGCTGGTGTCGTCCCCTGCTTGGCTTGGTGTGAGAAATTGCAGTAGTAGCACAAAAAAAGGGGCAGAATGACTTACGGGGTGATTTGCTGGGAGATGAGTGGGCTACAGCCTTCGCTTCACCTTGACTGAGGAGTGAGCAGGGCAGCAGAGATGGCGGTAAATGTGCATGCCACTGAGCCTGCAGATTAGCCCGTTGCCAGGTGAATAAGGTCGAATACAATAAAAGGGGGCTGAAACATACCGTGAGGCGAGAAATCTGTAGAAAAGAGAAGTAGTGAGTAGGGATATGATATGCACCTTGCTGGGCGGGCTCCAGCCCTTGATGCCAGTTTGTCACTGTATCATGGTACTAGTAGGGGGAAGCAGAAACAGTGATAATGGTGGATGATGATGGTGAGAGATAGGGAGACGAAGAAAAGATTGTTGAACAATGATCAACAAAGTCACGTGTGTCGGGGTTTGAACGAACTTCAAACAAAAATAAATCAATCGAGTTCGAGTTCCTGTGCGATTCCACATACACGACTTGCGAAAACCCTCAAGATATTGCCTACTTATAAATGCAATCCTTAATTTACGCTCCCTGATAATCCACCAACCCCACCTCACCAGCCCCAAAGTGCCTCGCACAGGCTCTGATGCCTGGTCAACCTCAGCCACTTTGCGAAACACACCAGTGAGGCTGAGGATGCTCTGCTTTGAGGGGGAGATGTGGCGCATTGGATTTAAAGGATCTAGGATGTATGCCGAGTTTTCGAGTCGGTCTTGCCAGCGCCAAAGTGTGTGGAGTCCGGTGTGGTTGTAGTAAGTACTTGTGCCGGGGATTCGTTGTTCAAGTCAGTTTCTGGTGCAGTACATATTGAGAACATAACTTTGAGCATCTTGGACAACATTATTTTAGTTTAAAAAATCCTGCAGAACCAGATAACCAACTCCTACGGGTATGGCTAGGAGATGAAATTTCTGAAAGAATGTGACAGACAGAAAATACTGATGCATTTCTGACAACCTGAAATTTATGAGAAAAAATGGAAGAAAATTATTTCTGACAGGGAAACTCATCACAACTGTCAGACGTATCAGACCAACCAGACCGTTCACACGGAAAGTAATTTCCTGATGTAAGGGACATAAAAGAAGACAGGAGAGTGAAAAACTTACTAACGAAGGCCAAGATGATGGTACTTGTGTTGAATCACAGGCTAGATTGATGGATACGTCCAAAAGTACATCTTGCTTATAAACTCAACAGAACATCTATCACATATGTACAAAATGAGGGAAGGAACACGAAGGAAAATGCACTGCAGGGGCCAATCATAAATGGGTGACACAGAAAACGGCGTGGGACCAGGATGCGGATGTTACACCTTGTTGGATGGATAAGCCCTGAGGACGATATTGTCAGAATGGGAGTTGAAAAACAAGATTTTAGGTCGGAACACACAAGGGATCAATTGGAAGGTCTACCACGTGTTTGAGATTCTGGGAACACATACTTTGTGTTGTTCGCGCAGCAGCTCAAGCCAGCAAGATGGTAGAAGGTTGCAGAAAGGTGTCTTCTCAGGTAAAAGTTTGGGGTGGGTCAGGGCCATGAAAGATAGGAAGCACCCATGGCAAGGAAAGTCGCATACTATCCAGACGAAGAGACTAAACAACCTATAAACCCACGCCAGATATTCGCATATTTTCTGGACGAGAAGTGACACAGACCGCGATCCCAAGCTATATGTTGTCACCGGCGCTAGGTATCAATTTTTGGACGAGCAGAGACATTGACAAGAGAATATTGGTTCGAGAGTAAGGTCAACTCTTCAACATCCAGAAACCTGTGTAAGCAGTGCTTGTGAGGAGATAGCGAGGGGCCCTAGGCTACTTTGACAGAGAGCAGCAGAGGAAGACTGCCAAAAGGTGGCCGAGAGGAAGAGCTGACCAAGCAGTTGAAAGAGGTGACCAAATAGAAGAGAGCTGACCGAAACGAAAGAGCTGACCAACAATGATCGACGCGTACGATGAAAGGGGAGTGCTGTGCTGTAAATTCCACCATGTCATGGTCATCGTAGTCGTCATTGGTGCTAATGTATCGGAGGTTAAGCTCGGGTTTGAGTTGGGAGGATTAGCATCAGAGACGACGTTCGCCATGGTAGTTGTTGCCGTCGCTGTTATTATTAATGCTGCTGGTGTCGCTATTGCTGCTGTGGTCGTTGGTGCACATCAGGAAAAGGCCACCTAGCTCTGGCTGTCTTTAGATGCTTTAGCTGTCCTAGAGCATCCTGAGACATCCTAGGATGTCTTGGGATGTCTCAGAATGCTCTAGGACAGCTAAAGCATCTAAAGACAGCCAGAGCTAGGTGGCCTTTTCCTGATGCAGTTTCTGTTGTCGCCGTGGCCGTTACGGTTGTTGCTGTGGTCGATGTTGATGTCGCAGGTGTCGATATCCTATGTGCAGCAGTAACACCAACTCCCATAATGGACCCTGAAGTCAAGCGACTCGGATCATCTTGATAGAGTGGGTAAAGTCAGCACATGCCATGACAACTGCATATGAAGAAGGGTTATGGCGGGTTTTTTGACTCGTAGAGGTAGGGTCAGAAGGTAGAGTAGGGTAGGGTAGGGTGGGGTGGGGTGGAGATGAGTAGGGTAGGGTAGGGTAGAGTTTGGTGGGGTAGGGTAGGGTAGGGTAGAGTAGAGTTTGGTGGGGTAGGGTAGGGTAGGGTAGAGTAGAGTTTGGTGGGGTAGGGTAGGGTAGGGTAAAGTAAAGGTAGAGATAGGTGATGGGTAGTCATTACTGCAGAAGACAAGAGAATTGTCAGCACACATTGTCAGTACATGTCTGTGATACACATACGCGAGGCTCTAAGAACCTCGTATTCTCACTACCAGTCTGTGATACATGTATGTGAGGCTCTAAGAACCTCACATTTGCAGTATGCAGTCAGCGGTGCACAAACGTGAGGCTCTAAGAACCTCACATATGTGTATTGCTGACCATGTACAGAAAGCGCAAGGTTCTAAGAGCCTCACGTTTGTGGTACCCAGTCAGTGGTACACTTACATGAGGCTCTAAGAACCGCACATTCTCTTCCTGTCGTGTACTCTACCCCTCACGTACCCTCTCCCACAAAAGAGGAGAGAGAATGTGCGGCTTGAAGAACCACACATTCTCTTCCCATCGTGTACCCTCTCGCATACCGTTCCCCACAGAACAGCACATTCTCTGCTTCTTGCATCCTGTTTCCCACGAGACAGGACAGGGAACCTGGAACATGCGGTTCTTCGAGCCACATGTTCTCTGCCCCTCGCGCACTATCTCCCACAAAAAATTATAGAGAATGCATGGTTCTTTGAACCACACATTCTCTGCCTCTCGCATACTGGTTCCCATGAGACAGAACATGCGATTCTTTGAACTGCATGTTCTCTGCCGTCGCGTACCATCTCTCACAAGACAAGACTGGTGGTAACCACTTTTATGATAAAAACTAGACAAGTGTCTGCAGGCCGACGTGTATAATGCCACATGCAATTATGAAAGGTTTCATTGTGTGTCTATGTATTTCATTCATTAAATTGCCTAT
>Ga0307513_10001919_pt1 | contig 29520 bp, 36 predicted proteins | sample 15_EM_MG_FD_202174 | JGI IMG/M metagenome (GOLD analysis project Ga0307513, IMG submission 202174) | Populus trichocarpa ectomycorrhiza microbial communities from riparian zone in the Pacific Northwest, United States - 15_EM | ecosystem: Host-associated > Plants > Roots > Unclassified | place... | reverse complement strand
AAACCCTCCGACATCGTATTGGGTGATGTGAAATTTAGCTCTTCTAGGCGCGAAAGGGGACCACGCTCGAGGAAAGGCGTGAATGCAGCCCAGTTGTATCTCTTGATTGTTGCGCTTCTGATCCAGGTTACTTTAATATCGTTCATGATATTGTGGAGTTCTGCATTATCGTTGTTAAAGGAGATAAAGAAGTCAATACCCCGTTTACTGATCATATCCGAGGTGAGGGATTTCCTCCACCACGGAGGGAAATGCTTATTGGTTACGGTGACAGAAGCAATAAAGGTGGGGATAGATTGTGCGATGTTCCGCCAGTAAGTGGACACACCCCCAAGGGTGATCACTGTCGGCGATGGATGCACCTTGCGACCGAATTTGAGACGTAGGTCATTGGTGGAGTCAACGCATGACATGTGAGTGTGTATGAATATTTCAGTGAGGAGCTCCGCAGGGAGCCAATGGATGGGATGCAAAATGGTCTGCTTCGCTTGGATAACGGTTCGCACAAACGGAAGCAGGCGCTTGAGGACCCACAAAGAAGTGTCCAGTGGCAGCGGTTTGTGCTTCGCGTTTCCTTCTGAGACCCCAGTTGCCTTTTCCAGGCTGCTTGCTGTCTGAATGATGATGGCAAACAGCCTGCAGGGTAGATGAGACATCAAAGTGAGAGAACGAGAAATATGTTAGACATACACTCGTATTTGAGTGTTCTCTCTTGTGTTATTCTGAAGTTGCGTTGTCAGTGTTCGGGCCGTATCGCGCGCTCTAGCGAGAACGAGATTCAACGTCGGGGTAACGCTTGCAGTGCGCGGTCTAGTGGTTTCGAGGTCTTTCTTGCGGTTGATGATCTGCTGTAAGAGTTGCATATCTGCGCGAATTGATCGTAGTTCATCTGAGACTGGATCATCCCGCCGCGAAACCCCACTCTGAAGAGGTCGCGTTGTCGATGGTTTCTTTACACGGGACATTATGGGTCCCTATGTCAGTGACGAGTGTCGCTCCCGCGGGCAAGATATAGCAGGAAGAGGATTCTAGAAGCGTAGCGCCGTGGCTGCCAGGCTGCAGCGCTGCTCTTACGCCTGGTCATACATTCTCGAGTTTGCACAGAATCACGACGCTGGACTATAAGAACGCTTCCCAGCTCGAGGATGGAAGGTTACGGAGTTGACCAACTAGCATTCACGGAAACTGACGTTAGTAGCAGCCATACTTTGTATGTTTCTCGCTGTTACAGTCCGGTCCAATGTCGCAAGCTCCTGAACACCAACGTGCTGCTAGGTAATGCGTTCAGCCCATGAAAAAACGGGGAAGTGAGGCCGGCCAATGGAACACGACCCAACTACAAGGACTACGTGTTTCCCACCAAATCACATATGCACCCAATACTAGGCCGCGCTTTGAGCAAAGGGGCCAGTCCATCCTGCACCCAACCATAGCCGCTCTTTTCTCGACTTCGTTGCTATTCTCAGTCTCGATATCAACCTCGGACTCCATCGCCGTGCTCTTGATATGAATTTCGACGACGTTGAGGATCGCGACGGTTTGCGGCTTTCCTGTTCACATACGGACCGTCCTTTAACCTTCGAGGCTTGGAATAGGAATAAGACTTTCCTGGAATGCATGGCCAAGTTCAAGACTCGAAGCAACACGCACTGTTGTTCCGATTGCAGCGCTTTACACACCCCTCAAACAGAGGGAAGATCTCCCCCCAGTTTTCTACGACCCTGTCACTTGCAAACCACCTTGCAGAGCTATTTTAAATCCATACTGGTACGTCCCCACATCTAATACTTGCCGTTCTGGAGCAATGAATTCGTGTTGTAGTTCAATTGATCTTCGAAGCAAACTATGGATATGCCCATTCTGTCTCTCAAGGAACGCCTTTCCACCTGGATACACTGATATCTCCAACAGCAACCTTCCCGCAGAGCTCTATCCAACGTACAGCACCATCGAATACACACTGTCGCGGATGGCTCAAACGCCGCCCATCTTCCTCTACGTGGTCGATACCTGCATGGAATCTGATGAGCTAAAGGCGCTCTGTGGTACTCTCGTGCTGAGCTTGAGCTTGCTGCCTCCCGACACCTGTATTGGGTTGATCACCTTCGGGACGATGGTGAGACAAGACCGTTTCACCACGGTACGGAAGTATTAATGGCCATTCCATATAGGCACAGGTCCACGAGCTTGCCTATGCAGCGTGCAACAAGACCTACATCTTCAGGGGTTCAAAGGAGTATGACGCAAAGCAAGTTCAAGATATTCTCGGTATCGGGGTTGGTACGCATATGCGGATTCATCAACCTGGTCAACCAGGTTCTTCACTACCTACATCTAGTCCTGCTGGGCGATTTTTAATGCCTGTATCGGAAGCCGAGTTCCATATGACGAGCATCTTGGAGGCGTTGGCGAGGGATCCATGGCCTGTTGCAAGTGATAAAAGGGCGTTCAGATGCACGGGCGTGGCACTTGGTGTGGCAGTTGGGATGTTGGAGGTTCGTATTCTCTCCCTGCAACCAAACATGTATCTAATATCAATCAAAGACCGCATTTCCCAATACTGGCGCTCGTATTATTCTCTTCTCCGGTGGACCATGCACGGAGGGTCCTGGCATGGTAGTGAGCAATGAACTTCGCGAGCCCATCCGCTCACACCACGATATCGACAAGGAGACAGCAAAACACTACAAGCGCGCGAATAAGGTTCGTTTGTACAATCTATCCCCCAAATTCCCTCCAACCCATGCTTGCAGTACTACGAATCCCTGGCCAAGCGCGCCTCTGCAAGCGGCCACGCCGTAGACCTCCTCGCTGGCTGCCTCGACCAGGTCGGCCTCCTCGAAATGAAATCCCTCCCGAACAGTACCAACGGTGCGATCATCATCTCCGACTCGTTTGCCACCTCGATCTTTAAGCAGTCCTTCCTCCGCCTCTTCGCAAAGGATCCAGAGGGTCACCTCACCATGGGATTCAACGCCACGTTCGACGTCCAGACAACGAAGGAGCTCAAGATCTCTGGCATGATTGGCCATGCCATCTCCGCAAACAAGAAGAGTGGGTCCGTCGGCGAGACGGAGATCGGAATTAGCCAGACCAGCGCGTGGAAACTTGGTGTCATCTCCCCGCGCACATCCGTCGGCGTCTACTTCGAGGTCGTCTCCCAGGCAGGTGCGGGTGGCGCCCCGATGGCGCCGAACCAGCGTGGGCTCATCCAGTTCGTCACACACTATCAACACTCGTCCGGCCAGTTCCGACTGCGGGTCACGACAGTCGCACGCAACTTTGCGGAGCCTGGCTCACCAATGATTGGCCAGTTATTTGATCAGGAGGCTGCGGCGGTCTTGATGGCACGGATTGCGGTGTTCAAGGCTGAGATTGACGATTCGCCTGACGTGCTGCGATGGTTGGATCGGATGTTGATCCGGTTGTGCCAGAAGTTTGCGGAGTATCGCAAGGAGGATGCGAGCAGCTTCAGGCTCACAGAAAAGTTTAGCATTTATCCTCAATTTATGTTCCACCTGCGACGGAGTCAGTTTTTGCAGGTATTCAACAACAGTCCGGACGAGACTACGTTCTACAGGTGGGTCCTTTGCTTCATGCCTTCCATTCACAGTCGATTGAAGGTATCCTCTATATTTCAGGCACGTTTTCAATGAAGAGGATGTGAACAGCTCACTCATTATGATCCAACCGACCCTTATGTCGTATGCACTTGACCAACAACCCGGACCGGTACTCCTTGATAGCGTGTCCATTAAACCAGAGGTCGTCCTCCTACTGGATACTTTCTTCCATATCTTAATTTGGCATGGTTCGACGATCGCTGAATGGCGCAAGGCGGGATACCAGGACCAAGAAGGCTACGAGAACCTCAAGGCACTACTCGATGCGCCTCAGGTAGATGCGCAAGATTTGCTAGTTGACCGTCTCCCCATTCCGCGGTATATTGTCTGCAATCAAGGTGGATCTCAGGCGAGGTTTCTGCTCAGCAGGCTCAACCCTAGTACAACGCATGTCAACCTATATGGAGGAGGCCCTGTTGATGGTGGACAGACTATCTTTACGGACGATGTTAGTCTGCAGGTCTTCATGGAGCACTTGAAACGATTGGCAAGTCTCCGTTTCTCATTTTAGCAGTATACATGCTTAATGACAATGCTTCTTTAGGCTGTTGGAGCGATCACCAATTAGAACGCTGATGACGTGAGGGGTGAAATGGAATAGACTGCCTCCTCCCAAAACAACGCAACTGTCCGCAAAAACCATGAATGGCGTGATAGAATAGACACCAAAGAGCCCTATATAGTGACAGCCGTAGCATAGATGACTAGTAGGAATTTCTATCCTTCCGAAACGCGACATGCAGGAAATGCAGGAGAGTTCACTCGAAAACTCGACTGAGCAGAGTGTATCAATGTCCATTGGCAAAGCGTAACGTGTCGACCGTAATAACAGCCACGGGTCGTCGCAGAGAAACGGGTGTCGAACTCGTGGCCGCTGCCAGGATCCATCGGGCAAACACCTCACCCTGCACATTGGGAGGTCGTTAGCATCGCCAAGTGTGTGGAGACAGGACATGTAATATCTTACCAATTCCACTATACACGCGGCAACGATAAGCCTACATTTTTTCACCCGAAGATCAGCGCCGGTGGGGAGAAAGTGACATTGCACAGACCAGATGATTATTATCGTGATTCTTTTCATTGCATAATTGTTGAGGTGCTCGTGGATTACATCGAGCTATCGTGATGCATCAGATATCCACCGAAACACGCCGAGTGGATGAGTGGCGATGCAGGTGGAAAGCCACATACTAAGTCGGCGACCGAATCGAGCTTGAGATTAAGGGCTTTTACACGGGGATCGATCTCCATGTATTCCCTTACGGCATCGTAGAGACCCTGCAAACTGGCCTCACTCCAAAAGAGTTCCGGAACGTCCAAAACGTGGGATTTCAGATTGACGTTTTGGCGCATCTTGAAAAGTTGACCTGTCAAGCGAAGCGCTACACTGCGTTTAAGCTTGATTTCACCCTTTTCAGCCAACTGTCGTGGGATCGAGACAGTTAATGGGTCTTCGAGCATTATATCGGCGACCACTTCATATGATGCAAGAAGTGTTGACTGTGCTATAGCGTGCGCGACTGCTAACTTGAGGAGATGCGACGGGGATTTGAAGGCTGCAGTGCGGGATGAGCATGGGGTGAGAATTTTGGAGGCGAGACCACACACTGAAGAAGTCGTTGTATATGCGTGGAGTAGGCGCGAATGGGTCATACTACTGACGTATGTGAGCGCCGATAAATCGGGATCTTGACCTCGCGCACCGCAAAATGGAAACTTTCGACCTCGTATTGGCTGACGGGCTTTTCTTTGATCATAATACCTTGCTTTGAGAGATCCTCAACAATGTCCCATTCATTCATTCGCTCGAAGCCATAAAACACTACCACACCGTATTTGAAGAAAATCGCCTCAGCGACCGGGTGATCATCGACACCAAGTAGCCGGCGCTGCGGAGGACGGAGGTTGTTTCTACGCAGAGGTAATGACGTCTGGATATAGCCGCCTCTTGTGGCGGGGGTCGATGTGCCCGAGGTGGCCGGAAAGTAGGTATCCTCGTAACCTCGCTCGTCGGCCTCGGTGACCATGGATAGTACCATCCTAGCCTCTGCTGCCTTATCGGTTAAACAAGAACGTACGTTGACTCCAGACTGATAGCCTAGACAGGTGATTAGTCGGCGTCACGGCTCCAGACACGTTTCTAACCTTTTCGAAGTGGCAGATGGTAGAAAGAGTAGATAGCTTCATCATAGATTCTGTCAGGGATTTAGTCATCGCCAAGGGAGGCAAGGCGTATCAGGCTAACCGTAGCGTTACTGCATGTTCACGCTTCAAAAACGTACTGAGTAGCCCAGTGTTGAATTCGTCACACACACGATACGCAGTCAAGCGTTGATAGCCAGCCTCATCCCGCTGTTCTGAACTGAGCCGCTCGCCAAGACTTCGCTGAACGTCATCATCCGGCAGAGGCGCATCCTGAGCGGCTGTAGGCAAGTCTACGTGCTTTTGGCTCGTTTTGGATGTCCTAATTTTCTGACCTCCCACCGGCGTCGCCTTGGGCGGAGTGGGGGACTCAGATATCGTTGGTAATGGGCGCGACACTCGGCGAATAGCCGGCCGAATCGATGGACGCATGATGGGAAATGCAGTACAAATATTTGCAAGGATACAAAAACCCTGCTTCGCCCTTCCGACAGAGGGGTGAGGAATGGATGAGATCAAGGCACAAATAAAGCGTGGTAGCGGGCGGCTCGCGGCAAATAAATCATGCACACCAACACCGTGGCTGTACCTAATTTGACGATATATCTATGCGATATATTGATCCGATCAACGCAGGAAACGAACATAATATCAGTTCGGTCCGCCATAGGGAAACTGCGTGGGTGCCTCTCTGGGAGATGGCTAAGAGAGTCAGGTAAAACCCAAAGATACGGTTAGAGAGTCGACTAGGAAGGTGTGCTTTGTCGACGACGGCGGGCGCAGCATCAGAGTGCTGAACCTGCACGACTATGGAATAACAAGATAAAAGGGCAGGCTCGCCGCAAGAGTACAACCCCTTCCAACCGACTTGCTCCCATCGCATCTCTGTACGCGGTCTTTCCCGTCCCCTTCGCCCTACTCCGATGTTCATTCCAGGAAAAGCGCACCGTGTGTAAACCTCAAAGCCTCATATGACACTCACCAGGGAGTGCTTGCGCATGGTAGGGGAGGTAGGGGAGGTCGGGAGAGGGAGAACTGGATATGGTTGGAAGGTGGTTTTGAGCGCTCTTAAATAGGGTGATCTACTCTGGACACGCATTGCAACAGCATGTTCAGTTAACACAAGATTCCCGTTCCAAGGGCTGCACTAATTCGGCCTATCTGGCCGTCCTGTAGAGCGGGGTTGACCCACGGGAACTAGTGCCAGTGCTGTGTAGTTACTAGGTGCTCACGTGTATATCACTGTATAGAATTTCCACCCTACTCTAAAATGGCCGGCGGGAGACAAAATTTGGGTGTGGAACTTAGCGCGAAAGTTGGTTGCACAGTGGAAGTTCAGTAAAGAGTCCAATTGGTCATTATAAAAGCACTATTGCTCGATCACTTGATTATAAGTCTTCCGAATAAAGCATTTCATGCAAACAATATTTCTGGTAATAATCCCAACACGAGAACGATAATATACACCCTATTTCTTGCGACCGAATAACGTGAATCAGCACAGAAAGAGGTGGAGAGACCTAAAACGGTTTACAGATATTATAACACCATAGGTATTAGGCATTAATTCAGGGGCCGCCGTCCAGATGAGCAGGCTAGGGTAATAGGACATTTCACACTCGGACGCTGAACATTACAATGGAGAAGCGCCTAATCCTGCCGGCATAGGCATGCCAGCCCACCTTTACCGTGCTTACGGAGTCGGACCGGAAGCTCAAGTGCACCGCTGGCTTCACGGAATTCCCCTGGCATGCGAAAAGCGAACACCCAAAGATCCTAGATGTCAGATTCCTCAATGATATCGGCAGTGCTAGCGGTGGAAATTGCGGCTCATTGTGACGAAAGAACAGCGCACACCGTATCTAGGTCCATATCGGCCAGACATCCTGTGCATACGCGTCAGCGGCGGCTCGTATGCTCTTCTAGCGCTTATCCGTGGAAGGTAGGGAGGCAGGCCGAAGCTGATGGCACGTGCTGCTTCTCGCGCGACAGATGTACGCCCGGCAGCCGGATCACAAGGATAACGCCACACACACATTCAAGTTGTTTCTGCGAGGGCATCTGGCATCTGAGATTCTGTCGGGGGTACAGTTCCTGAGGAGTTGGTCAAGCAGGCAGCGGCGAATGCGCGGCGATCACAGTACCCACGGTGACGCCACTCAGGAACACTGTAAGTCTAACCACGCCCGAGAGGAGGGGTCAAGGCTCCTACGCGTGGCTGCAGTCTTTCCCCGCCATTTTAGTTGGACGCTGCTCTCCGACCACCCCAATGGTACTATCACGGACGTCTATGAGAATCGCTTGGAGTACCAATTTGAACCATGCTAAACAAAGATATTCCATTTTTCTCCATAGGTTTTTCGTTTCCGAATGGCCAGTTGGGGCGTGCCGCTCAACGAACAACCACTCCTTCACAAAACTTCGTAATCAAGCACGTTGAATCCAGTTCAAGTACCAGGCTTATTTACGGAACCGCTGACGAACTCTCCGCGCGAGGAGTCTGATCGTATTCGTCAACATTCCCCTGTCGACCAGTCGGTCTTCTCCAGATGTTCGGTAGACGCAGCCGTTTCTTGTTCCAGGAAAACCTATACCCCGCCCTACCGCCGGTAACAAGGGAATCGCCTCCAAGTGCACAAGATATGAACTCAGCGTTTGGGATAGATTTCTGCCGCGAACGACCCGCCAGGAGATAATCGAGTAAAAGCCATCGACTTGGAGTGACCTTGATTCTCGCCTGTCTTAATTCCGTAGCGTACGGCCTGACAAAGCACCAACTACAACGTGTTCGGCGTGGCTCCGAATAAGCGTACGTTCCATAAAAAATTACTTGTTCGTGATGGGCGTATGGGAAGTTCTTATCAAGTATGCTGCCTATGGCTCGGCACCAACTCCAACGACACGATTTCGAGGCGGGACAAAAAGGTGTGCGGCGCCCCACCCGTACCAGAGAATGCAGAATAATTCCGCAGATCGGGACAGATGTCGGTTATGCTGCCGCGGGTGGCAAAGTCCGCAAGCTCACCGTCGTTGGGCGAGGGGGAGTCCATTCGTTCCAATAATCCCGTAGATAAAATCCCAAACAATGGTAGATGGCAAGTTATCTGTTGGTCCCACCCTATTTTGCATGATTTTCTTTCCCTCGGTATTGACCGTGCTGAAGACTCGTGTTCCAACGGAGCTCGCTTTTGTACCGCAACGTATTCCTGGGATGCCACCAAGAGGACAGAACGGAGTTGAAGCACCTTTGCTAATACGATGCAGCGAGGTGGGAAAGCGACTGGAAGATCGACGGTTTATCACGGCGCTGTTGGGAGACAAGGTGCAACGTATTCGACTTGGGCGAATAGAATCAATATCTGCCATCACTAATGCCATTCGGACATGACATAAAGATGTGACGAAGATGGATGGGAACGGACCGATGTGGGAATTACGTAGATTTGCTCCTGAAGTCTGGTGCTGCTCCCTTTACTTTTGCCAACAGAGTTCCAAGAGCTAAAATTTACGACTCGAGAGGTAATCTGACTTATTTTTTGCAGAATTAATCCTAATTTCTATCCCTCGAATCGATGAATCCAAAGGAAAGGCCTATTACCGCAGCCAGAAACCATGGAAGGCAGAATCAGGTTCAACTGGAGGTTGTTCGATACAAAAGTCGAAATCCCGGTGACGCCCACAGCGAAGAGGTCTAATGTTGACAACCAATTACTGGCCTTCCTCGTAGTAAGCCGTTCAGAAGAATAAATGTGATAGTAGACTGGTAATCTGCGTTAATCTTACCATTAGTTTCTTTTCAGCCAATGTCGACTCACCCGCCCAGACATAACGGACTTTTCGCTGCCGCATTTTGAATCTTAAACAGCATTGGAGGTATATTTAAGGGTGATTAGATCCCTATTGTGTGGTCGGTACCTTGTTCTACAACTTCGGGGTGACAATTGTTTTCAGCAGACGAGCTGTATCATCGGTGAAGGTCTCTAGTATTTATGTATAATGTGTAGTAATATATCGACTAGACATTAAAGTAATATTTGTTTCCGAAAGCATAAAACATAACCTCGCGTCGGCGTACCGAGGCAGTCAGTTGGAACTGAGACATAGTGTAGGGGAATTCAGCATCGTAGAGTTCTCCACCGGCGCAAAAATACATTATAGTAACCAAAATGGTTAACTGTGAATACTCCTGCCGTTTCGAACTGTCCAGCGGGGTGCATGCCCGATCTGCCATACTACTCGCGCGAATACAAAACGTGTCAGTGTCAAAGGCACGTTAATACTTATTTTAATGAATGACGTATCACGCTGGCAATGCAAATGTTCGGTCTATGTTAGCCGATGTCTTGTGAACGAATTCTGTTCTGTATTTCCCGATGAATACTATTTACACCCAAAATATTGAAGGAAAGTACACCTCCAGGGACCTAACATTGGCTTTGAAGATACACAGGAGAATTCATGTGCTTCAGCGTCCTATCCTAGACAGGTGCAATAAACTAGATAATCCCGTTATCTGGGGATATAATTGTTTGTGGATTACGTGCCGTGTGAACATGGCACATCGGGATTCAATCGGAGGTCGAACCCATGGGGAAAGTAGGGAGTCTCGCACCCAGACAGGGAGACTGCACACCCCATTCGAACGGAAGGACACCGGTGTCATATCATCAGGCATTTTCCCAGCCCTGCTGTGGTTCTCACAATCTCGTCACGGCGAAGCACGCAGCCAAAAGGCTATTCTCATGGGCTCGGAAAGTGTGGTCGCTTAATCCGTCAGAAGCAGCACCACGAGGCAATGGGAGAAGTGACTGAAGGGTCAAACTCAGTAACCCTTTGCCTGAAGCATCACGCCGTATTCTTCGGCCTCACGGCCGAGACTGTCCAGGAAGTGACTGAAGTGAGAGTCGCGGGTGTTCTGGGTTGGGAATCACTACGGCCAGCCCAACGTTTGTGGATAATCCAACAAAACGTGGGTCATGATAGATCGATAACTTGGCGGAAAGGCCGCTTCAGAGTGGAATCAACGAGGGTACGTGTAAGGCGTGTAAAATGTGGACTAGTTGCAGGTTCATTCCCGCTCAAAACGGCCTATCTGTGTTTGTCGCACACCTCAGGCGCATGTCACTTTCGCCGGTTACCGGCGGCTTCACCTTGGTGGGACGAGTACTGTGATGCAGAATAGTTAGCGATTCACCCGGGGCAAGGAACGGGCTGAGTGGTGATTGGGCTCGACCAGACACACATCGAGATTGAGACTAGATCCTGTTGTATACGGGGGCATGCACAGCCATGTTTTTCCCTTGCGCGTAGTCCCCGGATAGACCCAGAATTGGACTTTGGTCCGCAGACCATCCACCGGTGGGAGGTGCTCCGAAGCCCGAGATGTGCTGAGCTTCCGTAGAGGCTCTCAAGGTTGCTATTTGACCTGCATCTGGTGGGATGAGGAAACGAGAAAGATCGGATGAGTCCAAGTCGCAACGCTTCGCTCAAAACCACAATTGGGATGTGGACGTCAATCACCGCATCCATTATATCCGGATACACTGCTTGATGCCATTTATGATATCAGATCAACGATATTCACGATCTCCCGACATTGAGACTGAGCAGTTGCTTAACTGTTCGAGATGAGATGCAACCTGTCCACATCGCCTCCACTCAGTTTCAAGTCATTTCGTACATCCAGCCATTGAATGACGAAAACTAGATTCCGTGTCGCCGCCATAAATACAAGACAAATAGCCGCGCATCCAGAAGCAATCTTTTAGTTTGCAGCAGCACCAACAACCTACACGTGTTTAACATGGTCAGCTATTAGTTTCTGGGATACCCAATCCAATCACTTACCAATCTCTTCAAATATTCCATGAACACCTGTAGACTAACATCGTCGGTGAAGATCATTTGTCCACCAGCGCCGGCAGGTCCAGCACCATACATGTTCATATGCGTGGTACTAGGATTGAGCTTGCTCAACAAAAACCGCGCTTGTGAGCCGCCCTGGTCGCATACAATGTACCGCGGAATTGGTAAGCGATCAACGAGGAGGTCTTGTGCGTCAGTTTGCGGTGCCACGAGGAGCGCCTTGAGGTTTTCGTAGCCTTCCTGGTCTTGGTACCCAGCTTTACGCCATTCGGCGATGGTTGACCCGTGGAAGATGAGGATGTGGAAGAAAGTGTCGAGAAGTAAAATGACTTCCGCCTTGATGGAGACACTGTCGAGTAGCACAGGCTCCGGAGGTTGGTCGAGTGGGTACGACATGAGTGTGGGCTGTATCATAATTAGCGAGTTGTTCACATCTTCTTCATTCAGTACATGTCTAGGATATCGTGCCATCAGCACAAAAATGGAAAATATTGGAACAAAAACTCACCGGTAGAAAACGGTTTCGTCCGGACTGTTGTTGAATACCTGCAAAAACTGACTCCGTCGCAAGTGGAACATAAATTGGGGATAAATGCTAAACTTGTCCGTGAGCCTGAAGCTGCTCGCATCCTCCTTGCGATACTCCGCAAACTTCTGGCACAGCCGGATCAACATCCGATCCAGCCATCGCAATACGTCAGGCGAATCGTCAATCTCCGCCTTGAACACCGCAATCCGTGCCATCAAGACCGCCGCAGCCTCCTGATCAAATAACTGGCCAATCATTGGTGAGCCAGGCTCCGCGAAGTTGCGTGCGACCGTCGTGACCCGCAGTCGGAACTGGCCGGACGAGTGTTGATAGTGTGTGACGAACTGGATGAGTCCACGCTGGTTCGGCGCCATCGGGGCGCCACCCGCACCTGCCTGGGAGACGACCTCGAAGTAGACGCCGACGGATGTGCGCGGGGAGATGACACCAAGCTTCCACGCGCTGGTCTGGCCAATGCCGATCTCCGTCTCGCCGACGGATCCACTCTTCTTGTTTGCGGAGATGGCATGGCCAATCATGCCAGATATCTTGAGCTCCTTTGTTGTCTGGACATCGAACGTGGCATTAAATCCCATGATGAGGTGACCCTCTGGATCCTTTGCCAAGAGGCGGAGGAAGGACTGCTTAAAGATAGAGGTGGCAAACGAGTCGGAGATGATGATCGCGCCGTTGGTACTGTTCGGAAGGGACTTCATTTCGAGGAGGCCGATCTGGTCGAGACAGCCAGCGAGGAGGTCTATGGCATGGCCGCTTGCAGAGGTGCGTTTGGCCAGGGATTCGTAGTACTGCAAGTAAAGGTAAGTGAGGGTGGATTGAGTAAGGGACACGACGAGCCTTGACTGCGCGCTTGTAGTGTTTTACTGTATCCTTGTCGATGTCGTGGTGTGAGCGAATGGGCTCGCGGAGTTCGTTGCTTACGACCATGCCAGGGCCCTCTGTGCATGGACCGCCACCGAAGAGCATGATCCTCGCGCCAGTGTTCGGATGGGAGCTCTACGAATAGTAACTATTAGTACGAAGGCCATGGTCACGGGTTCCAATCTGACCTACCTCGAGCAACCCAACTGCAACACCAAGCGCAGTGCCAGTGCACCTCAATGCACGCTTGTCATTCGCTACAGGCCACGGGTCCTTAGCGAGATTCTCCAAGATGCTCGTAAGCTGAAATTCGCACTGTGCAACGGGCATAAGGAATCGACTCGCGCCGTACGCAGCAGGTGCAGGTGCAGGCTGTCCAGGACGTGGCGGGGCGACACGCGCGGCACCGCTAAGCCCGAGCATGTCCTGGACTTGTTTTAGCGAGTATTCCTTGGCGCCGCGGAAGACGTAGGTCTTGTTGCATTCACTGTAGCCTAGTTCGTGGATTGAGGCCTGAAACGCGAGCATCGCGTCAGTGCAAAGTTTCAAATATTACTTGTGTGACGGAGGCATCAGCAAGAGCTTACCATAGTACCATAAGTGATCAACCCGATCAACGCATACGGTGGGAGCAGGCTCAAGCTGAGCACGAGGGTCTCACGGAGTGCCTTGAGCTCGTCGGGATCCAAGCACGTATCGACCACATAGAGGAAAATGGGCGGAGTTTGTGCCGGGCGCGAAAGCGTGTACTCAATGGTACTGTATTTTGGGTAGAGCTCCGCAGGGAGGTTGTTGTTGGAGATATCATGATAGCCAGGCGGAAATGAGTTCCTTGAAAGGCAGAATGGGCATATCCAGAGTTTGCCACGGATGTCGATTGAGCTGTTTCGTGGAAATACGTATGACATCCGTCAGCGGGCATGTGTCTTGGAAGTGAGGGGTACACGTACCAATAGGGATTGAGGACTGCCCTGCAAGGGGGTTTGCAAGTCACCGGCTCGTACATCACTGGTGGGAGATCTTCGCGCTGCTTGAGCGGCGTATAGAGTGCTGCAATCGGTACAACCGTTCGCGTCGCCTCGATTCTGGATGACGGCCAAGCGTTCCATGACAGCCTAACGCCTGCGCAACTGACTGTTGAACGACTCTATCGTGTGAGAGATGTGGCAGCAAGTTGCGTACCGTCACGCTCTTCTACATCTTCGAAATTCATCGTTGTATCGTGAGAGCTTGATTATATATTTGTGAAAGTGTACAGAAGACGATTAGAGGGTTTCGTGATCAGACCGGCGAACAACGATGTGGTGGTCAAAGTTTAAGATGGGACGTGGCGGCCGTCCATCATTACGTTCATCGCAATGCGCGTTAGTAAACGTTTTTTGCGCATTCTGATACCTCTTGCAAGGGATCCTGTATGTGGAATGCGTAACTGAGAGTCTGCAAGCGAGCAACCCTAGTTTAACAGCTCCAGATCTTGAGATGAGGAATATGAGCGAACACATATGGGTGACTGAGCATCAACCTAAAAGCACGGATAGAGCTCCCTATCTGCCGTTCGAAAGACCCATGAAGCTCCAGAGAAAGCAATTGGGGTGGCGAGGAGATCGAAAGCAGGAAGTGGAAATCAGGAGTGAAACCCAGTGATCCTATGCACCTGTGACCCCTTTATCCTCTATTATTCCTATGGAAATCACTTGGTCTGCCTTGTCAATCAGTCGAGAGTGGCGCACCACCAAGAAGATAATGACTTGCTGTTAAATATAACCACGGTAAGTCAACTCATCGCGGTGTTCATGTGCGTCCATTTTGATCTCGTCGTGTTCAAAGCCATTTCTCCCCTCGGCGATTGGGCACACGGTCAGAGAATGACCTAGGCAAATCTTGATGTAAATTACCAGTACAAATGGCAGTATTCAGTAGGTTTCAGAGGGAGATACGCGTCCGGCTCTGTACAAACGCGTCCAGTTCTGGTTTGAGTGACGCGCGCCGCGTTCGAGGATAGGAGTCACAGAAATCGTGGAACCAAGAATCGGTGCTCATGGATAAAGACAGGCAAGGGCTATACGTTCCAATTGAAGGGGCCTGCCTTACCGAGCAGCTGGGTTGGCGGCAAGTGGTTCTTTGTTTGTACACACAACCTTAAACTAACCATCCCGCGCCAAAATGGTCAAAAGTGGGTTTCTCATAGGTGGTCATTATCGTAAATAACATCTACTGACATATTTCCACTAGTTTACAAGCCAGGAAAGGTACATTTCATCGTGCTCCAACTGCCCATCGGGACCGCAACTAATCAAAACACATAATTCTTGGGATGTTAATGATAGGTCGCGATCGTGCTGCAGGGACGCCAAGCAGGGAAAAAGGTCGTCGTCATCAAGCAACTCGACGAGGGCACTAAAGAGCGACCATACCCCCACGCTATTGTCGCCGGCATCGAACGCTACCCACGAAAAGTAACGAAACGGATGGGCAAGAAGAAGGTCTCCCAGAGGAGTAAGGTCAAGCCTTTCATCAAGGTCAACACTTTATTCTCTTTTCTTCCAAAGTGGGGTAGCAGCTGACAGTTTTCGATCTACACTTTTGGCTGTTGGACCCTATACTATACGTCCGAACGGTGACTGTGATACGGTGAACACTTGACCGACAGACCGTCAACTGCACCCACCTCTTCCCTACCCGCTACGCGCTTGAACTCGAGGGGCTCAAGGGCGTCTGCGGTGCTGAAACCTTCAAAGAACCGTCGCAACGAGAAGATGCAAAGAAGACGGTGAAGAAGCTCTTCGAGGAACGATATGTATCTGGCAAGAACAAGTGGTTTTTCCAGCCGTTGAGGGTGCGTTCCTCCCTTGGACTTCTCCGTCTCTCATGAGTTTTAACATGCTGATGGTTCTACGTATATGTAGTTCTGAGCTATTGCGCTGCAAGGTTACTAAAATGATTTCCCTTTCTCGCGCACCAACATAGCCTATGTACCTATGCCAGCGTCTCCTCATGCATATGCTCTTGAACCTCACGTTCAGCTATCTCTCACTATGGAACGATGGCGTGATCCTCGCAGCAGCCGATGGAAGCACGACCAATCGTTACAGCGTCGATGCATTTCTTAGGTACACTGCTAACGACTCCAATGACTTCTTTACCCAGAACCTCGGCGTCGACGAGCCTCTGAATATAGTGACCCAAATAAGTCGACAGTTGCGAATCTCAATCTGCTCCGCGACTTATTTTTATCGCCAAAAAAAAGCCGTAAGTTGCACATATGCTCCTAGCGCGTCAACAGAAAGGAACCGACGTACAGGGTCAAGCACATCTGTATAGCCGGCAATGCTCTTCACAGGCGTCTTCCAATCTACCCTTATGTTTGGTCCGCTGACCTTCCTCCCCCCTCCCCTGCGTCTCTCAAATTGTGCGCAACGTGACTTCTCCACCCAGCGGACTATTCCCCACTCCCTGGCAATAGAGCCTCCGACTTTCATGTATGAACCTGTTGAGCGGTCCCGATGGCACTAAGAACCAAAGGTGACTTAGGATAAGGTCCTGGTCAAACTAAATGGACGAATGAGGACCAACTGCTACTCGGTAGTGACCGGTAGAGGGACTGCTGCCCCAAGGTAACAGCTCATCATCCGGGGAGGCTTAGAGTATACGATAAACTCGGCAGGTCAGAGAGTTTGCGGGGAGGGGCCACCAACCGGGGGAGAGGGTCGAGAATTGACTGATGAATCTGTATATAACAGCAAAACGCAGTAACAATAAACCATCCATTTAGAATGGCAACGCACTCCCAACTGTCTTGCCCTTCCTCCTCTGTAAACGCCAAAGAGAAGGGTCATCAGTCCCACAGCAGCCTTGACGGTCTCTAACAGCGCCCAGTCAAAAATGGACTCACATTCAAGAACTTACGAATCCTCGCATCCATCCCCTCTATAAGGGCCTCAGTGTTCTTCTTCCTAAATGCAGCCTCACGCTCCCAACGGTGCTGCTTGAACCCGACCTTCAAACCGCGTTCGCTCTTCGGCTTTGGCCGGCCCACCCAGATGACCTTGCTCACTTCAGCGGAGAGAGTACTCTGCCTGAAGCGGTTCGGTGCCGTTAGGTTCGTACGTAACGCTGCAGGGAGGAAGGTACGCAGGCGGAGGTCTTTTTTCATTTGCGCCTTCGTCATCGTACTCGAGGCTTTGGATTTTCCCCCTCTATTTGCCCCGATGATGTCCTCCAGCACACCGACGGGTCGTTGGTGGGTTTTGTCCGCAGCTTCGCGGCTCTTCGCTTGCTGTGAAGCGTTAGTGACACCTGCGCGTCCGAGTGTTACCCGATCTTGCACTTTGACGAGTTTGAGGAGTGCCTTTGGAGAGCGGGGGAGACGAGAAAGGGCGAAGGGGTCTCCTCCTTCCAACTCTGGGATGTTGGAGAGTAGCTGGGCGGCTTTGAGCAGCTCCTTTTGTCGACGGAGGCTATACCGCGATGGAATCATGTTCGACCGCCCAGAGAGGTGGCTGGAACGCTTCGACGTTGCTGCTGTGCCGCCCTTTCGCCGTCTGTTGTTTACAGTAGCTGTAGTTGTAACCTCTGACTTTCCAGAATCAGGGTCACGATGGGCATTGAGCGCTGCCGTTGCTCTTGCTGAGTGGTGCTCTTCTGAGGAAGGGGCAAGAGGATGTGGACGCAGCAGGAAGGGGTTACCTAAGCGTGGAACCTCAACTGTTACGCGCTTGATTTTCCCTGAGGGTTTTAATAGCGCGTCTTCGACGGGGATTCCTACAGGCTCCCAAGAAAGTGGGGTACGTCCGCGGACATTGGTTTCTCGCAAGTGGAACCGACGGAGAAGGGCTCTTGCGCGTACTATTCGTGCTTGAGACATGGTCACGAGATTACAAATGATTCACTAGACGAGTGAGAAGTCAGCAAATGGATAGGAATCAACGGATGATAAGACACACGTCAGAATAACAGAACGCTATTTGGATCACAGATAGTAAGATGAGACGACAAGCGCAAGGGTGTACGCCTATTACTCCTGTGAGCCCATTAACCCAGGACTGCAGCAAAAGGTGCCCGTGCCTCTGAACCCCAAATTAGACGCTTCGTGAAAACAAGAGTAGCACCAAGATAACGCTTTCGAATCGAAGAACGCGTCTAGAAGGTCCAAGTCCAAGCAGACCGAGCTGGTCGACAACAGGTTCTAACGAGGCTGGAGAAACCACCTTCGACCATCAACTATGGATCAAGAAATACAAGAAGCTCGCGGAGAAGCCGGGACAAGCCAACAGCAAGTCGAGTACGGAGATGCGATTAACCTGTTTGGTGTTATTGATCGAGACAAGTGAGCGGAAGCGCCGTGACTGAACTGTACTTGGCTCGCTGACGAATCCTGTGCCCAAATTCTCATCCAAACGACTACACATTGGGCGGTAAATTTACCTGTTAATGTCGTCACCCGTCGTGCAAATCGTTCCCCTATCGACGGGCAGAGTAAACGGGCTGAACCTATCAGTACCGGAAGACGCCAAAGAAGTAATCAAAAGTTGGGATCAGCGAGAAAGCACAGAAAAGTACATCGATTCTGGCGTAGATGACCAGGTCAGTCCTGTCCACGTGTCCAGCCTGCGCATCGTCATACTTACGTTCGCGTACTACCTTGCACCCCCACAACGATCAGCTCATTTTAAACATACCATTTACACAAAGTGTGCGAATACGATCCATATTACTCAAAGTCGGTGAGTGGCCTCACCACCCAGCCTCACCAACCTCCCATTTCCTTCTGTCAATGGGAACTCGCGCGCTCATTATCATTTATCAGGTAGAGGAGCTGCGGCTCCACGTCGGCTTAGGCTCTACGCAAACAGACCCGCAGGCGTCGGCTTCGAAGAAGCAGAGGTGTTAAAACCGCAGCTCGATCTCGCGTTGTTAGAAGGAGATGCGTCTGTTACAGAGTACCCACTACGAGTAGCCGTATTCTCGAACGTATTCTCGATAAGTTTATTCTTCGTGAGTTTGATTAGCTGGCGCAGACCGACTAGAGGGACGTCAGTAAACTAAATGCTTCAACATGGCAGAGTGACACAAATGAGGAGGAGATGAGCCGAGTATATTATGTAAGTTCGGCCCCCCCAATGAACCATCTTCTCACCCTAGATATATTCAACCGCCTGCATTGTTGCTCCTCACTTCTAATCTACGTTATATCCCAGGTCGGCTTCAAAGGCGACGCTCGTCAACCCAAAAAGGACACAAATACCACCCTCGAGGTCCGCGCTGACCATTCCGCTCAAACGAAGCTCAGTGATCGCGTTGCGGAGGACATGAAGAAGCACTTGCAGATCCGGTGAGCAACATCACCTTTCTATGTTTTGCGTTATTTGTAGCGAAATGCGACGAGGGGCTATGATCGCACACTGCTGCATCGAATGTATAGCTCCACCACAAAGGAGATTGCTCCAAACAGATACTTGCTAAGAAGGTTTCTAAGTCGAAGTCACTGAAAGCCTAAGGTCAGACTCAGGGCCGACATGACATTGGCCCTTCCCTCGGGGCAGCATTTAAGCCAGCAGTGTCGCAAAATATTTTTTAGCATTGTATGGCCAAATGTGCCACATAAGGCGCGGCAAGGGAGATCCGCACCTCAATGCTGAGTGAGTTTTGCCTGAGTGCCTCTGCTAAGCAGCTCATGTAAGTGAAAAGTATGTATCGCCAAGCAAGCATCGCACATTACTACTATGAGAGCGACCAGATTGGTGGACAACGGCGGGCTTGTACTGGCATTCCCCACTAGTGGAGATCAATATTCAGAAAAATGGTTGTTCACCATCTCGTCACGTTCGTCTTCGCAAGGCGTGCCGCTCTTCTTCGTGTCCATGCAGTAAATACACCAATATTAGCCTGGCCACAATATACCGACCCTTTCGGGTAAGCTGCCGCTTCTTTGCAGGAGCAATGGAGGCATGATCGGTACAACTGTCCCTGCTGACCTGGATGCTGACCGTGACTCGGGAAAACATTACATTATGGCGATGGGCCTTATCAACTAGAGCGCGTTTCTCCCCCAGGTCAACAAAGTGGCCCCCCTCACCGGTCGCATGCGTAGGAAGTGAAGACCTTTGTGCCCAAACCGAATCCGTGATATTGACCAGATGTCAATCGTACTCGCTCCCTGCCATATATCTTCCGTGCCTCGCTGCCGCCTGCTCAAATGATTGTCATGCTTGGATTCCATCTTCGCAGTCTGCAACCCATGGCGCCCTCCAACTCAGCATCCGGTTGCATACCTACCATATGCTCCACCATCGGCTGGTTCACCTGTACCACCCTTCCACGTATATATTAGCTACAGTAATGAGCCACTGACTACATTTGTAACATTTTCCACACCTTTCTACTGCGACGATACGGTACAAGTCTTCCTGATATCCCAGTAAATCTCCTCCATCGCAAAGCTGGTGACTAGCCCGAAACATTTACCGTGATATTGCCATTGTGACTGGTATATCTGGCTGATCATCACTAGCATGCTCTCCAACGATGTGCAGAGAGTATGAATGGTTTGTCTCTTGCTCATATAATCACTGAGCTGACGGGTTCTGTCTAAACAGATCAAATACTCTACATCCAGATTGAATCAGAATTCAGCTAGGCCCACATAGTGCCTGCAGAGTAGTGGGCTGCATCTGCCGTGACGATCACGCATTAGTAAGGCGTACTAGAAAGACAAATTTCAAGGGGATGATGATGAAAAATCTACATGGATCTCCACAACATCTCCGTCATGCGACCCGTCTAACTAATGAGCTCAGAACCTTCCCATGCTCCCTTAAAGAGCGCCACATTCTCCATCATTCTCTCCCTTCTTCCCAACGCATCGAAAATCATTGATCTGGTAGATTCGTCTCCAAAATAGTCTGGGAGTCGGGGGAACAGCTCCCTGATTTGTTCAACAACATCTTCGGTTATATGCTCTGGAGCCTCTTGCAGCACATTGGCTAAGAATGGCAGGTAAGCACTCGCAGCGGTTTTCCATTTCCCGTGGTATCTGTGAATGGTGTCCCGCAAGGTGCCCGTTTGCGGTTCACCCCCCTTCTCAACTGGTGGAATAGGCTCTTCAGTCGTGGTACCTGCGCTGTCTTGTGGGAGTGGTTGTGGTGTCCCTGATGCATCTAGCCTATGTTGCACAGCTTGCTCAAAGTAGGTCTCGAGCAGCTCAAGGACTTCCTTCAGGTACGTATTGGAGCCAATGGCTAAGAATTCTCGTGCAAAGGCACTTCTCCACTCTGGCGACAAGGTTCCCCATTGAGGGTGTATCGTTTCCATCAAAAATAAATAGGTTTCAAGTTCCCTGACAGACCATGTCTGGAATCGTCTAACGAAGAATGTTGTGCTAATGCGGCTGACCAGTTGATCTGTCAAATCAGGAACAATTCTGGCGAGTTCAGGATCTGCAATTAGGAGGCTGAACAGACGGAAGTTGGTTTCCAAGGACCGAGAGTGGGAAAATAGTTCTAGGAGTGCAGGCTCGGGTGCCAGTTTCCCGTCCTCATAGTCGCGGATGCGAATATTGGTAATAGCCTCGAAGGCTGGACCATCATGCCATATGATGTCCGTTATTTCCCTTGTTGGACGTGCGAGGCGTGCGTCAATATAGAGGCGGAGCCAGGGGCTGCGTGCCTCATAGGTTCCCAGGACCCCCTCGTCCAATCTTCCAAGGCCATCTAATGCGGGCGATGTAAAATGCTTTACATCTCCCGCTACCCAATTGTCATATATTTGCAAAAGAACATGGTGGTCATATTCATCGGAACTGACTGTTATAGGTTGCCCCAAAGTTTCCTCAAACTTGGTTAGGGTTCCTGGGATATGTGGGATCAACGGGTGCAAATAATCAATATCGCGATGGAGACTCATTGTGGAGCAAATGATGGCATTTATTGGGACGATATAGTTGCCATGAAATCAGGATGCTGCATATCAAGGGCAGACCAAGCCTGCTGCAAAGGCCGAAAGTCGATGGTCTCAAGGCGCGGTTCTTGAGGCATACCAAATAAATCCGATCCTCCTGTCAATAGGTCCCGACAAGGGAAGCCGGAGATTTTGGTCCCCGCTGTTATGCAAAATGACTGCAGTGTTGCAGCGATCAAAGGCATGAGTTTTGTCCTCTCCAAGCTCTCATTACTCATCGCCGTCTGCAAATACGTGGTAATAGCGAAGAGAAGCGATTGGAATCGTTCTGGGAAACGAAATGGGGGGTCACTGTACCCTGCAAGCTTGGCAAGGTCGATGATGAAGTGAAGAGTCTTATCATCGCAAACCCTGAGGCTGGCTATCGCGGCACATATTTGATTCCAGTGCAATTCAAGGAGTATTTCATCATAGTTACCAGAAAAGAGAAAATACTCAACGCGGATAAGGGCTTGTAGGACGTAATAGAAGAGAATATCGACAGGGTGGCTGATGTTCTCCTCGAGCTCTCTGAGGACCACGGGTGTGAGAGGAAGGGAGGGAATTGGGTAATCCCAAGACTGGGGAATAAAAGCGATTACACGAAGGAAATCTCTAGTTTGTTGGAGAGAAAGGTCACCCTCCCCAACCGAGAGGCACCTAATAATACCTGACCAGCGGGAACTCGGCAAAATGGCCACGCCAGCTAGGAGAGCTTCATCAAAAAATGAGAGAAATATTGGAGTATTGTCAGGAGCCTTGACAGTCACCTTTCCAAGGCGATTAAGAGATTGAACAGTGGCACGGACAGCGTATGAGTATTGATACTCCCGTTTTCGTTTTAATATTTTAGGGCGTGAATACCAAGGAACTGCGCGCGTAACTATGAGGATCAGACGGACCATTACGCCGAAGGAAGACGCTGCAGCAGCAACCCCAGTCGAGGGCCAAAACATCCAATGAGTATTGGAAAACGCCCACTTGACCTCTCCAGCCCATTTGGCCCACAATTTTGGGATCTCCCATCCGATGACCTGCAACCAATCTCGCAGGACTCGTGAATTAGACGAAGAGAAGGGAGAAAGGTGATCAAACAACACAGCAAACTTCGTTAAGACATATAATAGGGCCATTATTGCAAAAATCGCCAGAGTAATCGCGGCGATGACAGAATTGATCTCTCGTAAGAATACGATAAGCCCGGCACAGAAAAGAGCCAGAGAGGCCTGAAGGAATATGGGTAGTAGTGCCACAATCTCCGGGACACGCCATCGTTCGAGGCTCAACAATTGGCTTTCTCGCTCCGTCGCGCGCAATTCAGAGACTGTGATCGAAATCATTCCACGGTCAAACTCCCGGAGCCAGCTCTTAACTAGTATGGCAAGGAATGCGGCACAGAGGATCAGCGCCAGGCTGGCGAAGAAAAAACCATTGATAATAACCGCGGTCTTTGGTGTAGTGTACTCAGGGGCCACGAAAGGAGTGTTATATGGAGAGGAGAGGTTACTGAGCTGATAAGACATATGGACGATCGCGGCGACGGTGATATCGGCGTTGTTGGGCTGGAGCAGTGGCAGGCTTGCGGTGAGAAAGGCGGAAAGGAAGGCGGCAAACAAACCAGTCTATCGGAGTATAAGCGCCTCACTGTATATGGAGAACAGATCCACTCACGAAAATGAGGGTAGAGTCGGCAACGTCGCCCCACTCACGTTCCCTTTCGATATCGATGGACCTGGCCATCTCGTTATAATGCTCCCACACTGTCTTCTGTCGCGTGGTGGGTGCTAGTGACAAGACATCAGCAAATTACGGTGAACGAAGCGAACACTGGCTTGCCAGGGAATGGATCAGGAGGTTTGGTGGGACCCGCTCCACGGTGCATGGAGCCAAGGCGCATGTTGGGTATGCGGGGTACGGTGGGTTAGTCGATGTTTCGTCGTTGGATGGGCGAAGCTCGGTCTGGAGAGCAGGGAAAGAGTTCAACTTTGGAAAGTGACACAACGCATGTTAGACGCACTGCGATAAGGTAAGCGCCCGTAGGTCAATTAAACGCAAGGCTTCCTTCCAGTCTCCCCCCCTCCCGGCCTGCATGCTGTCTGTTGAGAGTCCTTATGAAATTAGGAGAAAGACACCCCAATCCTTGAAAAACAAAAGTAAGCGTGGTTACTCAGCCCAATTTTCGCTTTGTCACCCGCCTGTCCTACTCAACTCTCAACGCACAACTCAAAGACTCTAATACCAGGACCATTATGCCTGCATCCCATCGGAAGCGACTAACCTGAATGTCGACCAGTAAATATGCTCCTGTAAGCAATTGTCCAAACGCCTTTCCATCTGAACAAGAGCCCATGACAACGTGGATCCACCAACTCACGTTGATCACGAGGGAATGAAGCGGCATCGCGTGCACTTCCCCTCTGCCACGGCACGAGGCACGGTCCAAGCCAAATGGTGCTCATTTTTCACTCCTATACCGTTAAACTGGCAATTGCGTTCGATGACCTTATCCGGCTGCTATCCCTGGGGTGTTGACTGTCAATAGGTACACCACTATTAAATAAATTCGCGCACGAAAGCTAGGGTCGACCTCACGACGTCGCCCAATTCATGCCCTATTTCGCTTGAATATCTCGTCATTCCTCCCCACTGTCTTCTGTCGCAGTGGGTACCAGCAACAAGAGATCATCGCGTTGTCGTGGACGGTCGTCAGTGGACCCAAGCATGACCCTCGGTAAGGCCGCATCGGTTTTGAGAGGTCACACACTACCATGGTACCGATGGAACGGGTTTGGTCGTCCTGCATCTACATCCGGGAGTAGTGCCCCAGTGGGGAGTCCTGCTAGTCCTGGTGCCTCCACTTAGGTTGCTCGACAGACGTTACAGAATTTAAACCTGCACTTGCGGCCACACCAACTTATGATGTCTACCTCACATCTGGGTCCTGGGTCAAGCAGCTAGGCCGCTCACGCTCACGCTCGGCAGTCCGGTTGGACATCGTACGCCGCAGCAAGGAGCACGGTGAGTTCACGGATGATCCCCGTCGCTAGTGAATCTTTGATATGTTGGATGTGGGCACTAGAACATCGCGTCTAAACTCTTTGCATGCCATAATGGAGCACGTCGCAGGGATGCCCCGGCCACTCGGTATCATCGCCATCTGGCTCGTACGCGCGCTATATTTTGGAAGGCGCATGCTCTCGAGCCTACGGTGCGACTCAGCAGGGAGTATTTATGGACACTGGAAGTCCGTTGTCGGGCTCATGCACAGTGCATGACGTCGGTTGCGTCATACCGCTCCATAAGAAACTGCCTCATGACCTGAGCTCTCTCTTCCACCACCACATCCAATCTCCTTATCTTCACGCTCCCCTACGAACGAATCAACCCACAATATGTCCGGTACGCAATCGCCACCACTTGAGTTCACAGGTGAAGAAAAGGTCCTCGGTGCCCCGGCGACGAACAAGCCTGTAGGTGAGGCGAATGTGAAGATGGACGCTGAACAACGGGGAGGTGAGTTGAATTTCTTCCTAAGTGCCGCCAGACGTGCTCGCTCCAACCACCCGAGGCGTAGACGAGGTTTCGGTTCGTAATATTGTGTATAGAACTAATTCTGTATATCCATGTAGCTTACTTTGGTGGCAAGGCCGAAGAGACGAAACAGAGCAGGGGTGGGAGTGACATCGGCAGGGTGGGTTTTGCCATTTACAATGCCAAACCACGCCGTATTAGACGCTACCTATCCGATGGTGGATGTCCATGATCGGTGACTAACAGCCCGTATGCGATCCAGGCTGCAGAAGCTGCCGACGATTCCATCAAGCGCACGGATGCGAAATATCAAGAGGCGAAGGAGTTGGGATACTGACCACATCGAACTTTACACCCTCATGTGAGACATCCTATACTGTGATAAACACACAAGCTAGCATTGTAAGAAGAGGCTTGAACACGAGTACGATGGGTCACTGAGGAAAGCCGGACTAAGGCGAGTTCGAAACCGCGAAAGCCACGTGGTGCGCTTTCGCGCATATCGACGTGGTCTACATTTATACGAGGCGGGCGACAGTCTTCGCGCCGTGCTGGAGAGCTCTAGAATATGGGCACAGCTACGGCCAGCCCATTAGTTCCTTCACCACCTCACATCTAAGAGATCTACCACTCACCTCATGCGCCTTCTTAACAATCTCGTCATCTTTAACCCCGGCAACCTCAATTTCGACAGAAAGCGCAAAACCCGGCATACCCTCACTTGCACCAAGATGCGTCTTCACGTTCACCGTCGCGTCCTTGACGTCCTTGCTGGCGTTGCGGGCGACGGCCTGGATGGCACCGAGAAAACACGCCGCGTAGCCCGCGGCGAAGAGCTGCTCAGGGTTGGAGCCCACGCCTGTTCCACCGAGGGACTTGGGCATCGCGAGCGTGATGGGGGTGTCCACTGGGCTGTGAGCGTCGCCTGTTACTGAGACAGTACCATTGCGGCCTGCACCTGTCGCCAGGGCAGTCGCTGTGTACTGCAAAAGGTCAGTGGATACAAGCGAAGCGTGAGAGAAGGAGGGCACAAGGAGTCTGTTTGGTTGGATCCAACATGTCGTTCGGGGACCCTGGCCAATGGAGGCCACCTACAGCCTCTGAAACTGTGTGTGCGCATCTATCCTCTCTGTTCGCTGCGTTGCCAACCTAGCAAACGAGGATGTTTACAAGCTGGAGACACCACAAGTGACCTCTTTTTCTCGCATTCCGCCCGTTCTTTGCTCATAGGAGCTTCCATTCACCCTAAAGGCAATGTTTCGACCCAGCGTCGTCCTGAGACCAAACCGAAAGCAAGCTTCCTCTGAATAATCGGGATTGGACGACGAACTCGAACTCCGAAGGAGCGGTGCAGGGTGTCTGTACTACATTTAGGTTTGTATTTGGGCCAGATTACAAGGAACCGAATCCCCAGTTCCTACCGTTCCCCTCTGCAATCCTCGCAAATACGCACTTTGGTAGGCCCAACTATAGAGATGATCGTTCGCTTCGTCGTGCTAGTTCTTAAAGCACGAGCGAGAGTAGTTGTGGGGCGGAGGGCAATGGTTGCAAACATTGTGACGTCGTTCAGAGGACAGGGTTGGATCGGTTTATGAAGCTGCAAAGTATCTCAATCGTGACCTATATCAGTTGCTTGGTTGTCCAGCTACGGATCAGAGGTGCAAGGGTTGTTGGAGAACAGGATCAAACTTGTTGTCAACAGCACCTGGAAAATTTCCAACGAGGTAGGTGTCGGAGTAAGATTACGGTGATCGTGAGCTGGAATTTAAGTCGTTTGGGAGATCAAAGCAGGTGATAGCCACTCAGTCGAACCGGAATTGGTACTGACATTCGGTCGGCTTCGGCACCGCGGAGCAGGGGCGTGGCAGGATGGGGAACTCTCCACCACCATTTCTGCATTTCTGGTCAAATGGACAGGGGCCGGTACATTACCACAAAACGAGTAAGCCCCCGATTGTGGAGGGTGGTGGTTCAAGTCCCCAAATAAACTGCACCAATGTTCAAGCAGACGTTCCTATCTACATGACCTTAGAATGAGAGGACGACGACCGGGCCCCTTACAAGGACTACGGTCGTGAACGGGGCGATCGATTCTTCCCGCATCCTCTCTCATCTGTTCGTTAGCTTGACTCTACCGGGTACAAGTACGCAATGGAATAAATCCATGTGCTTCGGCTTGTGGGTCGAATCGCTCTTTTCGTGAGTCGTTCTGAACGCAGTGAGGGTGCCTCTTCTGGCCAAGTCACCAAAGGCGTTGAACATTCGACATGATATATCGCCTCGCTGGCGAATCATTGATGCTCGAGTTCACCGAACATCTCACGCTATATGTCTCGGGCATCTTCCTTTGCATGCCAATAAGCACCTTGTGTGCGTCGTATCAATCTCTCCCTTCGCCCACGAATCGAGGAACAATCCGAGGTCATCCGATGCCTCGGGGCGTTCAAGAATCTCACTTATCTCTCCCTCGATATGAGAATGGGAGCGCTGGGCCGATTATGTTGGGGGCATCTTCGGGTGTCCCCCCAAAGCACACCAACCTGCGTAGTCACGCTTCCGAGCGTACGAGTACTAGAGTATCTGTCGGCTTGTTTCACGGTTACGTGCGGTGTGGCTGTAATAGGAAGTAGGCCCAGCGGTTGGAGTTGGACTGGATAGCAGCTATGGACGCTGAAGTTAGCAATACGCGTTGCCTCAATGTCTTCAAAGAGGTTCCCCATCTGATCGATCGAAACATCATTACCGCTCGATGGGTATATCGACGCAAATTTGAAAACGGCTCGCTTATCAAACACAAGGCACGACTAGTAGCAAGAGGATCTACACAGATATCCGGTATCGACTACCACGAAGCCTACCTCTATGCCCCAGTCGTTCGACTCGAATCTTTTCGAATTCTCATCTCACTCGCCGCGTTATTCAACCTCGAAATCCGTCAATTCGATGTTTCAGTAGTCTACCTACATGGAGACATCGACGAATAAATCTACCTACAACCACCCTCCGGTTATAGCGACGGCGGCGCCGTATGGCTCCTTCAAAAAGGGCTTTATGGGCTCAAGGAAGCAGGGAGGATATGGCATGGGAGACTCAAGGCTGACATGGAGGAACTGGGCTTTGTACAATGCCCCAGTGATTCGGCATTGGAACCTGGAGGAACCACGACTGGGCACTCTGCGCCTTCTGGGTAGACGACGAGACAGGTATCGGGTCTCGTCAATAGCCCAATCGCGTGGAGGAGATGTTTCGCCAGAAATATGGTATATCTGGCGAAGGGGAGCAGCCGTCATTAACGCAGAACTTACCTTGGCCAAATGGAATGGCCAAACCACAATCACGGCACATCGCGACTGCATGAAGGTCTTACGCACTCGCCTTGCTTGTGCTGGGCTATCGATAACTGACCTACAATTCTATAACCATATCGTCAATTCCTTACCCGCTGGTTACGACATGGTCGTCGCGATACACGGTCCCGCTCCCTCCAACTACTCGATCGATACCCTATGCGAACGATTCCGAGCAATCGAGCTCAGAAAAGAACTGCGCGCCTCGAAGGACAACAACTCAACGGATGACTCTATTGCCTTGATGGAAAGACACAAAAGGTTCCCTCGCCCAGCGAAGTCAATCGAGACTGGTCCGAAGGGAGTTTCAGAAAGACAAACGCGATCGAGAGGCTCACATCGTTTCGCTCTCACAGGAATCATACATTGACAACCTAGTGGATTGCTTTGGAGTTCATAGGGCAACCACGGTAACCGCCCCATTCGCTCCCGGCACAATCCTCTCCAAAGAACAATGCCCAACCACTCACCGCGAGCAACAGGAGATGTCCGGCAACAACTATAGGGAAATTATCGGCTCCTTACAATATGCCGCACTCGTTACCAGGCTGGATATCAAATTTACCCATAGCAAACGCGCCCAATTCCTCACCGATCTCCCGGACGAATTCACGTAAAAGCTGCATTACGAGTATTGCTTATTGCTATAAGCAATCGTTAAATAAGC
>Ga0307513_10001918_pt1 | contig 29545 bp, 3 predicted proteins | sample 15_EM_MG_FD_202174 | JGI IMG/M metagenome (GOLD analysis project Ga0307513, IMG submission 202174) | Populus trichocarpa ectomycorrhiza microbial communities from riparian zone in the Pacific Northwest, United States - 15_EM | ecosystem: Host-associated > Plants > Roots > Unclassified | place... | reverse complement strand
GCCGCCGCGAGCCCGACGAGCCGCCGCAGCAGCGCCGTCCCGGTACCGTCCGTCTCGGCCGCGCCCGCGGCGACACGGCGCCCGGCCACTCCGGCGAGCCGGTGGAACAGCGGAGGCAGCATGCCTGTCTCGGCCTGGGCGCGGAGCGCGGGCAGGTTCAGCCGGACCGGTGCGAGCACCCCGTGGTGGTCCGCGGCGAGTGCCGCGTCGAACAGTTCGACGCCCAGCGAGGACGGTATCGGCAGCACCCCGTTGCGGGCGAGCCGCTGCCGTTCGGCATCGCTGAGGTGCGCGCTCATGGCGCTGGCCTCTTCCCAGAATCCCCACGCGAGGGACAGCCCGGGCAGACCTTGGGACCTACGGAGCTGGGCCAGCCCGTCCAAGAAGGCGTTCGCCGCGGCGTAGTTGCCCTGCCCCGGTGCCCCCATCAGCCCCGCCGCCGAGGAGAAGGTGATGAAGGCCGCCAGGTCCGCTCCAGCCGTCTCCTCGTGGAGCGCCCACGCGGCATCGGCCTTGGGGCCCATCACGAGGTCCAGCCGTTTCGGGGTCAGTGCCCCCACGAGTCCGTCATCAAGAACACCGGCCGTGTGGACGACCGCCGTGAGCGGATGCTCGGCGGGAATGCGCCCCAGTACGCCCCGGAGCGCGCCGCGGTCCGCGACATCGCATGCCTCGACGACGACATCGGCGCCCAGTTCCGTCAGTTCCTTCCGGAGCTCATCCGTACCGGCCGCGGCGGCGCCGCTCCGGCTGACCAGCAGCAGACGCCGTACACCGTGCTCGGTGACGAGGCGGCGGGCGATCAGGCTGCCGAGCATGCCTGTGCCACCGGTGATGAGCACGGTGCCGCCCGGCGCCGGCGCGGCCGGCACGGTGAGCACCACCTTGCCGATGTGGCGGGCCTGGGCGAGATACCGGAACGCCTCGGGCGCCTGCCGGATGTCCCACACCGTGACCGGCATGGGTTTCAGCGCCCCCTCAGCGAACAGCTCGTTGATCGTGTCGAGCATCTGCCGGATACGGTCCGGTCCGGCTTCCCACAGATCGAAGGCCCGGTAGGTGAGGGCCAGTTCACCGAGGGTCTCGGCGTCGCGCACGTCCCTCTTGCCCATCTCCACGAACCGGGCGCCGTCCGCGCACAGTCCGAGGGACGCGTCCACGAATTCGCCGGCCAGCGCGTTCAGTACGACGTCCATCCCCCGGCCACCGGTGACGCGGCCGAACTGCGCGGCGAAATCGGTCGTACGCGACGAGGCGATGTGGTCGTCGTCGAGTCCGGCCTTGCGCAGCGTGTCCCACTTGCCGGGACTCGCCGTTCCGAAGACCTCCCCGCCGAGGTGGCGGGCCAGCTGTACGGCGGCCATGCCCACACCGCCGGCCGCCGCGTGGACGAGCACCGCGTCCCCGGCACGCAGCTGCGCCAGGTCTACGAGCGCGTAGTAGGCGGTCAGGTACGCCACCGGAACGGCGGCGGCCTGTGTGAACGTCCAGCCCTCGGGTATCGGCGCCAGGGTGCGGTGGTCGGCGACGGCCAGCTGCCCGAAGGCGTTTGGCACAAGGCCGAAGACACGGTCCCCGGGACGGAACCGTGTGACGTCCGGGGCGCACTCGACGACCACACCGGCCGCCTCGCTCCCGGGGACGCCGGGCTCCGGGTACATGTTGAGCGCGATCAGCACGTCCCGGAAGTTCAAACCGGCGGCGCGCACCGCCATTCGCACCTGCCCCGGAGCCAGCGGGGCCGTGGCGTCGGGGGCTTCGGCGAGCGTCAGGCTCTCGAGCGTGCCGTGCTCGCGCAGATCCAGTCGCCAGGCCGGGGCGTCCGGCGGGGGCAGCAGCTCACCGTGTGCGTCGGGCCGCAACAGCCGCGCTACGTGGACGACACCGTCGCGTATCGAGTACTGGGGCTCGTCGGCCGCGAGGACCGCGTGAAGTGCCGTACGGTCGCCCGGGTGGTGGTCCACGTCGACGAGCAGGAAACGCTCCGGGTTCTCGGACTGCGCCGAGCGCACGAGCCCCCACGCCGCGGCCTGCACGGGATCGACGGCCTGTCGGCCTGGGCCGGCCGCGACCGCACCCCGTGTGAGGACCACCAGACGGGAACCGGCCAGCCGCTCCTCCGCCAGCCAGGCCTGGACGAGCGCGAGCGTCGTGGCCGGTGTGTCCTGATCGCTGTCCCAGCACGCCACGACGTTGTCGGGCAGGGGCCCGTCGGTGGGCCGGGGTGCGAGGAGGGCGTGCAGGTTCGGGTAGACGAGCGCGCCGCCCGCCCACTCGGCGGCCAAGTCGCCGCCGAGGAACACGGCGGACGCCGGCGCCTCGGGCGCGACAGCGGTCTGCGAAGGAAGCCAGGTGAGGCGGTACAAGTCGTCGGGCAGGGCCGGACGGGCAAGGGAGTCCACGTCCACGGACCTCGGGCGCACGGTGAGGGAGTCGACCGACAGCACGGGTCGGCCGGCCGGATCTGCCAGACACAGCGCGAACGAGGTGCCGCCCGTCCGGGAGAGTCGTACACGCAGCACGGACGCGCCGACCGCGTGCAGCGTGACACCCTCCCAGTGGAAGGGAAGCAGCACGTCGGGAGCGGTGGGCTCGTTTCCGGCGGGCGTACCGAGGGCGATGGTGTGCAGGCTCGCGTCGAACAGCGCCGGGTGCAGGCCGAACCCGTCGACGCCCGTCGTGTCGGGCAGGATCACCTCGGCGTACAGGTCGGAGCCCGCCGACCAGGCGGCGCGTATCCCCTGGAAGTACGGCCCGTAGATGACTCCCGCGTCGGTGAACCGGGAGTAGAGATCATCCGTGTGCATGGGGGTGGCTCCGGCGGGCGGCCACTGCGCGAGGCCCGGTGAAGGGGTGACCGTGGCAGGGGCGACCAGGCCTTCGGCGTGCAGGGTCCATGTTTGGCCGGCATCGGCCTCCCCGCGCGACCACACGGAGGCCGCCCGGTGCCCGGCTTCGTCGAGGTGTCCGACCTTGACGCGGATCTGGCGTGCGGCACCGTCCGTGAGGTCCAGCGGGGTCCGCAGGGTGAGCTGCTCGATACGGGGGCAGTCGGCCAGCGTGCCGGCGTGCAGGACGAGTTCGACGAAGGCCGTGCCGGGAAGCAGCACCGACGTGCCGACGACGTGCTCGGCGAGCCAGGGGTGGCTCGCCAGCGACAACCGTCCGGCGCACTGGAGACCGTTGCCGTCGGTCGATGCCACCAGGGCGCCGAGCAGCCGGTGGTCGGCCCGGCCGAGTCCGGCCGCCATCACGTCACCCGCGCCGCCCGTGCCCTCGGGCCAGTAGCGGCGATGCTGGAACGGGTAGGTGGGCAGCGTGACGCGGCGCGATCCGGTGCCAGGCAGGACGGCGGCCCAGTCGACGTCCACGCCCCGGACCCATACCTGGGCCAGCGAGCGCAGGAAGGTGCCCCAGCCGCCCTGGCCCCGCCTGAGGGTGCCGGTCACCGCGACGGGCCTGGCCGGTCCGTCGCTCCGCAGCGTCTCGTCGATCCCCGTACTCACCACAGGATGCGGGCTGACCTCGATGAAGGTGTCGTGGCCCTGCTCCGCCAGTTCCCGGATCGCGGGGGCGAACAGCACGGTCTGGCGCAGATTGCGGTACCAGTAGGCGGCGTCGAGTCCGGTGCCGTCGGTCCAGTCGCAGTCGACGGTGGAGAACATCGGAATCGAGGCCCTCTGGGGGCGGATTCCGGCCAGTTCCGCAGCGAGTTCGGCTGCCACGGCCTCGACCTGCGCCGAGTGGGATCCGTAGTCCACGGCGATCCAGCGCACCTGCGTCCCGGCGGCCTCGCGTTCCGCCGCGAAGCGCCGCAACGAGGTGATCTCTCCGGAGACGACCGTGGTGTCCCGGGCGTGCACAGAGGCCAGCGCGAGCTCTCCGTCCTCCTTCTCCAGCCACTGCGAGACGATGTCGGCGGAAGCGGAGACGGACAGCATGCCTCCGGTCCCGGACAGCACCCGCAGCGCTTTGGACCGGGTGACCACCACACGGGCCGCGTCTTCCAGGGACAGTGCCCCGGCCACGCACGCGGCGACGATCTCCCCCTGGGAGTGGCCCATGACGACGGACGGCACTACTCCGCACGAGCGCCACAGCTCCGCCAGGGCCACCCCCACGGCGAAGAGAGCGGGCTGCACCACATCCACCCGTTCGAGTGAGGGTGCCTCCGGCTTCCCCGCCAGCACGTCGAGCAGGGACCAGCCGGTCATCGAGTCGAGCACGTCGGCGCACTGCTGCAGCCGGGAGGCGAACACCGGCGACGAGTCGAGCAGTGCCTGCGCCATGCCGTCCCACTGGGTTCCCTGGCCGGGAAAGACGAAGACGACACCGTGTCCGGCGTCGGCGGCGCCGAACACCGGGTCCGTGGTGCGGACTGTCGTCCCGTCCTCCGTGCCGGCCAGGCAGGCCAGCCCGGCGCGCAGTTCGTCACGGCTGTCACCGAGGACGACGGCCCGGTGGCCGAACACAGTCCTGGTGTCCACCAGCGCGGACCCGATGTCGAGCGTCGAGGCCTCGTGTCCCTCGGCGCTCTCCACAAACGACAGCAGCTGGCCGGCCTGGTCCTCCAGTGCCTCCGCGGTCCTCGCCGACACCACCCAGGGGAGCAGGGAGGAGGGATCCTCGCAGACGGGTTCGGCCGGTGGGCGGGGGGCCTCTTCCAGGATCACGTGGGCGTTGGTGCCGCTGACGCCGAAGGACGACACCCCGGCACGCCTCGGCTGATCTCCGACGGTCGGCCACTCACGTGTCTCGGTCAGCAGCGGCACCGCCCCGGCCGTCCAGTCGACGTGCGGTGTGGCCTCGTCGACATGCAGGGTCTTCGGCAGCGTCCCGTGCCGGAGGGCCATCACCATCTTGATGACTCCGGCGACCCCTGCCGCCGCCTGGGCATGCCCGATGTTGGATTTGAGCGAGCCCAGCCACAGCGGCCGGTCCGCGGGGCGGCCCTGCCCGTAGGTTGCCAGGAGGGCCTGGGCCTCGACGGGGTCGCCGAGCGCCGTGCCGGTGCCATGGGCTTCGACCACGTCCACCTGCGTCTGAGAGAGACGGGCATCGGCCAGTGCCTGGCGGATGACTTGCTGCTGGGCCGGTCCATTGGGTGCGGTAAGGCCGTTGGACGCCCCATCCTGGTTGACCGCCGAACCGCGCACCAGCGCCAGCACGTCATGGCCGTTGCGCCGAGCGTCCGAGATCCGTTCGAGCACCAGCATGCCGACGCCCTCGCCCCAGCTCGTCCCGTCCGCGGCGGCGGCGAACGCCTTGGACCGGCCGTCGGGCGCCAGCCCCCGCTGCTTGCTGAACTCGACGAACACCTGCGGGGTGGACATCACGGCCACCCCGCCCGCGAGCGCGAGGGTGCACTCGCCATGCCGCAGAGCGTGGCACGCCTGGTGCAGGGCTACGAGCGAGGACGAGCATGCCGTGTCCACCGTGATCGCCGGCCCTTCCAACCCCAGGGTGTAGGAGATGCGACCGGCGAGGACGGACAGCGCGTTGCCCGTGGCGAGATACCCGGCGGCGTCCGCCTCCGGCCTGACCAGCTCGGCGTAGTCCTGCATTCCCGCGCCGACGAACACACCGGTCCTGCTTCCGCGCAGCGATTCCGGGTCGACGGCCAGCCGTTCGAGGGCCTCCCAGGCGACCTCCAGGAGCAAACGCTGCTGCGGATCCATGGCTAACGCCTCACGTGGCGAGATACCGAAGAACTCGGCGTCGAACCCGGTGGCATCCGCCAGGAAACCGCCCCTGTTGACGTAACTCGTGCCCGGCCGTGTCGATTCCGGGTCGTAGAGGCCGACCGTGTCCCAGCCGCGGTCGGCCGGGAACTCCGCGATGGCGTCGTGTCCGCCGGACACCAGGCGCCACAGGTCCTCGGGGGAGGCCACGGCGCCGGGCAGGCGGCAGCCCATCGCGACGATGGCGATGGGTTCGTCGGAGACCGCCTCGGCCTCCTTGAGCCGCTTCCGGGCGTCGTGAAGTTCCGTGGTGACACGCTTGAGATAGCCCATGAGTTCGTGTTCATCGACCATGATCAACTCATTCCGCAGTTCGGTGAGAAATCCCCGGGGTTCGGCGGCAACGGTCGTGGGCTGCCGTACCCGGTTCGGAAGGTCCGTCGGTCAGACTTTGTCGAGCCAGTCATGGACGGCAGCGGCCGTCTCAGCGGCGTGTTCCGCGACGATGGTGCAGTGGTCACCGGGGACTCTGACCTCGGTGTGCGGCAGCGGCCAGTGGGCCCGCCACTCCTCGGTGATCGCAGGCGCGTCCGGGTCGCCGGGAATGCAGTCCTCGGGGGCGATGAACAGGGTGGGCGCGCTGAGCGGAGCGGGCGTCCACGCCCGGAACAGGGCTCGGTAGGTGCCGAGGGCGGTCAGCGTGGTGAAGTTCATGGTGGCGAACCGTGCACGCCGCTCGTTGACCTCGTAGTTCATCGCCTGGCGCAGGCTCAGGGGCATGCTGTCGGGCAGGTAGGTGTCGAGCAGCACTACTCCGCGCGGCGGCTCGCCGGACTCCTCCAGCCTCGTCGCGACGGCCTGCGCGAGCCAGCCGCTGGAGGAATACCCGAGCAGCGCGAACGGCTTGCCGTCCGCACAGCGCAGCGTCTGCGCCGTGAGCACGCCCACCAGCGTGTCGATGGTGTCCGCGAGGGCGGAGTCCGGGAGGAAGCCCGGAACCTGGACCATCGACAGATCCCTGCGGTCACGGAAGAACATGGCGAGCCGGGCGAACTGCAGCGACTGCTCCACCGGCGCGAACGGCGGGAAGCTGATCACGGCGGGCCCGTCCTCCCCGGTGGCGAGCCGGACGGAACCGGTGCTCGCCTCCGCCGGATCGGTGAACCGGGTACGCACCCCGGCCGCGCCGGTCAGGAGCGCCTCCACCTCGGTCATCCGGCCGCGCCGGGCGACGGACCGGTAGACCGCCGCGAACGACTCGTCGTCGGCGGCGACGGTCTGTTCGGCCCGCGCCGGATTCCTCTCGAACCCGTTGTCGTCGAGCGCCTGGATCAGGAAGGCGCACACGTCCGGGACGGTCGGGTGGTCGAAGACCAGCGTCGCCGGAAGCGTGAGCCCGGTCGTGAGGCTCAGCCGACCCCGGATCTCGACCGCGGACAGGGAGTCCAGACCCAGTTCGACGAAGTGCCGGTCGTCCGTGATGACTGCCGGGTCGGTGTGCCCGAGCGCCTCGGCAACGGCACGGCGCACCAGGTCGCCGAGCACCGACTCCCGTTCCGCACCGGTCAGTTCCGCAACGGTGCGGCCCGTGTACCCTCCACCGCCGGGGGGAGCCGACAGCTGGCTCGCCATCAGGGCCTTGACCTGCGGCAGGTCCTCGATGAGCGGGCGCGGCCGAGCCACGGTGTAGCCGACCAGGAAGGATTCCCAGTCGATGTCCGCGACGGCGATGGTGCTCTCGTCCCGGTCGAGGATCTGCTGGAGGTGCCTGACGCCGTCGTCGGGCGGCATGGGAAGCAGCCCCCGGCGGCGAAGCTGCCGCTCGCCGTCCTCGTCGAGCATCCCCGAATCCGCCCACACGCCCCACGCGACGGCCGTGCCGGCCAGACCCCGTGCGCGACGCTGCTCGGCGATCGCGTCGAGGCAGGCGTTCGCGGCCGCGTAGGCACCGTGGCGACCGCTGCCCCAGACGCCGGAGATGGAGGAGAACAGGACGAACGCGTCGAGTTCCGTGTCGTCGCCGAAGAGTTCGTCGAGTACCTGGGCGCCGATGGTCTTGCCGGAGGTGACGGCTTGGAAGTCTTCCGCCGTCGTCTCGGCGAGCTCGGCGTGCCGCCCGATTCCGGCGGTGTGGAAGACCGCACGCACCGGTTCACCGGACTCGGCGAGTTCGGCGACCAAGGCGGACATGCGCGGCGCGTCGGCCACGTCGACCGCCTCGACCCGGACCTTCGCGCCCGCGGCTGCCAGCTCCGCCACCAGCTCGGCGGCGCCGGGCGCCTCGATGCCGCGGCGGGACATCAGCACCAGGGAGCAGCCTCCTTTCGCCGCGAGCCAGCGTGCGACACATGAGCCCAGGGAGCCCGTGCCGCCGGTGATGAGGACGCTCCCGCGGGGTGCCCAGTCCCGCAGCGCCGGACCTGCGGGCGCGGGCTCGACGCGCCGCAGCCACACTCCCCCCGGGCGTACGGCGATCTGGTCCTCCCGGCCGTCACCCGTCAGGACGCCCGCCAGCCAGTTGCCCGCGCGCTCGTCGATCCCCGGCGGAAGGTCGATCAGCCCGCCCCATCGGTCCGGGTGTTCCAGGCCCACGATCCGCCCCAGTCCCCAGACCGCCGCCGCCCGCGCGTCCGCGGGCGCCTCCCCGGGACCGACTCCGACCGCGCCCTGGGTGACGCACCACAGGCGGGCGCCGATACGCGCGTCGCCCAGCGCCTGCACGAGTACGAGCAGGTCCTCGGTCCGGTCGATCAGACTGATGACGCCGGACAGGGACGGAACGTCCGCGACCGCCGCGCCGAGCGCCGCCGCGGCCTGCTCCCGGTCGTCACCGGTTTCCACGGTCACCACGTCGGCGAGGGTCCGGGTCAGTGTGCGGAGCCGGCCGGCGACGCGGCCGCCGTGCCCGTCGGGCAGGACGACCAGCCAGGTGCCGGGAACATGGACGGCGGTCGAGGGATCCGGCACCGCACGCCAGACGACCCGGTAGCGCCACTCGTCGGTCCTGAGCCGGTCGCGCGCCTGCCGGTGCCACTGGGCAAGGGCGGGCAGCACCGGGACCAGTTCCGGCGGAGCTCCGAGCGTGTCGGTCAGCTGCCGGACGTCGTCCTGCTCCACGGCCGCCCAGAACCGTTCCTCCTCACCGGTCGGCGCCGTCGGGGCGGAGGTGTCCGCGGTGAGCCAGTATGTTTCGCGCTGGAACGCGTACGTGGGCAGCGGGACGCGCCGGCCTTCCCCAAGGATCTCCGTCCAGTCGACGGGCACGCCGTGGGAGTGCGCGCCGCCAAGTGCCGCCAGCACGGTCCGGATCTCCGGCTGGTTCCGCCGCGTCGAAGGGAAGACGGTCCGTCCGCCGCCGACCATGGGGCTCAGCGCGGCGTCAGGTCCGATCTCGACCAGCACGTCGACGTCGGGCAGGCCCTGCAGGGCGTCGGCGAAACGCACGGCGCGCCGGGCGTGCTCCACCCAGTACTCCGGTGTGTCGAACGGCTGCGTGGTCTCGGCCGACGGGCTCACCGGGATCGTCGGTGGGTGGAACGTCAGCCCGGCCACCAAGGTGGCGAACTCGTCCAGTATCGGCTCCATGAGCGGTGAGTGGAACGCGTGGCTCACCCGCAGCCGTTTCGTCCGGCGGCCGAGTTCCCGCCAGTGGTCGGCGATCCGCAGCACCGCGGACTCGGCTCCGGAGACCACGACGGCCTCGGGTCCGTTCACCGCGGCGATCGCCGCCTCGGTTTCGCCCTCGATCAGCACGGACACCTCCGTCTCGGCGGCGGCGATGGCGACCATCGCTCCGCCGGCCGGCAGGTCCTGCATCAGCCGCCCCCGGGCGACGGCCAGACGCGCGGCATCGGTCACGGACAGCACGCCCGCCACCACGGCCGCCGCGAGTTCCCCGACGGAGTGCCCCGCGACGGCGGCGAACCGGACCCCCCACGACGTCCACAGACGGGCCAGGGCCGTCTCGAAGGCGAACAGCGCGGGCTGCGCGTACTCCGTGCGTTCGAGCACCTCCGCCGGTTCCCGCCACATCACGTCCTTGAGCGAGCGCCCGAGCAGGGGGTCGGCCACGGCGCAGATCTCGTCCAGAGTCTCGGCGAACACCGGGAATTGCTCGGCCAGTTCGCGTCCCATCCCGGGCCGCTGGGCCCCCTGGCCGGAGAACAGAGCCCCGACCAGGCCGCGCCCAGCGGCGACCGGGACCACCGCGGACAGGGCTTCGTCGAGTTGCTCGCGGTCCTCCACCACCACCACCGCGCGGTGGTCGAACAGGGTACGCGTGGTCACGATGGACCGTGCCACGTCGGCCGGAGCCAGTTCGGGGCGTGCTGACAGGTGCGCCCTCAGTGCGGCCGCCTGCCCGCGCACCGCGTCCGCCGTCGTCCCCGACAGCACCAGGGGCACGGGGAGACCCTGACCGGCTGGTTCGCCGGTGGTGTCGGTGCCGGTCTCCGGGTGTTCCGGCTCGTCCTCCTCCAGGATGACGTGGGCGTTGGTGCCGCCGACCCCGAACGCGGAGACCGCCGCCCGGCGCGGATGGTCCCCGCGCGGCCAGTCCCGGGACTCGGTGAGCAACTCCACCGCGCCGGCAGACCAGTCGACCTCGTCGGACGGCGTGTCGGCGTGCAGCGTCCGCGGCATCGTGCGGTGCCGCATCGCCTCGATCATCTTGATCACACCCGCGATGCCCGAAGCCAGCTGCGTGTGGCCGATGTTGGACTTCAGGGCCCCCAGCCACAACGGGTTCGACGGGTCGCGGTCCCTGCCGTAGGTGGCGAGCAGGGCCTGGGCCTCGATCGGGTCGCCGAGCCGGGTGCCGGTGCCGTGCGCCTCGACCACGTCCACACCGTCCGGGGTGAGCCCGGCGTTGGTCAGCGCCTGCGTGATCACGCGCTGCTGCGACGGGCCGTTGGGCGCGCTCAGGCCGTTCGACGCGCCGTCCTGATTGGTCGCGGATCCCCGGACCAGGGCCAGCACGTCGTGGCCGAGCCGCCGGGCGTCGGAGAGCCGCTCCACGACCAGGCAGGCGACACCCTCCGACCAGCCGGTGCCGTCCGCGTCGGCCGAGAACGCCTTGCACCGTCCGTCCCGTGCCAGACCGCCCTGCCGGCTGAACTCGACGAACGTGCTGGGGGTGGGCATCACCATCGCCCCGCCGATCAGCGCCAGGTCTGTCTCGCCCCGGACCAGCGACTGGCACGCCAGGTGCAGCGCCACCAGCGAGGAGGAGCAGGCGGTGTCGATCGTGATCGCCGGGCCCTCCAGGCCGAGGGTGTAGGCGATACGGCCCGACAGCACCGACGTCGACACCCCGGTGATGCCGTAACCCTCCACGCCGATGCCGCCGGTGGACACGCCGAAGCCGTAGCCCTGGGTGGCGGCGCCGACGTAGACGCCGGTGCGGCTGCCGAGCAGGCTGGACGGGACTATTCCGGCGGACTCCAGCGCCTCCCACGAGGTTTCCAGCAGCAGGCGCTGCTGGGGGTCCATGCCCAGTGCCTCACGCGGTGAGATGCCGAAGAAGCCGGCATCGAACGCGCCTGCTCCGTAGAGGAATCCGCCCTCACAGGTGTATGTCGTACCGGGCCGGTCGCCGCTCGGGTCGTAGATGCGTTCCGTGTCCCAGCCGCGGTCGGTGGGGAACGCGGAGATCGCATCCGTACCGGTGGCCACCAGCTGCCACAGCTCCTCGGGCATGGACACGCCCCCGGGCAGCCTGCAGCTCATGCCGACGATGGCGAGGGGCTCGGCGCTCCTGGCCTCGTGATCGGCCAACTGCTGTTTAGCCCGGCGCAGTTCGGCGGTCAGCTGTTTGACGAAGTGGCGCATCCTGTCTTCGGTGGACGCGGTCTGTTCTGTGGACACCTGTGGAACCTTTCGCGGGGGATCGGGTCGGCGGGCACGGGTCCTCAGCTGCCGGAGCGCCGGGTTCCCGGGTTTCTCGGCTTCCAGGGACAGGGACGCAGGACCGGGAGACGCCGGGGCCAGGGGCCTCCCCGGCCGGTATTCATGACGTCTGCGCTTATCGGCCGGGATCCAGGGTGATTCCGAGCTCCTCGGTGATGAAATCGATGACCTCACTCGCCGACGCGTCGGTGAGCGGGACGGCCTCCGCACTGTCCGGTTCGGCGGACCAGGTCCTCAGCAGCTCGCGCAGCCGGGCTTCGACCGCGCCGTGGGCGGCCCCGTCGAGGGCGGCGGCGAGCACGGTTTCCAGCCGGTCGATTTCGGCGAGCGCCCGTTCCGGTCCGGTCTCGGCCTCGTCGAGGATCTCGGCCTGCAGGAACGCGACGAGCGCATCCGGGGTGGGGTGGTCGAAGACCATGGTGCTCGGCAGTTTCAGACCGGTGGCGGCGTCGAGGCGGTTGCGCAGTTCCACCGCGGTCAGGGAGTCGAATCCGAGGCTCTGGAACGGCCGGTCCGCTTCCATCCGCCAGTGGGGACCGTGGCCGAGGATGACGGCGACATGCTTGTGCACCACGTCGAGGAGGACACCGTGCCGCTCCGCTGGGGTGAGTGCCTCCAGGTCGCGGCCGAGTGCCGCCTCGGTGGCCGGTGGGCGCACCGCCGCGGCCGACAGTTCGGCGAGCTGCGGGACCGGGCGGAAAGCCGCGGCCCGCGCGGCGAAGGTGTCCCAGTCCGCGTCCGCCACCATCACCGCCGGTGCCTCATCGGCGATCGCGGACCAGAGGGCCTCGATCGCCTGGTCCGGTTCCATGGGCCGCAGCCCGCTGTCCCGCAGCTGATCGGTGCCGAGGCCGTGGGCCATGCCGTCCTCGGCCCACGGGCCCCACGCCACCGAGGTCGCCGTGTGCCCCAACGCGCGCCGGTGTTCGGCCAATGCGTCCAGCTGGGCGTTGGCGGCGGCGTAGTTGCCCTGTCCCGCGTTGCCGAGGACGCCGGAGAGCGAGGAGAAGAGGACGAAGGCGCGCAGGTCCCGGTGCAGGGTCAGCTCGTGCAGGTGCCACGCCGCCAGGGACTTCGCGGCGAGCACGGTAGCGAGGCGCTCGGGGCTCAGGGCGTCCAGGACCCCGTCGTCGAGGACGCCGGCCGCGTGCACGACGGCACCGAGCGGATGGTCGTCCGGTATCTCGGCCAGGACCTCGGCGAGGGCCGTACGGTCCGACACGTCGCACGCGCGGATCGTCACCGTGGCACCGAGCTCCTCCAGTTGCTCACGCAGGCGCGGTGCCCCGGGAGCGTCCGGGCCCCGGCGGCTGAGCAGCAGCAGGTGCCTCGTCCCCCGGGCTGCCAGTGACAGGGCGACCCGGGCTCCGAGACCACCTGTGCCACCGGTGATCAGTACCGTTCCGGGAAGCTCCGGCGCGGTCCCCGTCGTAGCGGGCACGCGAACGACACGCCGGGCCAGAACCCGGCCCGCCCGCAGGGCGACTTGGTCCTCACGGCCGGTGAGCGCTGTCGCGATCAGCGGCCCGAGGTCGTCGGCCTCGGTGGGGGACACGTCGATCAGGCCGCCCCACCGGTCGGGGTGCTCCAGGGCCGCGACCCGGCCGAGACCCCACACGGCGGCCGCGGCGGCGTCGGGGGATTCGTCCTCGACAGCGACCGCGCCGCGGGTCAGGCACCACAGCGGGGCGGAGATCCCGGTGTCTCCCAGGGCTTGCACCAGCAAGAGGGTCGCGGTCAGCGGCCCGGAGCCGGGGAAACCGGGGGTGCCAGGGTCCGCCGGTCCCAGGGCGAGTGCCGAGATCACGCCGGCGGGTTCCGGTGCTTCGGCGAGCAGCCGGGCCAGTTCTTCACGGTCCGTCGGTTCCGTGACCGGTACGCGGGCCACGTCCGCCCCCAGGCCGGTGAGGAGCTCCCCGATCCCGTGGTCGTCTCCGACTAGCAGCCAGGTGCCGGTCAGTGTCCGTCCGGCGTCGAGCGGCACCGGACGCCAGGCGACGCCGTACCGCCACCCATCCGTACCGGTCCGCCGTGCGGCACGGTCACGCCAGCGGGCCAGCGCGGGCATGACGACCGAGAGGCCGGAGTCCGGCGCCACCCCGAGTTCGGTGGCCAGGGCGGACGGGTCGGAGCCGGAGGACACCAGGGACCAGAAGCGGCGGTCCTCCGCCGAGCCCGGGTGCGGCTCCTCGTCGAGCCAGTGCCGTTCCCGCTGGAAGGGGTAGGTCGGCAGGTCGAGGTGGGGTCCGCGGCCGGGCAGCAGCGAGGCCCAGTCCGCCTCGACACCGCGGCAGTGCAGCCGGGCGAGCGCCGTGAGGATCGACTCCACCTCGGGCCGGTCGCGGCGCAGGGTCGCGGTGCACAGCGCGTCGCCGTCGGTCATGCAGTCCGCCGCCATGCCGGTGAGCGCCCCGTCGGGGCCCAGTTCCAGGTAGGCCGTGACCCCGTCGGACTGGAGGGCGGCGAGGCCGTCGCGGAAGCGGACGGAGCGGCGCACGTGCTCCACCCAGTAATGGGGGTCCGCCAGTTCCCTCGCTGTGGCCGGCCTGCCTGTCACGTTGGAGACAATCGGTAGGGACGGCTCGCCGTACTCGACCGATGAGGTGACCTTGAGGAAGTCATCGAGCATGCCGTCCATCCGCGGAGAGTGGAAGGCATGACTGACGTTGAGCGGTTTGACCCGCCTGCCCCGGTCACGCCAGTACTCGGTCAGTTCGGCGACGACCTCCTCGTCGCCGGAGACAACGACCGCCCTCGGCCCGTTGACCGCGGCGATGCCGGCCCGGTCCTGACACTCCCGCAGCAGCGGGAGTACCTCGTCCTCGGCGGCCTGGATCGCGGCCATGGATCCGCCGGGAGGCAGGGCCTGCATGAGGCGGCCCCGGGCGGCGACGACGGCGCAGGCGTCGGTCAGGGACAGGACTCCGGCGACGTGGGCGGCGACGAGTTCACCGATGGAGTGCCCGAGCAGCCTCTCCGGCCGTATCTCCCAGGAGTCCAGCAGCGCGAACAGGGCGACCTCGACGGCGAACAGCGCGGGCTGCGCGAACTCGGTGCTGTCCAGCAGCGCCGATTCCGGCGTGTCCGGCTCCGCGAAGATGACCTGGCGCAGCGGCTGCCGCAGATGCCGGTCCAGTTCCGCGCAGACCGAGTCGAACGCCGTGGCGAACGCCGGGAACGTCTCGTACAGCTCCTTGCCCATCTGCGGGCGCTGGCTCCCCTGCCCGGAGAACAGGAAAGCCAGCCGGCCCGGCCCCGCGGCCTCTCCCGTCACCAGGCCGGGACTCTCCCGGCCGACCGCCAGCGCGCCGAGCGCCTCACGGAGTCCGGCCGTGCCATCCGCGAGCAGAACCGCGCGGTGCTCGAACCGGGTGCGGGTGTGCGCCAGCGCCCGGGCGACCGCGCCGGGGTCCTCGTCGGGCCTGCGGTTGCTCCAGCCGAGCAGCCCGTCGGCCTGTGCCCTCAGCGCCTCCGCGGAGCGAGCCGAGAGCAGCCAGGGCAGCAGCGGAGGATCGGTCCGCCCGTTGCCGTCCGGCGCTGTCCCGTCCGCGGCCTCCTCGGTGACTCCGGGTGCCTCTTCGAGGATCAGGTGGGCGTTGGTGCCGCTGATGCCGAAGGCGGACACGGCTGCGCGCCGCGGACGATGTCCGGTGGTCCACTCTCGGGCGGTGGTGAGGGGCAGGACGGTGCCCGCGGACCAGTCGATCTCGGGGCTGGGCACGTCGGCGTACAGGGTGGGCGGGAGGGTCCGGTGCCGCAGCGCCATCACGGCCTTGATGACGCCGGCGACCCCGGCGGCGGCCTGGGTGTGCCCGATGTTGGACTTGACCGAGCCCACCCACAGCGGTGATCCCGCGTCACGGGCCGGCCCGTACACCGCCATCAGGGCGCGTGCTTCGATCGGATCGCCCAGCCGTGTGCCGGTGCCGTGTGCCTCCACGAGGTCCACCTCCGCCGCGGGCACTCCGGACGCCGCGAGGGCGTCCCTGATGACCCGTTCCTGCGAGGGGCCGTTGGGTGCGGTGATGCCGTTCGACGCGCCGTCCTGGTTGACGGCCGAACCGCGGATCACGGCGAGCACCGGATGCCCGTGCCGACGTGCGTCGGAGAGCCGCTCCAGAAACAGCATGCCGGCGCCTTCGCCGAGGCCAAATCCGTCGGCCTCCGCGCCGAACGCCTTGCACCGGCCGTCCGGTGCCAGCGCGCGCTGCCTGCTGAACTCGCTGAAGGCGCGGGTGGTGGCGATCACGGTGGCGCCGCCCGCGAGCGCGGCGACGCACTCACGCTCCCGCAGCGCGCGCACGGCCATGTGCAGGGCGACCAGCGACGACGAGCAGGCGGTGTCGATCGTCACCGAGGGGCCGTTCAGCCCCAGCGTGTAGGAAACCCGGCCGGAGACCATCGCACCGGTGGTGCCCGTGACGACATAGCCCTCGGCGGCTTCGGGGGCTGCCGCGAGGACATGGGAGTAGTCCTGGATGTTCGAGCCCGTGAACACCCCCGTCCGGCTGTCCCGGAGGGAACGCGGGTCGATCCCCGCGTTCTCCACCGCCTCCCAAGCAGTCTCCAGCAGCAGCCGCTGCTGGGGGTCCAGCATCGTGGCCTCGCGCGGCGATATGTCGAAGAACGCGGCGTCGAAGCGGTCCGCGTCGTACAGGAAACCGCCCGCCCTGGTGTAACTGCGGCCTGGGGCATCCGGGTCGGGACTGTACAGTCCGGCGATGTCCCAGCCGCGGTCGACCGGCAGTCCGGAGATCGTGTCCTGGCGGCCTTGGACCACGCGCCACAGGTCGTCGGCGCCGCTCACACCGCCGGGGTAGCGGCAGCCGATGCCCACCACGGCGATGGGCTCCTGCTGCCGTTCTTCCAGCTCCCTGGTGCGGGTTTTCGCCGCCCGTAGCTCGGCACTCATCGTGCGCAGATGCCGTTCGAGCCGCTTCTCGTTGGTCGAGCCGGTGGGCTTCGGGTTCGATTGACTGTCGGTCACTGCTCATTCCGCCTTGGTCTTGCCGGAGACGTGGTCGTGCGCCGCATGCCGCTCACGCCTCGCCGTACTGACTGTCGAGAAGGTCCAGCAGTTCCTCGGTGCTGCCGGCGGACTCCAGACTCGGCGTCGGGTCCTGAGCACCGCCGGTACCGCGGACGGCGCTCAGGAGCGTTTCGATACGGGATGCCAGCCGCAGCCGTTCCGAGTCGTCGGACGGCAGTGCCCGGATCTCCGTCTCGATCCGGTCAAGCCGTGTGATGACGCTCTCGACAGAGGGGTCCTCCCCGTCGGAGAGTTCGCTGCGGAGATGCTTCGCGAGCCTGGCCGGGGTGGGGTGGTCGAACAGGAGCGTGGGCGGCAGGTTGAGGCCGGTGGCACGGTTGAGCCGGTTGCGCAGGTCCACCGAGAGCAGCGAGTCGAATCCGGCATGGCGGAATTCCCGCTCCGGCTCGAGTTTGTCGCCCGTGCCGTGTCCCAGTGCCACGGCGCCGTTCGTCTGCACCAGTTCGAGCACCGTGCGTTCCCGATCCGCAGGGGTCATGGCCGCCAGGCGTTCGCGGAGCCCGTGGCCGGCTGGCTCAGCCGGTGCGTCCTGCGGCTGCGACGCGCGGGCCGTCTCGGCGAGGTCGGCGATGAGGGGGCTGTCGCGTACGGAGGTGAACACGGGTACGAAGCGCGACCAGTCCACGTCGGCGATGATGTGGAAGGCCCGGTCCGTCGCCATGGCCTGGTACATGCCTTCGAAGGCGGTGGAGCGGTCGAGGAACGGCAGGCCCCGGAGGATCACGAGGTCGGCGTCGGTGCGGTCCTTGGTGATCTGCTCGTCCCAGATCCCCCAGGCCACCGAGGTGACCGGAAGCCCGTCGGCACGGCAGTGCTCCGCGTAGGCGTCGAGGAAGGCGTTGGCGGCAGCGTAGGCACCGTGGTCGCCGCTGCCCCACACCCCGGCTATCGAGGAGAACAGAACCAGCTCGCGCAGGTGTTCACGGTTAAGCAGTTCGGCGAGGTTCACCGCGCCGACGACCTTGGCGTCCACCACTTCGGCGAAATCGTCCGGTGTCGTCGTCTCCATGGAGTCGATGGCCAGATGGGCGGCGGCGTGCACCGCCGTCGTCACCGGACGTCCCGCCTTCTCCAGTTCCAGCAGTACGTTGCCCAGACTTTCCCGGTCGCGTACGTCGCACGCGAACACCTCCGCCGTGCAGCCCAGTTCGCCGAGTTCGGCGACGAGGTCCGCCATACCGGGTGACCGCAGGCCGCGCCTGCTCAGCAGAGCCAGGTGTTCCGCCCCGCGTTCGGCCATCGACCGTGCGAGGTGCGGCCCCAGCGAACCACCGGCGCCTGTGATCAGGACGGTGCCCGCCGGCCTCCACGTGCGGTCCGGCGGTGCTGCCAGACGGTCGTGGCGGACGAGCCGACGCACCAGTGTTCCGGACTCCCGTACCGCCCACTGATCCTCTCCGTGGTCCTGGGTGAGGATGCCCGACAGCGCGGCCACGGTGCCCGCGTCCGGGTTCTCGGGGAGGTCGACCAGACCGCCCCAGCGCTTGGGATGCTCCAGGGCCACCACCCGGCCCAGCCCCCACAGCTGGTTCTGACCCGGGTTCCGGGGCGCCTCCCCGATGCCCGTGGCACTGCTGGTGACCGTCCACAGCGGGGCGTCCAGGTTGAGGTCACCGAGGGCCTGCACGGCCGCGACCGTCAGGGCGAGGCCCATCGTCATGCCCGCCAGCGAGGGATGGGGACGCTCGTCCAGACCCAGCAGGGAGAGGACGCCGTCGTACTCAGGCAGCGGCTCGCCCACCGCTCCGGCAAGACGGGCACGCAGAGCGGTGCGGTCGGTGTCGTCCGCGCCGAGGGTCACGGGGACGAGATCGAGCCCGTCCTCCAGCAGGATCCGCAACTGCTCGGACTCCGGTGTGCCGGAGGTCAGCAGGAGCAGGCGGCCCGACGGCGCGGCGGACGTGTCGACCGGGTGTTCGCGCCAGACGATGTCGTAGCGCCAGGAGTCCAGGTCCGACTGCTGCCTGCTGGTGCGTCGCCAGGCCGACAGCGCGGGCAGTACCTCGGCGAGGCCGTCCGCCGGGCCGATCTGGTCGGCCAGCTGTTCGAGGTCCGCGCGTTCCACCGCGTCCCAGAACCGGGCGTCGGTGTCGGACAGGGGCGCCGCGTCAGGTGTCCGGGCGGCGTCGAGCCAGAAGCGCTCGTGCTGGAAGGCATAGGCGGGCAGCGGGACGCGTCGGCCCGGTTCCAGCACTCGGTTCCAGTCCACCGGCAGGCCGGCGGCATACCCCTCGGCCAGCGACAGGAGCATGCGGTCGATGCCTCCGTCATCCCGCCGCAGCGAGCCGAACACCACGCCGTCGGTGCCGAGCGCGTCCAGTGTCTCCCGCACACCGACCGCCAGTACGGGGTGCGGGCTGCACTCCGTGAAGAAGGCGAACCCGTCGGCCGCCAGGATCTCGACCGCGGTCTGCAACCGCACCGTCTCCCGCAGGTTGCGGTACCAGTACTCCGCGTCCAACTCGCTCCCGGACAGGCGGGTGCCTGTCACCGTCGAGTACAGCGGCACGGAGCCCTCCATCGGGGCGATCCCCTCGAGTTCGGCGAGCAACCGTTCGCGGACCGCCTCCACGGCGGTCGAGTGCGAGGCGTAGTCCACATCGACCCGACGGACGTGGATGCCGTCCGCGCGCGCGGAGGCGATCATCTCGTCGAGCGCGTCGTCGGGGCCGGACACCACCACTGACCGCGGCCCGTTGACCGAGGCGATAGACAGCCGGTCATCCAGCCTTTCCCGCATCTCGTCCACGGACAGGGCGACGAACACCATGCCGCCCGTTCCGGCGAGGTCGGCCAGGAGCCGGGATCGGACGGCGACCACACGTGCGCCGTCCTCAAGCGACAACGCGCCGGAAACGCACGCGGCGGCGATCTCCCCCTGCGAATGGCCGACCACGCCGTCCACCTCGACACCCCACTGCTGCCACACCCTGGCCAGCGACACCATGACCGCCCAGAGGGCGGGCTGCACCACGTCCACGGACATCAGCACGGTGCTGTCACCAGACAGCACCTCCGCCAGGGACCAGTCGACCCAGGGCGCCAGCGCCTTCTCGCACTCCTGTACGGAGTCGGCGAACACCTCGCTCCCGGCAAGCAGCCGACGGCCCATACCGTGCCACTGCGAACCCTGGCCGGGGAACATCAGCACCGTCCGGCCCGACCGGGCCGTGCCTTCGACCACCGAGGCGGGGCTGACCACGTCCGCGGAGCCGCCAAGTGCTTCGAGCCCCGACAGCAGCTCGGCCCGGTCCCCGGTGACCACCAGGGCGCGGTAGTCAAAGGCGGAACGGGTGGTGGCCAGCGACCACGCGACGTCGGGCAGGGCGAGCTGCGGGTGGGCCAGCAGGTGTGCCCGCAGCGCCTGGGCCTGTGCGGGCAGTCCGCCCGGCGTGCGCGCCGTGAGCACGAACGGCACGGGCTCCGCTTCCGGCGAAGGAGAGGACGCCGTTTCCCGTACGGTGTCGCCCTCTGCCGGGACGGTGTCGCTCCCGTACAGGACAGGGCCGTCCTCCTCCGGAAGGGGGTCGCCCTCCTCCAGGATGATGTGCGCGTTGGTGCCGCTGATCCCGAACGACGACACACCGGCCAGGCGCGGGTGCTCTCCCCGCGGCCAGGCCCGTTCCTCGGTCAGCAGGGCTACGGTTCCCGCCGACCAGTCCACCTCCTGCGACGGTTTCTCCGCGTGGAGGGTTCGCGGCAGCACCTCGTGCCGCAACGCCTCCACCATCTTGATCACACCGCCGACGCCGGCTGCCGCCTGGGAGTGCCCCAGGTTCGACTTGAGCGAACCGAGGTACAGCGGCCTGTCCTGTTCGCGCTGCCTGCCGTAGGTGGCGATGAGGGCCTGCGCCTCGATCGGGTCGCCCAGACTGGTGCCGGTGCCGTGCGCCTCGACGGCGTCGACGGCGGACGCCGGGACTCCCGCCTGGCCGAGGGCCGCCTCGATGACCCGCTGCTGCGAAGGGCCGTTCGGCGCGGTCAGGCCGTTCGACGCGCCGTCCTGGTTGACTGCGGAGCCTCGTACGACTGCGAGTACCTCGTGGCCGAGGCGCCGGGCGTCGGAGAGCCGCTCCACGAGGAGTACGCCGACGCCCTCGGACCACCCCGTGCCGGCCGCGTCGGCGGAGAACGGCTTGCAGCGGCCGTCCTTGGCGAGCCCGCCCTGGCGGCTGAACTCGACGAAGACGTTGGGCGACGCCATCACGGTGGCTCCGCCCGCCAGCGCGAGCTCGCATTCGCCCTGCCGCAGCGCCTGGCAGGCGAGGTGGAGGGTGACCAGTGAGGAGGAGCAGGCGGTGTCGACCGTGACCGCCGGGCCTTCCAGGCCGAGCAGGTAGGAGATCCGGCCGGACATGACGCTGTTGCTGTTGGCGATGCCGAGGATGCCCTCAAGGCCGTCGGGGATGCTGCCCAGTCGGCTGTAGTAGTCGTTGTACATCGTTCCCGCGAACACGCCGGTCAGACTGCCGTGCAGGGTTTGCGGGTCGATGCCGGCATGCTCGACGGCTTCCCAGGCGGTCTCCAGCATGAGCCGGTGCTGCGGGTCCATCGCCAGCGCCTCACGCGGCGGTATACCGAAGAAGTCCGCGTCGAATCCCGCGGGATCGTCGAGGAATCCTCCTTCCCGCGAATAACTTGTGCCGGTCTGCGTCCGGTCCGGGTTGTAGAGAGCGGCCAGGTCCCAGCCACGGTCCGTGGGGAATCCGGTGATGGCGTCGCGGCCCTCGGAGACCAGCCGCCACAAGTCCTCGGGGGTGGCTACCCCGCCGGGGTAGCGGCACGCCATGCCGACGATGGCGATCGGTTCGTCGCCGGTCGTCGCGGACGCGGCGACGGGTCGGCGGGGCTGCCCGGCCGGGTCGGGGGCGAGTTGCGCTTCGATGTGTGCTGCGAGCCCGGTGGACGTCGGGTAGTCGAACACCAGCGTCGCGGACAGCTGGACTCCGACGGCGGCGGAGAGCCGGTTGCGTAGTTGTACCGACATCAGGGAGTCGAAGCCAAGTTCACGCAGCGGACGGCCCGGGTCGATCTTGGCAGCGTCGGAATGCCCGACGGCGGCGGCGACCTCGGCCCGCACGAGATCCAGCAGGGCCCTGCCGCGGTCGGCCGACGCGACGGCCGTGAGCTGCGGGGCCGTCGCGGGTGCGGTCTTCCGGGTGTCGCGCACGAGCCGCTCGAAGAGCGGGGCCGACCTGGCCGCGGTGAACACGGGCAGGAAGCGCGACCACGCCACGTCCACCAGCACGCAGTCCGTACCGAGCGCGACGGAACGGGCCAGCGCCGTCATGGCGTCGGCGACCGGCAGTGGGATGAGACCGACGCGGCGGAGCTGCTGATCCAGGTCACCGTCCACCATGCCACCGCCGACCCACGGACCCCATGCGAGCGAGGTCGCCTTGAGTCCGCGAGCACGTCGCCGGGCGGCCAGGGCGTCCAGGGCAGCGTTGCCCGCGCCGTATCCGGCCTGGCCGGCCGCGCCCCAGATTCCGGAGATCGAGGCGAAGAGCACGAAGGCGTCCAGCTCGGTGTCGGCCAGCACCTCGTCGAGCACCCGGGCGCCCCTCGCCTTCCCCTCCATGACGGAGTGGAACTCCTCCAGGCCGGTTTCCAGCAGGGGCGTCTGGTCCGCCACCCCCGCCGCGTGGAAGACCCCTCGCACGGGAACGCCGTCGGCCTCAGCCTCGCGGACCAGTTCGGCCATCGCCTCGCGGTCCGTGACATCGGCCGCGACGATGCGCGTCGGGGTGCCGGTCGCGGTCAGTTCCTCCAGCAGTTCGGCCGCGCCCGGGGCCTGCGGCCCGCGGCGGGACACCAGGATGAGCGAGCAGCCTCCAAGTCCGGCCAGCCAGCGGGCGACGTGCCCGCCCAGCGCCCCGGTACCTCCGGTGATGAGCACCGTGCCGGAGGGCGTAAAGGAGGTGAGCTCCCGTCCCGGTCCGGCCTGGACGAGCCGGCGCACGTACACGCCGTCGGCCCCGATCCGTATCTGGTCCTCACCCGCGGCCCCGGACAGCAGACCTGCCAGGTGGGCGGCGACCGGCTCGGTGCGGGCCTGGGGCAGGTCGATCAGTCCTCCCCACAGGTCGGGCAGTTCGAGGGCGGACACCCGGCCCACTCCCCATATGGCGGCCGCGTCCGGGTCGTCGTCGGCGTGCTGGGTAACGCACCAGACCTTCGCGCCCACTCCCGCGTCGGCGAGCGCTTGAAGCGCGATCAGCAGTTCGTCGGGGTGCCCCGGGAGGCACAGCACGCCGTCGAGAGCGGTCTTGGGCAGTGCCGCCGCGAGCTCGGAGCGGCCGGTCGTCCGGTCGCAGGGGACGGTGACGGTGTTCTCGATCAGGGCTGCGGCCCAGGAGGCGTCCATCGACGACGGTGCGAGAATCAGCCAGTTACCCGGGACCTGCCGGGCGGACGGCGCTTCCGCCATCCGCTGCCAGGTCACCTCGTGGCGCAGCCTGTCCAGGTGAGCGGTGGTGTGGGCGGCCAGCCGGTCGGCGTCCGCGGTGCGCAGGACCAGTTCCTCGGTGGTGAGGACCAGGTCTCCGGTGACGGAGGCCGCGTCGATCCGGGTGGATTCGGGGGTGGTCCGCAGCCGCACGCGCAGCACGGAGGCGCCCGGGGTGTGCAGGGTGGTGCGGGTGAAGGCGAAGGGCAGCCTGACGTCCTGGGACGCGCCGTCGGCTACCGCAAGGGGATGTAACGCGGCGTCGAGCAACGCAGGATGGATCGTGTGGCGTGCGTCCTGGCAGTGCTCGGGCAGCACGACGTCGGCGTACAGGTCGTCGCCGGTCCGCCACACCGCTCGCAGGCCACGGAACGCGGGGCCGTACGCGTAGCCGCGGGCGGCGAGCTCTTCGTACAGGTCCTCGACCGGGAGCTGCTCGGCTTCCGCGGGCGGCCACTGCCCCAAGGCCCATTCGGCGGTGGCTGGCTCCGCCGCGGACACCGCCAGTGTTCCCGTGGCATGCACCACCCAGTTGTCGCCGCTCCTCGCGCGGATCACGAGCTCCCGCTCGGGGTTTCCCGGTGCGGCGACCCAGACCTGCACGTCGGTGCCGGTGGCGGGCAGCACGAGAGGGGTCTGCACAACCAGGTCGGTGATGTACCCGCACTCCGCGTGCCGTGCCGCCAGGGAGGCGAGCTCCAGGAAGCCCGTCCCGGGGAAGAGGACGGTGCCCGACACGGCATGGTCGGCGAGCCATGGATCCGTGGAGGGGGAGATCCTGCCGGTGAGCACGAGACCACCCTGGGCGGGCAGTTCCACGGCGCTGGACAGGAAGGGATGAGGCACGCTGTCGCTGCCGGCGCCTCCCACCGTCGTCGAGGGGATCCAGTAGCGCTCTCGTTGGAAGGCGTAGGTGGGCAGGTCGGTGCGGGGTGTGGGGGGAAGGAGCGCTGTCCAGTCGATGGTGGCGCCGTGGGCGTGCGCGTCGGCGACCGCCGTGAGGAGGGTGGCCGTTTCCGGGTGGTCGCGGCGGGTGCTGGGCAGGACGGTGAGACTGCCCCCGATCAGGGGGGTGAGGGCCGCGTCGGGCCCGACTTCCACGAACACGTCGGCAGTGGTGAGCCGGGTGACGGCGTCATGGAACCGCACGGCCTTGCGGACGTGGTCGATCCAGTAGGCGGGGGTGGTGATGGGGTGGGGTGTGTCGGCGGAGCCGGTGATGGGGATGGCGGGCTCGTGCCAGTGGAGTTCTCCGACCACTTTCGCGAACTCCGCCAGCATGGGTTCCATGAGCGGGGAATGGAAGGCGTGGCTGACGCGCAGCCGGGTGGTGCGTCGTCCCTTTTCCCGCCACAGGGTGTTGAGCTGTTCGATGTCGTCCTGTAGGCCCGAGACGACCACCGCCCGGGGGCCGTTGACCGCGGCGATCGCGACGTCGCCGGTCAAGGTGGCGGTGACCTCGTCTTCTCCCGCCTCGACGGCCAGCATGGCACCGCCCTCGGGGAGGCTCTGCATGAGACGGCCGCGTGCCGTGACCAGACGAGCGGCGTCCTCCACGGAGAGCACACCCGCCACCACCGCGGCGGCGATCTCACCGACGGAATGACCGGCGACGGCGGTGAACGTAACCCCCCACGACTGCCAGAGCCGAGCCAGAGCCACCTGGAACGCGAACAACGCCGGCTGAGCGTACTCGGTCCGGTCCAGCAGACCCGGCTCACCGAACCACATCACCTCGCGCAGGGGACGCTCCAGATGCGGGTCGATCAGGGCACACACCTCCTCCAGCGCCTGCGCGAAGACAGGGAAGTGCTCGGCGAGCTGCCGCCCCATACCGGTGTGCTGCGAACCCTGGCCGGAGAACACCCCCGCGACCCGGCCGGATCCGGCAACGGTCGCGATGACGCGGGTCAACCCGTCCAGCACCCGCTCACGGTCCCCGACCACCGCGGCACGATGCCCGAAACACGTACGCTGCACCGCCAGGGTGCGGGCGACATGATGCAACGGAACATCAGGATGTTGGACGAGGAACTGGTGAAGCGCGGATGCCTGCGCCTGCAGCGCCTCCGGCGTCTTACCCGAAACCACCAGCGGCACGGCCGTCCCCGCCCACGCCGGCACACCCGACCCAGAAACGGAAATACCCGCGGCCCCCGCCACCTCCGCGGCCCCCGCAACGTACTCCTCCAGGACCACATGCGCGTTCGTCCCGCTCATGCCGAATGAGGAGACGCCCGCGCGGCGCGGGCGGCCGGAGGACTCCCACACCCGCTCTTCGGCCAGCAGCCGGACCGTGCCCGCCGACCAGTCGACCTCGGTGGTCGGATTGTCCGCGTACAGACTGCGCGGCATCACCCCGTGCCGCATCGCCTGCACCGCCTTGATCACACCACCCACCCCGGCCGCGGCCTGCGTATGCCCGATATTCGACTTCAACGACCCCAGATAAAGAGGCTCCTCACACGTGTGGCCCCTGCCATAGGTCGCGATCAGCGCCTGCGCCTCGATCGGATCACCCAGCCGCGTACCCGTACCGTGCGCCTCCAGCAGATCGACCTCACCCGCCGCCACCCGCGCCCGCCGCAACGCCGCCTCGATCACCCGCTGCTGAGCAGGACCACTCGGCGCCGTCATACCGTTCGACGCACCATCCTGATTGACCGCACTGCCCCGCACCACCGCCAGAACGTCATGCCCCAACCGCAGAGCATCCGACAACCGCTCCACCACCAGCACACCCACACCCTCGGACCAGCCGGTGCCGTCGCCGTCATCGGCGAACGAGTGGCAGCGGCCGTCGGTGGACAGCACGCGCTGACGGCTGTATTCGACGAAGAAGGTCGGTGTGGCCATCACCGCCACACCGCCAGCCAGCGCCAGGTCGCACTCGCCGCTGCGCAGGGCCTGCGCGGCCAGGTGCAGCGCCACCAGCGAGGAGGAGCACGCCGTGTCGACGGTGACGGCGGGGCCCTCCAAGCCGTAGAGGTAGGAGACCCGGCCGACGGCCATGCTGCCGGCGCTGCCGGTGTGGATGTAGCCCTCGAATCCGTCGGGGGCCTTGGGGAACCGGCCGCCGTAGTCGTGGTGCATCACACCGGTGAACACGCCGGTACGGCTGCCGCGCAACGTGGTGGGGGCGATACCCGCGTGCTCCAGCGCCTCCCACGTCGTCTCGAGCAGCAGGCGCTGCTGCGGGTCCATCGACAGCGCCTCGCGGGGGCTGAGTCCGAAGAAGTCGGCGTCGAAGAGGTCGATGTCGCTGACGAAGCCGCCTTCGCGGGTGTAGGACTTGCCGACGGCATCCGGGTCGGGGTCGTAGAGGTTGGCCACGTCCCAGCCGCGGTCCAGGGGAAATCCGCTGACTTCGTCACGGCCCTCGGCGATGAGGCGCCACAGATCGTCGGGGGAGCGCACACCGCCCGGGTAGCGGCATCCCATGCCGACGATCGCGATGGGCTCGTTGTTCTTCGTCTCGACGTCTTGCAGCCGTGAGCGGGTCTTCTGCAGGTCTGTGGTGACCTTGCGGAGGTATTCGACGAGCTGGCTTTCGTCTGTCATGTCTCTCGCACCTATCGGAGTACAGAGGGTCAGAGGTTCCCGAACTCGGAATCGATGAACTGCATCAGCTCGACCGCACCCGCGGTCTCAAGGCCGTTCGTGGCGGACACGGGCCGGGCGTCGAGGGGCGCCAACTGCTCCAGCAACGACTTCAGGCGGCTGGTCAGCGCGATGCGTACATCGCTACCGGTGAGCGGCGACAGCGCCTTCGCCTCGATGCGGTCGAAGTCCTCCAGCAGCGGGCCGTCGTCGGGCCTCTGCTCGCCGAGGTCCAACTGTCCGAGCAGGTACTCGGCCAGTGCCTTCGGCGTCGGATGGTCGAACACGAGGGTGGCGGGCAGCCTGCTGCCGATGATGCCGGCGAACTTGTTGCGCAGTTCCACGGACATCAGCGAGTCGAAACCGATGTCCTTGAGCGCCCGGCCCGGATCGACCCGTTCCGGATCGGTCTCCCCGATCAACGACGCCACGTTGGCCCGGACCACATCGAGCACCACCGTGCCACGTTCGGCCTCCGGCAGAGCGACGAGGCGCTCGGCGAGGGACCCGCCGCCGGTCCGCGGGGCCTCCGGGGGTGTTTCGGCGAACCCGTTCAGTAGCGGGCTGGGCCGCGAAGCGGTGAACGCGGGCAGGAAGCGTGACCAGGTCACGTTGACGACCACCGAGTCCGAGCCGTCCGCCGCGGTCTGCTCCAGCGCGTGGATCGCGGCCGGCACCGTGAGCGGAGCAAGACCACGCCTGCGCAGCTCCCGTTCGTCGTGCTCGGTCAGCATGCCGCCACCCGCCCACGGACCCCATGCGATCGACGTCGCCGGCAGTCCCCGGTCACGCCGCCGACGGGCGAGCGCGTCGAGACACGCGTTGCCCGCGGCGTACCCGGCCTGTCCCGCCGCGCCCCAGATCCCGGAGATGGAGGAGAACATGATGAAGCCGTCCAGGTCGGGCAGCAGCTCGTCGAGCAGCAGGGCCCCTTCCACCTTGGCCGCCATCTCGGCCGCGAGGTCTTCGGCTGCGGTGTCCAGGATGGGCACGCTGCTGACCACGCCCGCGGCATGCACCACGGTGCGGACGGGCGCCTTTTCCGTCTCCAGGCCGGACAGCAGCGCGGACAGACCCTCACGGTCGGTGACGTCGACGGCGGCGACGACCGCCGACATGCCGGCCGCGGTCAGTTCGTCCAGCAGCGCCTGGGCGCCGGGAGCGTCCGGGCCCTGCCGGGACAGCAGTACCAGACGGTCGGCATAGCCCCGCGCGGCGAGCCGGCGGGCTACGTGCCCACCCAGCCCGCCCGTCCCGCCGGTGATCAGCACGGTTCCCTTCGGCTCCCAGGCCGCTGCGGGCGGTGCGGGCGCCGTCACGAGCCGACGGCGCCACAGGCTCCCGTCCCGGACGGCCAGTTGGTCCTCCGCACCGCCCGAGGTGAGGATCCCGGCAAGGATCCGCCCGGTGGCGTCGTCGATCTCGGCGGGAAGGTCCACCAGTCCGCGCCACTGCTGGGGCAGTTCCAGCGCCGCGACCCGGCCGAGTCCCCACACTCCGGCCGCACGCACATCGGCGGCGAGGTCGCCGACGCCGACTCCCACGGCGCCACTGGTCACGCACCAGACCGGAGCGGCCACACCGGAAACGTCGTGGAGTGCGGTCAGCAGGTCCTCGGCGCGCCCGGCACACACCAGGACGCCGTCCGGAGCCACCGAGCGATCCCATGAGGTGGCGGTGAGAGTCTGTTCGAAGAGCGGGCTGAGCCCTGGCGGCAGCTCGCCGAGGACCAGCCACCTTCCCGGCACACGGGCAGCGGTCCGGGCCTCGTCCATCTGCTGCCAGGTCACGGCGAACCGCCCGCTCGGGCCGGCCGTGCCCGCCGCCTCCAACTGCGCCCGCTGCACGGAGCGCAGGACCAGCGAGTCCATGGCGAGGACCGGCGTCCCGGAGGAGTCCGTGATGCTCACGGTGGCGGACTCCGCGTTTGCCCGTACCCGTACCCGTAGCCGCTGGGCGTCGCTGGAGAACAGGGACACACCGTTGAAGGAGAACGGCAGACGTATCTCGTCCGCTTCGTAGAGGCGGCCGGTGATCGGCAGGGCGTGCAGCGCCGCGTCCAGCAGAGCGGGGTGGATCCCGAATCCCTTCGGTTGCCCGTCGGGGAGCACGACCTCCGCGAAGAGGTCCTCACCCCGTTCCCAGAGGGCCCTCGTCCCCCAGAAGGCCGGGCCGTACTCGTAGCCGCGCGCGGCGAGATCCGGGTAGAAGGTGTCGCCGGGGATCGGTTTCGCGCCCGCGGGAGGCCAGACGGCTCCGGTCCAGTCAGGCGTGAACCCGCTCGTGTCGGCGGTACGCGCCGCCAGAGCGCCCGTGGCGTGCAGCGTCCAGTCGCCGCCCGTCTCGCGCGTACGGATCTGCAGCTCGCGTTCGGCACCCTGGTCAGGTGCGATCCACACCTGCAGGTCGCGCGACCTCCCCTCGGGGAACACCATGGGGGCGCGGAGCACCAGTTCCTCCACCGACGCGGCTCCCACCGCGCGGGCGGCCTCAAGCGCCAGCTCGACGAATCCGGTGCCGGGCAGCAGCATCGTGTCCATCACCACGTGGTGCGACAGCCACGGATCACTCGCGGGGGTCAGCCTGCCGGACAGCAGCACGCCACCTGAGCCCGGCAGGTCCGTGCGCAGGGTGAGCATCGGATGCGGCTGCTGGTCGGCGCCGGCCGCGGAGCCGCCGGCGCCGATCGGCGCGCTGACCCAGTAGCGCTGTCGCTGGAAGGCGTAGGTCGGCAGGTCGATGCGCGGGGCGCGCGGGAGCAGAGCGGCCCAGTCGATGGTGGCGCCGTGGGCGTGCGCGTCGGCGACCGCCGTGAGGAGGGTGGCCGTTTCCGGGTGGTCGCGGCGGGTGCTGGGCAGC
>Ga0307513_10001917_pt1 | contig 29555 bp, 40 predicted proteins | sample 15_EM_MG_FD_202174 | JGI IMG/M metagenome (GOLD analysis project Ga0307513, IMG submission 202174) | Populus trichocarpa ectomycorrhiza microbial communities from riparian zone in the Pacific Northwest, United States - 15_EM | ecosystem: Host-associated > Plants > Roots > Unclassified | place... | reverse complement strand
AGAAAGACCTCAAGGGCCTTGTCATCGTTGCTCCATTCGGGAGGGCCTACTACGAGCGCGAAGCAGACTACCTTATTATTCCCGCCCATCGGCATCTTGTTCGTCGGAGTCCTCACTGCTACTCTATCTGCGCCTTGTTGGTCAATCAGAGCAGTTGCTGTTGCTCAAGCCCTCCGTCAACTATAAATACCCTTTCATGGCCTCCATCTCCTCCAGGACACTTAATACCGCTTCGGCTTGCTTTATGGCCTTACAGCTGCCTGTTCCATTCGCGTGCTGAACATCCAAACCACCCAAGCCACGGCCCCTGTTGTTTTCACGAAGTGGTTGGCCAGCGGACGTCGAAAGGAAGTATCCAGCGGACGACGCTGTTTCGTTGGTGGACTCGTCTTTGTAAAGGAACCGAAAGTGTTTGCCGGACCTCACGCGTAAGCGTAATTACTGAGGGTTGGTGGAGAATTGACCGTGCCCAATCGATGGTACGTCGCACTGTGCGCGAGATATTTAAAACAAACCAAATAGACGAATCTACACATTCCAAGGTCCCTCAAAACGAAATCGAGGTTTATTGGGGATATGACCATTTATTCTATCACCCACAATGTAGCAATCCTGGTGTCACGACGAGATAGGTGATTCGTTCGGGCGTTGCTGCCGGGCTCCTAGCGACGCTACCTTGGCCTTCTTCGCCTTCTTCGCTTCGTTCAGCGCCATTACCTTGGACCAGTCCGGCGAGGGGGGGTCCCATATGCCAAACTCTCTCTTCATTTCCTCTACATCCTGTTCCCACCGCTCCTCCCAATAGACCGCGATGAGAGGCTTCGCGCTCGCCCCACATCTCAACGCCCAAGGGACGTAGTCCCGGAAGAGGGCATTGCGCTTGTCCCAGTCCAGTCTGAGGTGCCCAAATGCTGCAGAAATCCCCGCCATGGGAAGGCCGAAATGGGCAAATTCGAAGAATTTGAGGGCTAGTTCGTATTCAACACTGACCGGCATGTCGGTGATACAGTGGTAAAAGTCGTGACATTCACGATAACGTTGCATCACGTAGGCGAGCTCCGGGTCGTCGATATAATGTACCTAGAACAGGGTTAGAATGAGGCTGGTTCAAGGGAAGATTCGAAGAAAAGCTACCGGTTCCCTGGAGTCTGGTGTGACCCCACAACGGTCAAGCCATGACATATACGCTCGCCCGAAAGTCCCTTGTGGGAGTCGCGAAAGTCTTTCCATGTCCACGGTTTCGGAGTTTACCCTAGGTCGTTCTCGGAGGATCCTACGACCCTCTACACTGTCGAGCAGCTGTTCGCGGAGATGAGGAAGCGCCGGGGCACCAGTGGTCTCACCTAATGCCGCGATCATATCTGAATAGGACTGGTAGGACCATAAAATCACAAAAAAAGTACTTAAAGCACACCTCCTCTCCTAGGATCTATTAAAGACATAACAGCAGATCCGACGGCTAGAAACGCGTTTTCAGCCCAATTGAGGGGAGTGTGACCGTCATAGGCCGGTTGAGAGACATTGCGGCGTAGTTGTAAATTTGCTGCTGGTAGTACATTTGAAAAAGCGACTCGTGCCACTAATGGACCCGCAATACGTCTCGAGGCAGAGAGGAGGCTCATTCCAACCTTTGGACCCAGTCCCGGCCAGACTTTTCCGTAGTATGAGCGACACCGCGGCTCCCGCAGAAGTCTTCTACGATGGAAATGGAAAGAAACTAAAACCTGCTCGAAAGCAAGTAAAACCGGGGGAGATCAAACGCGTAGAAACACCACAGACAGGCAAGGAGTACAGTGAGTGAACAGCGCTAGGTAGAATAAAGTATGGTTGAATAATATATGTTACAAATAGACTTATGGTACAACAAGTGGGCTGGTGGTGACAGAGAAGACGGCTATTCCAAGTGAGTCTGGCCGTACACCCTGCCTTTTACTCATATCCCACCAATAGCAAGACCAAAGCTCAAACTCGGTGCAATATCAAACGCGATGCTGGTTGGACAAGGGCGGATAAGACTGGAAACCAATACTACTGCCTCTTCTTCGCTCGTGGATGCTGCCCCTACGGGTATGAATGCAACTATCTCCACCAACTCCCTCACCCCGTTAAGAAGGGTCCAGAAACTGCCAAGGACTGCTTCGGACGTGACAAGTTCGCCGATTATCGGGATGATATGGGCGGTGTGGGCTCATTTCAGCGCGAGAACCGTACCCTGTACCTCGGAAGGATCAAAGAAACCGGTCCAGGTCCAGAAACAGAGGAGATTGTCCGCAGGCATTCTGTAGAGTGGGGCGAGATTGACCGCAGTGAGTGTCTTCGTTGTTGGGCGAGTAACCGTCAACATACCTAGAATCATTCCAGTGCGCGTTCTGCAATACCGCAGTGTGGCATTTGTGACCTACATTCACGAGGCCAATGCCCAGTTTGCTCGAGAGGCTATGAGCTGTCAAAGTATGGACAACGACGAGATCCTCAATGTCCGATGGGCAACAGAAGACCCCAATCCAACCACAAAGGTGATTGAGAAGCGACGGCTCGAGGAAATTGGCACAGCGGGTATCGCTTCCAAGCTCGACCCTGGGATGGTCGACGCATTGCGGGCGATTCAGGCACTCGAAGGAGCGTCTCTCGACGACCCGCTCGTTGAAGAAGTCGAAGAGCCTCCAAGCAAGCGCAGAAAGATTGAAACCTCAATAGAGGATGAGCCGGACGAGGACGAGGAAGAGGGAGAAGAAGAGCCTCCAAAAGCCGGACTACTGAGCGCCGAGACTCTACAAGGCCTCCGAGTACTGGCAGAAATGAGGATGAAGGTCACATCATCGAAACCGGGTAAGCCCGGCCTCAGCAGCTTGGCGGACTACGGGAGTGACCAAGGCGATGAGTAGACTACAGTTCTCTGTACACAATAAAATCAGCGCTGATTGACCGTAAGGGTCCGGCAATCTCAAGTCTGATTCTGCTGGGCTCACCTCATTCCTATCTAAGTAGCCGTCACGACTAAGTTGACGTTCAATACAGCGAAAGCGGTGGGGCCGGCTTCGGACTCCCCTGCAGGTAACAATGCATAACCTGGGCTCATCGATTGCTCGTGGGATGTTTGGCCGTAGCCAACCCATACCCTACCAATGCCCAATCACCTGCCTTATTTCGAGTACGCTCGGTTTCGGTGCGCGGAGCTGGTGGTAAGTCGCTGCACAACTCTCTATTGGTCGTGGATGCTCATGTCGTTAAACTAGAACCCGCTGGAGCTATCGCACGAGGATGATGAGCTGTTTCGCGCCTCCCTTAGAGCCAAGACGCCACCGCAGTTGGCAAGAGCCGCCTCAACGTGGGAGAGCCTGCTTGAAAGACACCAGACTCCCTTCCTTATGGTCAGGGTTGCTGACGTACGAGCATCACTGGGATCTTTCCATACTGCTTTGGAGTTATACTCGACGGTGCGCTCGTCCCCTCGTACGCAGACCCGGACGCGGTTCCCTGAACTCGGCGTTTCCCCGTGACGTCACTCTAGGCCCAGAAACTCCTCGGGACCGGTCACGACCGTTTGTTCGACGCGTGGCTCCGAAAATTCTCCCTGCTAGTGAAAGACCGGGTGTTGGAAAATGGCATGTAGGACTTGCAAGACCTTGTTCGCAGATCTGACTGGTACTCGTAGGGATCCGCGAGCTGGAGTTGCAGGAACAAACGATCGCAAACGCTGGCAAGGATCAAGTGTGGCACGTCCAGACCAGTATTTCGCATCGCCCTGTCAATTTTTCACGTCCCGGCTTTCCTTTAGAGGAAGTCGCCACGGACATCAAGTCCCGGTGGACCGCTCTGCAATCGCACTCTAGCAATCATGGGACCCTGTTCTGGCGCTTACAGTGTATTGAAACCAACCTCCTTGAGGGAACCTTTGTACTCACCAGAGAAGTAAGTCTGTTGTTAAATCAGAGGCTCTCGAAGCTAATTCAATACCCTTGACAGTCCAAATGGGATCTTGTCCGACAAGGGTTTACGAATGGCAGAATAGACGCCACACTCGGCGGCGGCGGAGCTCACGATGACAGCTTTATTCGCTCTATACTCAAAGATACATTCGATGTGGGTTCCATCTCCGCCGTGCTGGCTGATTGCTCACCTCTTCGCAGGCTCGGGGGATTATCGAAACCATCTGTGCCGATCCTGATCTTCTCGACCTAGACATGATCAAGCTCCTTCATAACTGCCTTATGCATTCCTGCCGGGTTCTACCCACGAGGGACGACTTAGTTTACATGAACGTTGGCCGGACGCGCACGGAAAGTAAAGCAAGTAGATTCATTAGAGATAGGAGTGGAGCTGTGGTCGTCTCTTTCTGCCCCTTCCGCTCCGTTGACGCGGAAATCAGTCGCCTGTGCAAAATCGCAGTGGTATGGCTTTCTTTCTTTCTTGGTTAAGACACCCACTGATATTCTACCAGCCTTATATTAGCAAAGACCTTGGCAGAGACTCTTTTGCGGTCGCGGCCTGGCTCCATTTGATGTTTGTCCGAATACACCCATTCGAGGTGAGGATAGGTGATTGCCGGGTACCCTGAATACTGAACTCACATCGTATGTAGGATGGCAATGGCCGTTTATGCAGGGTCCTCGCTTCTATACCCTTGCTCAAGGCTGGTTATCCACCCCTCGTTATTCCTACAACGATGAGGCACGCCTATTATGTAGCACTCAACGATGTGAGCATCTAAATTACACATAAATTTCGTTACGACTTACTCCACATCGAATCTTAGGCATGGGCGGGCAATTTCCAGCCCTTGGTGTCCTGCTTCATCGAGGGTATGGAACAGTCGCTAAGGGAATATGAGAACGAAGTTTCTGCACCAAAATGAACCATGTCTTTGCGTTCCTTGTTATCAGGGTTATAGAGCAGTATTTTATTGGGTGTCGCGTGGACAAAGGCTCCATTTCTTAGTCTCGTTCTGTCGCTATGCCGCCCGCATCAAAGAAGGAAGAGAAGGAGAAAACCATTAAGGGCAAAGAAGGTGCGTTACGGCGACGTTGTCAGATGCAAGACGAATCTGAAATAAGTGCTCGTGTGGTTGACAGCGGAAGACCGCGTCATTGGCTATCTTCGCGAAGTATGTGGATATGTACGCCTATTTGAACATTCTGATGGCCTTCGATCCAGATGAATCGCCCGTTTGGCGCAGGTGAGACCGCCTGTTCGCATGGAGACCTCTCTAACCTTAGTATTTTTAGCTGATATCTCCGCAAATATCAAAGGAGTGGTCTCCAAGGCTATGACACAAAAGATACTTACCGTCGCCGCCGAACGAGGCGGAATCACTCAAAAGACATATGGTGCGTCAAGTCAAACCACATGGGCCTCGGCTCTCACATTGGTAACAGGGAAAGCGACCTACTTTGTTGCGAAGCAGGTTAGTTCTACTTTGGCGCGTGACCACGCGTCTAAAAGCCGAGTCGATAACAGGGGGATATCATTACGTTACCTCAAGAACAATTAGACGAGACTGCAACGGCTGTTGATAGACTCAGTGAAGAAAACAAGGAACTTACTGCGGTTAGCAAGTCGTTGCTTCAAGGTACTTTCTCTATGAGTGGAGTCTCAGATCTTTAACGCGACGGTGGGGCAACAGAATACAACAAGATCAAATCGACTCCTACTGATTCTGAGCTCACGGCTACCATCGAACAAACCCGTGTTCAGGTGAGAGCTCGTCCCCTTCGTCCCACCGAGCTTTTCGGTGCATTCTCAGACACAATTTGGTAGATCGAGCACATACAGGCTATGCTGATGCCTCTTCGCCAAGGAACACCTATCATAATGCAGGACGAGTTGGACAGGATGGATACCGACTGGCAGCGCTTTCGGGTTGAATGGGTCGCCCGCAAGAAGCTCTTTCGCGAGTGAGTCTTCATCGTTGCTCGAAACGTGGGATACAAATGTCCAATACCACAGATTGTGGGGTACATTGACGGATTCAATGTCCCCGGCGGACTCACAAGATCTGGCAGATGATCTCGGTATTGAGTATGACACGCAACAGCACTTGAATCTCGAGCAGAGCCCTCTGTGTGCGCCCCCACCACCAAGGAAACGCTACTAAGAATGTCACGTGCTGTGTCTCCTGACTGTCACTGCCCGCCTTCTCAACAATTGCGCAGACAGTCGCACTGAGCTGGGATGACGTTCGACGTCTCTCCTGCATTGCTCAGATTCAAGCAGTCGCAATTCAAGTCGTTACATATATACTTCGTCGTTGTTAATTCATACTAGTACAGCTAGTCAGCCCACTCGATAGGTGTGTTCGATCGAAGCAGGACTAGAAATAAACGTGCTACAAGGTGCAGGTTAGGGTGCCTCGCAAGCTCCGATGGCTGCATCCGAAAGAGTCCGATTGGTAGTCAGGAAACAGCCCCATGGAGACGCATTAAAAAAAATTAAACGTGACAACAAGCAGAAAGGTGTTGATACCGTCACACGGCGGTGAACGATCCAACAGTGGACAAAAACGAGATGGCAGAACGTTGTAGGCTCGAATAGAAATATAGCAAATATCACAGACAAATAGTCAATGGGGGACCGAAGGAAGAGAAACGATAAATTAAAAAAGGTGCTTCAGGTTGGTGACCACACGGGAGGATGCTATGGAGAGACTTTGGCTTGCAGGAAACAAGAAACAGAGAAGATAGGTGTCGGGGAAATTGAGATGTCAGTCATGGCTATGCCGACTTGCTGGCAACGAGGAACCGGTCTCTACATAGCCAAGGCCCCAATAGGTCGACCTCCAAGTGTGGGCCAACCAGCAGAGTCGTCCATCTTGACTGCGCCCATGGGAAGGCCCGCGCCCGCATTCATATTGGAGCCATCATCCAGCCCTTGCAACCGCGCGCAATCAACACCGCCTTCAGATTTGACTGTGAGAGGCAGGCACGAGGTCCATGTCAGTACGAGATTCTGCCATGCGACAAGATTGCGGGGGGGGGGAACTTACGGTGGCGATTGAGCGCGTCCATGCGAGCAAACGTCTTCTTGCAGCCGTCGCATGTGTAGGGACGCAAGTTGAGGTGCAAGGCCTCGTGCCGCTTGCAATCGTGCTGGCGGGCGAAACCCTTCTCGCAACCGGGCCACTTGCACCTGAATGGTCGCTCCTCGTTGTGAGATCGGAGATGACCTATCAACAGACAACGTTAACGAGACCATTTATGGCAGGTTGCGATGCGAGTACACGTACCTTTCAGGTTGAAATGGCGAGTGAACGTGCTCCCACAGCCCGGAACCGGGCAGACGAACGAGGCCTCCCCTTTTCTGCGGCCCTCACTTGCCTTGGCGGTTGCGGGCGTTGTGACTTGCTGCCTCTCAACCTTTGCCCATGGGTTCATACCAGACTCCGCCGAGGTTGGCAAGCCCTGGGCGACGAGGGCAGGGCTGCCTGATGGACTGGGGTATGGCGAGGGCCTGACGGATGAGCCCATGCTCGCCTGTCGATCGTGGTGCATGCTCCCAGAACCCCTTCTCCCCAGTCGTGCTGGCCCGACGGAAGACTGCATGCCAACATTGAAGGGATCTTGTGAACGAATGGGTTGGACGTATCCATATTGAGGACCCGCCACCTGACTGTATACTGCTGACGGAGTCAATAGCTGTTGCTGTGGTGCTGCGAAGTGAAGTGGAGACTGGCGTCCGAAGTCCTCTGAACGGGAGGGGCGGTGACGAAGATGGGGCGCCAAACCACCGTCAAATGGAGAACTTGATGGGAGGCCAAGGTTAAGGTCCGGTCCATTCGGCGATGGGGTGTACTGGATAGATTCAGAGCTACTGAAGGGGGATGACCGCCCAGAGGCGATGCCCCGGCTCATAGAGGAGAGGTTGGGTGGCACAAGGTTGCCAATGTTCGGAGAATACGATGCACCCGTGAGGCTAGGGTGGGAGGGGGCAAGACCGTGAACTGGTTCGAGGGCAGACATCATTGTCGAAGGCCGAGAAGTGTCAGAGTATGCTCGTTGACGAGGGCCGGGGTTGCTACTGAAGAATTGGTTCAGGCCTTGACCAAGTGGTTGTTGTTGCTGCTGCTGTTCCTGGGAAGATGTCGATGGGAACGCAAATTGGTTGTTCGATGTAGAGGGGAAAGTGTAATCAAAGGCTTGCTGCTGTTGTTGTGGCTGCTGGTGTCCGGGGAGGCCAGGTGTAGAAGGGCGGGAAGAGGGTGAAGCGCTTTGGTTAAATGAAATGTTAACTGGTTAAATAAAAGGTCGAGAATGGGGAACGGGAATGAGGAGGATAAGGATGAGATCAGTAGTCGTTCTTAAAAGGCGTGGGGAGGAGGCAGTGCAGTGGTGGCTTCGATCAAAAGACGTGCATAATATAAAATTACGGGGGTAGACGCGGCAAATGCGGTGTCGTCGCCACGGTGGTTCGCTTGATCACCGTATCGGCGGACACTGCCCGGGCATGACGATGGACTGAATCGGAGGGAAAGAAAACGGGATGATACTTACCGTGCGATGACATTGAATTATGACCATTTTCGCCTTGATTCTGTTGCTGCCTTTGCTCATTCAAGTTACGCAGTACTTGCTGGAATGGGACGTGATTGCCGCTTGCACCACCGGATACAGGCGTTGCAGGGAGTAGGTTGATAGATGGTGCGGCAAGCCCCAAACTCCCACCCCCCATCCCTGGAGCGGCCAATGTCGGGCCAAAGGAGGGGATCTGAAGCGACGTGTTTGCTGTCTCGCTGGGGATGAAAAGCTGCGGCGGAGAGTTTGGCTTTTGTGAGTTCTGCTGTTGCTGCTGCTGGTTCCTCCAAAGGAGATCCGAATCGACAGTATCGAACCCGAGCTTGTCAAACGCCTCGCTAACCCCGGGGGTGGGCTGGCGGACCATAGAAGAGAATGACGAAGCACGAGAGCGCGCGATATGCTCTTGTTCTGCAGGGAGACCGGCGCTTGAGGCAGGGGAAGGTGCCGAGTATTCTGGACGTGGAGAGTACGCACGCGGCGGGAGAGAGCCATTGGAAGGGAAATCGATGGAGCCGAAGGAGCCTTGGGTCCCGTCCATCTGCTTAGAATTTTGGTAGGTATGGTTGAGCGAGATCTCGACTGAGCCAGCCGATCCAGAGAGGAAATCGGGGGGGAGGCGGGAGGAAGGACCACCAAGGGCCATGTCGCCGTCTAGGACGAGGTAGGGGGAGTTGGCATTAGAATAGGAACCGTGGGTGTCAAAGTCGGCTGGGTTGTAGTCGAGGTCGTGCAAATCTGAGGGCTCGTCCGTGAGCGGGTTACCGTCAGCACCGAGGGTGGACCAGCCGAGCCTAGGAGAGCCAGAGGGGGTAAATGAATCACGATAGTTTGGCGTATAGGGGAAGCCAGGGCTAGTCTGAACGGAGGTGATGTCGATAGAATCCCAGGGGGAGGACTGGAGGGTGGACTGATCGAGGGAACCGTTGGGCGGATTGGAGGCTGCATCGAGCGAATGGTGGGTTGAGGTGCGGCGAGAATGGGTCTTGAACGTAGCAGACGATGCCGAGGACTGATGGAGGGCAGCAGCGGGGTCAGTGTCGGGGGAAGGGTGTGCGACGGACATGAGGAAATGGTGGAGATAAGATGGAGATAAGATGTAGATTAATAAGAGGGGTTATTTGTTACCACGACGTCAACAACAGAACAAGAACGGAAAACCTTCCTGGTAGTAAAGGTTCAACTTGGGCCTGGGTAAGCGCAAGCGCGCGCAAAACAACAAATACGCGGACAAACACTAAGCACACAGTGTATTGCAAGACCTCAGATCCATCATTTCCCACATACAGATTCCAGATTCTGTCCTAGTAGCGGCGTCGCCGCCGCTGGTGTTACCGTCCCCCCCCCCTCCCCGCACATCCCGAAAACTGTCCACGCACCCTCGCACTCTTCTGCCCGTCGTCCCCGTCCGTAGAAGAGGGGAGTAACCCGGTGTATTCCACCGGATCGACTTTCCTCTTCCGCTGCTACGCGTCAGACGGCTTGCTTTATTGCTGCTTTCTCTAACAGACGCCCGTCTGCTATTATTACCATTATTATTCGTGAGTCTGCACTGCCCGCCCCCCTCCTCATCGCCTCGGTATATATACAACGGAACAACGGAGGTCCACAATTCTCTCCTTCCGATCGCGTCGCGTCCTCCTAACTCGGCCTCATCATGCCCCCATTCATCCGCAACACGATGAGGAGACTCGTACTCTGAGTTGTGTAGGCGGTCAGCTTTGCCACTGCTTCATCAGATGAAGACTCTGCTTGACTCCGAGACACGTCATACTGCAATTCAGCACTTGCGTCACAGAACGCCATTCAACAACCCATTGTCTCTCCTTTGAAACAACCGCGAGAGCCGCGAGAGCCGCAAGAGCCCTCGTCTAAGGCCCCTACATAGAAGCCAGCTTTTCGCACCGTCATCCTGCCAGAGGAGACCATGAACCACGTCCCGCCCTATTCTGGAGAGTTCTTTGTTTCTTCTAGTTCGTGGTGCCATGCGTGTGATTTGGGAATGGCTGCCCGGGAAGCTGCAGGGAGCGTGAAGTCTTGATGGAGATTTTTCTTGGATCCCTGATGTTCCGCTCCCTGTGCCCCAAACAGTCAGCGGAGCTCGTGGCTCGTGACTATTCCCTTCTCAGGTCCAGGGATGCACACTGATGGGGTACAAGCATGGGTTATACCCGTAAGGTATATATAGTTATGTCATACGAACCAGAAGACCTGCCTAGATGACTGATCATCTGTGCTCTCAAGCCAGGCTGGCTTTCTGACTCAAGCAAGGCTTTCTGGTCGGAGCTGCACCTCCCTCAGCCAACGTCCACAAATCAGCACGATTCAGGTCATAACAACTCTAATATCCCACAGACAAGGCGAGTGCGTTGCGATAGAACCAGTAAAATAGTAGGAGGCGGTTTTTAAGTCAATACTATGTAGAATGCTGTGATTGGTTCTAGTACTGCGTCACCAAGTCCAAAGCCTCCTGAAATAACCCAATTTAAACGTTGTCCCCCACTACCCCAATGGAATTCTACAATGATGCGAGTGTCGACCATTACAAACCCTCTATCTTTGAGTTAATAGCCCAAGAACAACTAAGAGACCTCCTTCAGCCCGCTCTGAAATACGTTCTCGCGGTACGTCTATCAACACCGACGCCGGACCTTGACATTTATCCGCGAACCAGTTTTTCGCACAACGAAACCCACGATACCTTCTGAGAATAGTGAACAAGCATGAGGAATTTTATGCGTGCATCATGTTCTTCATTGAACGCCATTACTTGCGGAAATATAGTGAGCCAGTGATATTAGCCCGACATGCTTTCCCGCGCACTAAGGCGTGTGACGCCGTAGACGCATCGTTTGCGGAGAATTTCTACGGGTTGATGAGAAGACGCACGCCGTTGTTTGAGACTCCTCGTGCAGACTCTGCACTTGGACGTCCAGCGGACGAGCAGCCGCTTTCGGCAAAGGACGCTCGGCGGTCGTTGGTGTTCTTGGTATGTCCTTCCACTCTACAGGTGTGTAATGTTAGACTGAACTTCTCCCTTCAGGTCGGTCTCCCCTACCTTCGGGCCAAGGCGCAGGACTATTACGAATCCGTCGGAGGAGGTATAGACCTGGCGCTATTGGACGACTTCCAGCGGGAACGATACCTCGCTGCTCCTCAAGTACGTGGAGCCCTCGCCTTATGCCGCCCAAACCTCAGTTTAGATTATAGACTCGACGGGAGCGCTTCCGCCGACTGTTTAGGAGCCTTTATCCTTGGTGCAATACCGCACTCGAAATTTGGTTACTTGCCTATAACGTCGCGTATTTGTTCGACAAGTCGCCTTTCTACCGACCATGGCTCGCCTGGATGGGTCTTGATGTCCGACGCGCGCGCGTAGTGGTAGAGGTATGCGTTTTCACCTCGCATATTATTTCCAAGTTCCTTGACACACCCACTGTCCCAGGCTGCGAAACTGCCATTGGATCCCCCTGCGAGCCTCAAAGAACGTCTAACGCGTCTCCTCAAATCATCACCACGCCTCGTCCTTGACTCCCTCCGCGTCCTCCTTCCCCTCTCGATATTCTTCATCAAGTTCCTCGAATGGTGGTACTCGCCATCTTCCCCAGCTCGTGCTCTCTCCGCTCCACCCAAGGGCCCGCCCATTCCACCACCTCGGATGCTCATACCTCATCCAAAGGGAAAGCAAGTCGACCCGACCAACTTTGCCGAGTGTCCAATATGTCGAGGACCGGTGCAGAACGCGACAGCTGCCCCGAGCGGGTATGTATTTTGTTATCGTTGTATCTACGCCCACGTGGAGAAAGCGGGCAAGTGCCCAGTGACGCTTGTACCAGTGCAGATATGGCAATTGAGGAGGGTCATGGGGTAGATATTTCTACGGACAAAGTGTACCTCTGGATTGGCCTGGATCTGATGCATGGATCTATATATGTGCTTCTGTACTTAGTAACCTTGAACTTTGCTTCATTCCTTCACCCCGTCTATGCGGGAACAGGTGGTCCGGCAACTTCCGGTTGACAAACAGTGGCCAAATACATCTCAACCTTTCTCATCCCTCATCCCTTCCAAAAATCTCAAAACCGTCGGGAGTCGCCAGACACAATGAGGTACGCATCTACTCGCCACAATCATTAGCTTCCCTTCGCTTGCCTGGTTGTCAGTCGCTAATTCCGATTCGCAGTCACCGTAAGGTATGCATCGACGGCCAGCCCGTCTTTCCTCGCCCTTTGCGAGACGCACGTTAGAGCGGCACTGACGAAAATGATGTTTTTTCGTGTAACCCGCTTAACTCGTCCTTCGCCCCTGCAACTCTGCGATTCGATGCACGGTTTGTCTCGATGCATCTCGACCGCGGTCGATAGTACGAAGCTCCCCGACACGGTTCGCTTGGTTTCTTGCCGCGGAAGCGTGCGGCCCGTCATCGTGGGAAGGTCAAGTCCTTTCCTAAGGTTAGTCCGATCTTCCTTGGCTGCGGCAGCGAGGGCCTAGACTGAACATCGGGATGCATGTGGTGTGGTTAGGATGACCCTAAGAAGCCCGTGCATCTTACTGCCACCCTCGGGTACAAGGCTGGTATGACCCACGTAGTTCGTGATCTCGAACGTCCGGGGTCGAGTGCGTTCTTTTCCTTTTTCGGTTGTATGAGCATTTTTTGACCGCTACGTACGTGCGCAGAGATGCACAAACGTGAGGTCGTCGAGGCCGTCACTATCATCGAAACCCCTCCGCTCATCGTTGTTGGTGTTGTCGGTTACGTCGAGACTCCTCGTGGTCTCCGCACTCTCACCACCGTCTGGGCTTCTCACCTTTCTGATGAACTCAAGCGTCGGTTCTATAAGAACTGGTACCGCAGCAAAAAGAAGGCCTTTACACACTACGCGAAGAAGGTGCGTTTTCATTCGTACTCTCACCCTTCAACAATAGATACTAAAGTGATTCCCAACCTATTTAGTGCTCTGAGGCTGCCGGCCAGAAGAGCATCGAGCGCGAACTCGAACGCATCCGCCGTTACTGCACCGTCGTTCGTGTCCTCGTCCACACCCAAATCCGCAAGACCGGTCTCAAACAGAAGAAGGCGCACCTGATGGAGATCCAAGTCAACGGTGGCAGCATCGCGGACAAGGTCTCCTTCGCCCACGGCTTGTTCGAGAAGGAGGTCCCTGTTTCCACCATCTTCGAGCAGGACGAGGTTGTCGATGTTATTGGTGTTACCAAGGGCCATGGCTTCGAGGGTGTCACCCATCGATGGGGTACTAAGAGGCTTCCCCGCAAGACCCACAAGGGTCTCAGAAAAGTCGCTTGTATCGGCGCATGGCACCCGAGCAAGGTCATGTTCAGTGTTGCTCGTGCCGGTCAAAGTACGTACTACTGAAATTCTTTATCCATTCCGTTCACTGATGCGCTCGTTCTTCAGACGGTTACCACCACCGCACAGAGCTCAACAAGAAGATCTACCGCATCGGTCTTGGTGACGATCCGAACAACGGTTCGACCGACGCGGATGCCACCCACAAGGCCATCACCCCGCTCGGCGGCTTCCCTCATTACGGTATCGTGAAGAATGACTTCTTGATGCTCAAGGGTAGCGTTCCCGGGACCAAGAAGCGTGTCTTGACCATCCGCAAGAGCTTGATGGTGCACACCTCGCGACGAGACTTGGAGAAGGTCCAACTCAAATTCATCGATACCAGCTCCAAATTCGGAGTACGTCTAGCGCTACCAGAGAGTCTTATGCTTGTGACTGACGGGTTCTTGAACAGCACGGCAAGTTCCAAACCGTGCAAGAAAAGGCGGCCTTTTTGGGCACGCTCAAGATCCGCGAGTGAGGGGTTTCTGCGTACGGTTTTTTGTAGCGATCGTTATGCCCATGTACCCCATGCATTATTCTTCCATGCTCCGTTATGCGAATATTTGGCAAACAAGGAGAGAGTGGACGCGCGGCGCGTGCCCGGTTCTGTCTACAAAACGCGGTTCAAACCCCGCTGCCGCCAAAGAAAGGCAAAGGAAATCGAGGTCGCAACTTGATCTCACCCTCTCCCGTCATAGTGCTCCGCGGTCTCCTCTGCTGTTTATCTCCTCTGCTTCTATCCTATCTAACCCGCCTTGGCACTGTCAACGATGGCGACAGTGACCTCCCCATCAACGCTGTCGACACCGCCGGTCATCCAGCGCGCGAAGCGCAAGTATGGCCGTCCAAAGCCAACAGCCCGTCCAGACATCTCCTCAGAACTCACTGGGCACGCCAGAGCCCCGACGATGGAGTCTAGCAGCGTCGTCGAGGACAGTGAGCCCGAACGAGTTAGGTACCGCGAGTGCTTTGCCAGCACGGACCTCAGCGATCCACCTACTTCTGCCAATAAGAACCATAAATTTGGAAATTGGCGCCATGAGCTCGAGCGTATCGACGCCGGTGAGTCGCTCGAACCAGACTGGTCGCGGGCGCTACGCCTTCCATGCGTTGGGGATCTCACTCCTGCAGCCCCAACGCGCATCTCATATCCCAGATATTGGTATATATGCTTACTTCTTTTTGTTCTGTTTTAACCAGATTTTGACGACCGCGAAGATGTCGCTGCGTCGCCGGTCAAATTGAAGACGACGCCCCGCGTATCTGCAAGCCAGACTGACACCGACAGAACACCTTTCGGCATGCGGAACGAGTCCAAAGATGGCTCTCAGACCTCTGCTTCGAAAGGTGAGGGGTTTTATGGTTTCACCTTCTATTGCCATCTGCCTTCCACGGTGCCTGTTCCAGCCAAATACTCACACCATTCTCTCGGGCCCTCTATAGATCGAAGTGGTATACTCTCATCCGCGAAATCCGGATCCTCTCGTCACCCGAGCTCATCGCCGGAGCGCGGTGAGAAAGGTTCTCCTACCATTACTCCTGCCGCTCCTTGCCTTCGTGATGAGGAAGAGGAGAAGAATGCATTCCCTCGTGCTCGTGTACAGACCACCAAGGGCATTGCGCGTATCTTTGAAGACTCTTGCGAAGAAGAACAGAGCAGCCCCCTACGACGGCCAAGGACTCAACGGCACGGGACGCGCCCCCTTCACGAAACAGAATCAAGCCCTGATGCATCGAGTGCGCAGGGCACCAAACGTGGCAGTAAGAGGCTCTTGCGCCGACAACCCGACGGCAGCATAACCTCTAAGAAACCGAAGCCCAAGGCCCGTGAAGCACCCCGATTCCTTGGTGACGGAGAGGATGGCGACGACGAGTTACTCTTCAAAGATGCTAAGAAGGGGAAATTGAAGGAAACCGTCCCGGACGACAAAGACATCGAGGCGTTCCTCGCGGACGGTAACAGCGAAGAAGAGTCCTCCAAGAGAGGAAAGAAGCGCAAATCCAAGTCTGCAGTTGGCAAACCTTTAGAGGGGCATACTGAGAAGGCCAAAGAGCCGAAGGAAAAGGTGGGTGATGTCCGCATTGCCTGAGCATGTTCCTCACCGCGTCCGCTAGCCGTTAACCAGGAAGCAATTGATTGAAATGGAGAAGGAAACGGCAAAGATGAAAGCTGGTACGTCGACCGATGAGCAATCGAACGCCGGAGACTTAGTACGCCGACAGAACGCACGGTCGACGCCCAGGCGTGTGCCATCTGGCACCCCCGCACTATTCTCGGATTCCTTCAACGGACTCTGAGCAAGGGACAGAAAGAGTATGTCTCATAAAGTTCCGCGTGCTTCACATCACTGATCGACGCACTGATCGACGCACAGTTTGACGACTATCCCTCCCCCACCTCCTCGTCACGTAACCCCACCACCAACGAAGCAGCCTTCGTCGGACCCTATTGTCGACACTACGGGCTCTTCCAGTCCCGATGTTGCCCCCATCAAGCGCAACGACGCCCCTATTGCCCAAACTCCCGAATTCGTGCCAGCCCCACCCACTACCGAGGCACGTACTCCTCCTGCTCAGAAGAACAAAGCGTTCGTCTCCCACCCGTCCGACTATGAAGACGATGAACCCGCCGACCTTGATGAGATTCGCCGACACGCCCGACAACAGAAAGAAGCAGAGGCCAAAGCTAAGGCAATGCAACAAGCTGCTCGTGAGAAGAAGATGGCCGCTCTCCACGCTAAATCAAATATCCCCGTTGTCGACGACGATGACGAGCTTGAGGTCGAGGAGAGTCCCAAGAAAGCGAGTCTCAAGCGCAAACGTGGAGATGCTAGCGATCAAGAGGGTGCCGTCAAGCCCAAACCTACTGCAACATCCAAAGGCCGGGCTATCCAAGCACAATTCGGAGCAGTTAAGAGCAAGCCAAATGTCGCCGGCGGACGCAAGGACGTGGCCCATGCCGGACCATCCCACAAGGAGCTTAACCAGATGCTCCTGAAACGCACTAATGAACAGAAGTTGGCTGTGATCAAGGCGAAAGAAGAGGACTACGAGGCCCGTGGAGGGAGGCTCAAGAGGCGGCGGCGGATCGTTCCCAATGATCCGGGCTTCGCAGAATTGATTGAGGCGTTAGAAAGGGCTCCTCTCCCTGGCGAGAATTACGCTAAACAGGATTCAGACAGGGATGATGGAGACTACAGCCCGGAATTGGAGTCTCCGTGCAAGAGCAAAGTCTTCGTGGCAGGTCCTAACTTTGTTGACGACGAAATCAAAATCAAGGTTGAGGAAGAAGAGGAGAGTCTGCCCCTGGCTACCTTCGAAGGTGGATTTGACTCCCCCTTACCTGTCAAGGCGCCGCTGCTCGAAGATGAGAATCCCTTCCCACTTCACCTGCGTCCTACCCAACCTCGCCGGCTCCATGGCACCGACTCTGAGGATGACAATCCCTTCCCCCTCCATCTTCGTCCGAAACAGCCTCGTCGCTTGCACGGAACAGATTCTGAGAATGAGGATGCTAATCCTTTCCCCCCTCACCTTCGACCAAAGCACGCTCGTCGTGTCATGAGCTCCGACGAGGAAGGAGACCAGGAGACCACTCGTAGCAAACGCTCCAGTCACAGCGGCAAAGCTCGTGGTTCTATAAAGCCGTTGGGAGAATCCCAGTCTCACCATAACTTGGGTACCTGTTCGGCTGCAACGAGCTCGACGGAGTCTTTGAATAGTGTGCAGCTTCCCCAGGCCGACCCGCGTGAACGACTCTTCTCTTCCACTTCGGCTGTTCCTCCTCCGCCTCTTGCTAGGAGCGTTAGTGGCCGCCTCGAAATGTATTCCGATTCTGGTGGCGATATGGTCCGTCACCATAGTGCTAACGCGTCTTTCAACCTCCCCACATTCGAACCATTGGCCTGCCTTCCGACCCTTCCCTCCCCGGGCCTGCCTTCACCCACGATTCATATGACTCCCGTCGCTCTCCTGTCGACTCCTACCGAAGCATCGACTTCCAAGGTCTCTCCCGGTGGTTCACTATTGCCAGCTAAGGACAATTATCAGCTCACAGCGAGGGGTGTGCATTACTTCAACTTGGAGTCTGGCCACGAAGAGTTCCTCGATCGTCCACTGACCCCTCCACCTAAGGGCGACGCAATCAGGTTTGGTGGAATCAATTCCCAGCTGTTCTTCTCTGTGAGTCTACTTCGGATTCCCTCAATATGTGAGCTAACTTTGTGGATTACAGCAAGCTGGGTTAAGTGAAGCAGGCTCCCCTACCAACGCACTTCGCCATGGCAAATCTCCCGTCAAGCCTGTCGACCCCAAGACCCAAATGCAACCTCCGAGTCAACCTCCAACCCAAGTGGAGGATGCTGATGAAGAGCCGGTGATCAGGCCTATCAAAAAAATCGCCTCCTTCGCCTTTAGCAAGAGCGAATCTCCGGAGCCAGCCCCCAAGCCCTTTGACCCTCTCGCTCACCTTCGAGTGCCAATTGCGACAGAAGGTTTCGGCTTCACTCAAGAAGTTGAAGGTGCTGGGCCTTTGCCTGAGTTGAAGCTCAACACTCAAGAGGCTGCCAAATTTGAAAGGGTCGAAGCTGAATACCTTGATGACCTCTTGAGGGAGAGGTACGAGATGCGCAAGGTTGATATCATTGAGGCGCGTGCTGCTGGTCAGCCCCTCGAACCGAGCTGGTTGAACGACGATGGGCAAGTGTTTAGTCTACTAGATGAATCGTCATTTGTTTACCATTTCCTAGGATGTTCACTCAGAATCAGCCGCCCATGAGCTCCCCTCGCACAATCATGGCGTGGCCCTTTACTCCAAGCCCTCACGAAAGCCCGATCAAGCTCAATCCCTCAAGTTCAGACGCCGAAGCCTCACCTTGTAAACCTGGGCGCGGCCTCAAGAGGAAGGCAGACCTCGAGGCAAATAAAGAAGCGGATGAGAGCTCCAGCCCGAGGAAGATTGCTCGAACAGAGTCGACAGAGACCATCGCTGGTCCTTCTGACGCCTTTGTGGTGATGATGGGCAATCGCCAATTTGTTGATGCGAAGAAAGAGAAGCGTCGCCAGAGGAAGACTGCCGAGAAGGAAGAATTAGAATCCATTGAGAAAGAGTTCGTTGCGGGTGAAGCCGATGAGAGTGACGACGAGCTCGACTTCGGCTTTGGGAAACTGCAGAAAAACGACGAGGAGGATGTCCAGGGCGATGAGCCGACTGCGGAGGACAAGGCAATGGTCGATGATCGAGTGCTTGGGGCTCAAGAACTCAAAGAGGATGCCGTTCTCGAGAAACACAAGTAAGTCACTTTTCGGTCCTCAACTATGGTTTGGTCTAAGGGTGCTACCAGGGAGCACCTTGAAGAGGATGACGCGGCTCTTCAGAAGATTCACGAGGCTGCTGTTGCCGGTAAGCTCCGTGGTGGCAAGAAGAGAGGCCGGGACGTCGCCATGAGCGATAGCGAGTCGGAGGACGAGGAATACCACCGTCGACCAAAATGCAAGAAAAGAAAGGTTGCCGGTGACAAGTTGGAGGACCTAGGTACGTTCCCAATACCAGTTTGCTTTCGTATCTCTCACGCAGTGGCACTCAGCGCACGATGACGAAACAAAAGCCTTCTACGTTGCATATCAGAACGATCTTGAGGACCAGGACGATGACCTCAAGCATCTCAATATCGTCCATAGTCACATCCCAGGGATTGAGGATGCCGCGGACCCGGTGGGAGATGAAGACATGGATATCGAAGGAGAGATTCAGGAAGCGACTTGGAAGCGAGACGCAGGCGTGTCGGATTCCCCCAATGTCGAAGAAGACGAGGAGTGTCTTCCCTCTCCTGAAACCGGAGCTGGAGTAAGCCTGCCCCCTTTGAGCGGCTGTATCAGTGCTCACCCGAATCCGCATCTAGAATGATTTCGATCTGGACCGCTTTGTGGATGATGCTTATCCCTCTTCGCCTGGGGCCTTTTTGCCACAGAAATTTACGGAAACGGACCTACGACGACGCCCAACCACGGAGCTTGAGAATGCTGATGACCTCCAGTACCCAGTATGTTGCATTTCTTAGTAAACTCTGCTGGCACCTATTGATCCTTTCCAAGGTTACTCGTCATCGCTGCTCGGTGAATGCTCAGTGGGCGAAGGAGAATAGCAAGCACCATGAAAGCAGCGCTCGTGGTGGTGCTGCCACTGTTGTAGTCCGTTCTAAGGGAGCACGCGGCCCGAAGCGGATGGCATCCGACATCAAGCCAATGCCAAAAGGGCTTTCCCGACGGGGCACCTTGGGCCCTACTTTAAAGAAGAGCTGGGATGAGGCGTAGGTGGATCGGAGATTATATTTGCTGTTTACTGGATCAACTAGTTCGATGTACTTGTATCTCATGGAACCAAACTGACTCGGAATTTACTCGACAAAGGGCACGCTTGAGCCGACGACCACGATTGTCCCTTCAAATTAACAGTTAGAATTCTCTTTCTATAGCAGATTGGCGAGTGCATCGATGCGAAACCTATCGATACTTTCAAGCAGTCGTTGGTTTTTAGACGGAGATAGTCTTCCCACCGCGATCGCCTTCGACTTGGACGAAGGCGCAATATACATAGGTTCTGAACAGTCGCCCGATGAATTTTCTCGGACCTCAAAGGCAGCAATAGTCCGTATCCAGAAAATAGAATCCGACGCCGAACCAGTAAAGTGCCCGTAAACCAAAAACCACTTTTTTCTGAACAATCCCGCCCAGATAACCATTGGAACTTACACCTCAAATAATGTTGTCCCCTTGAGCTATCCTATTGACGGCCCTTTCATACTTTCCCTTCATTTCATCTCGGAGACACGGCAGTTGGTGTTTATACTTGCGAACGGCGATATCGTTCGATACCCTGTGGACGACCAAGACGCTCCGTTCGATGTCGTTGGAACCTTCGATTGCGGCTTGGAGGCAGCTGCATGGAGTACCGATGACGCCCTGCTTATACTTGCGACGGGTGGGGATTCTCTTTCCATCCCTACTTGATATGGTGTCTCACAGCTCTCTAGCGGACGGAAAACTGGTAGAAATGTCGAGTGACTTCGATGTTCTGCACGAAACCGAGCTCCGACCGAGCGAGTTTGGTGAAGGTATGGTTAAACCTCGGTTTAGGGGTGAACCTGTATTAACTCTCGGATAGATGCACAAGTCAACATCAACTGGGGCTCAAAATTGACCCAGTTCCACGGATCTCTTGGGAAAGCCGCTGCGGCAGGAGCGAATCAGCCCGCAGCACCACCAGGAATCAGCCCAGATGACGACGGCAGAGTACGTATCAGCTGGAGGGGTGATGCTGCTTTCTTTGCTCTGAGCACACTTGACCCATATGGTCCGTACCACCTGTCGAATACCTCCACCCCTAGCATGACACAGCCGAATAGATATTCTGGGTCCGTCGATACCCAAATACCGAAGAACCATGCGCGTATATAACAGGGACGCGGTCCTGCAGGCGACGGTGGAACCTACCCCTGGTTTGGAGCACACACTGGCTTGGCGGCCATCCGGCAATTTCATCGCGACCACACAGCGATTCTTTGGCCCAGAATTTGGGTGTGGCGGTGGCGTAGGACGAGAAGGCCGCCACGACTTTGTTTTCTTCGAACGCAATGGTTTGCGACGTTTAGAAGTAGGCGGGCAGTGGGTCGAGTCGCCCAAGGCGCCAACGAAGGACACCGAAGGTAGAGTGACGTGGGGCTACAAAGTCGTGGAGGTGTCTTGGTCGAGCGACTCCAACATTCTCGCGATCTTCCTACGAGATCCAGGCGGCGATACTTGTAAGTGACTTTATCGGCCATCGTACTATCCATGACTCTCTCTTCAAGTGCAGCTCTGGGTATCGGGTAATTGGCACTGGTCCCTGAAACTTGAGCTCCGAGCGCGTTCGACCTCTGAGAAGCCAGGACGATACACTGCTGTCCGATGGCACCCAGAAGACGGTAACAAGCTTCTAGTCTGCACTCGTAGTAGGTCTTCCAATCCTGGAGTTGTGGACAGAGAATAACTCAAACCGTAGACTCCATCCAGGAATATAACCTGGAATACGAGACCTGTGCATCCTTAGCGAGGCCACCCCAGGACCTGGGCACAGTCGCAGTGATAGATGGCTGTGAGCTTTACTTTCAAGTCTGTGACTTTAACTCACTTGCCTCAACAGGTTCGTTACACTTGACGCCTTTCCGAATTCAAAATATTCCACCTCCAATGGCCGCCTACACGTTGAAGATACCTCATTCACAGCGACCACCCATTCATATTGCCTTGTCTTCTTCCGGCGACAGTCTCGCGCTTCTGTGGTCGTCACCCATTCCTGTAGTGGAGATTTGGGACCTGAAAACTCGACAAGTTGGTGGTCGGGGGAAAGTCATGGTCCCAATACTTGTGTGGAAAGAATCTTTCCCTGATCAATCGGAAGCGTGGCAGGTCACGCTTTCAGAAACGGACGAAGGGACTTGGGCCATAGCAATTTTATGTACGCCTCACTCAACAACATCGGAAGCAAGTCTGGTCGTCGCTACTGTGAAGGAAGGCAAGTGTGTGGATCGTCACGCGATTCCCTGTACTCCGAACGGACGACTGGTGCCAGGGGATGAGCAACAGCTCGGGCTAGCATTAGAATCCCCAAAAGGTCTTCTGTACCGTGGTAAGTATCCGGTCGCCGGTCGGTGTCCTGTGCCTTGAGGCTCATTTGTTCGTAGTCAGTCACCGAGATGACACCATGACTCCTATATCGTCTTTCCCAGTGTTCTGTCCAGTCTCGCAACAAGTCGCAATCAAGCTGGGACCGACTATGATTCCCCTCCTCCTTGGCCTGTCCGCTGGATCCAAGTTCTACGCCACAACCCCAAGCCACGCAATCGCCCCCTTGCTTACTTCAGCCGTCAGTTCTTTCGCCGTGGCCGGTTCCTTTCTCATCTACACGACCTCTGCACATGAATCCATCTACATTCCTTTATCGGCTCTGGCAGAACTTTTGGAGACACCCGACTTGGACATGCGGGAAGGGGGGGCAGAGGGGGCTCTATCGTGTCTTACCAAGTCTTCGGAGAGGAGACGAACAGAACGGGGCTCGCGTATAGTTGCTGCAATCCCCAGTGCTATGAGCCTCGTCCTGCAGATGCCGCGGGGCAACCTGGAGACGATTAACCCGCGACCACTTGTTTTGGAAGTGGTGAAATCGGATATTGACCAGTTGGTCCATCGCATGCGAAGCAGAGAGGGTGGTCTCACACTTAGATTTGCAGGCTGGAGTACAGAAAAGCCTTTCTCGCTTGTCGAAAACACAGGATTGACCTCAAGTTTCTTGTGGAACATAACCCCGACCTATTCTCGGAGAGTGTTGGTCGTTTCGTCGATCAAATTCCTGAGGTGGATCACCTCACCCTTTTCCTGTCCGGTATTGGGTGAGCCTTCATGCCTTCGTGCGCCTTGCTGCCTCCTGCTGCTAACTAGCGGCTACAGACAGTCGAAGTCTCAGGCTCCACACAAGATTGCTTTGCTCTGTGACAACGTCCGGCTGGAACTCGAGAAACGAGGCCTCGTCAAATACATGAACTGTATACTTACCTCATACGTCGTTAAGACGCCTCCTGACTACGAGGCGGCTCTCTCTTTAATGCACCGACTCCGTCGTACGTCCCCGCCGATAACCTTCCTCAGTGGTTTAACAGAGTGGCAGAATCGGATACACAAGCAGTCGAAGACGCCGTCAAGTACATTATGTTTCTGGTCGACCCCGACAAACTATTCGATATTGCTCTCGGGATGTACGATTTCTCCTTGGTGTTATTGATTGCACAGAACTCCCAGAAGGTAGGGCCGATCCGACTCAATGCATTTCCTTCACCAACTGAGTGCAAATAAGGACCCTAGAGAATATCTGCCATTCCTCCGAGAATTATGGGCGTTGGAAGAATCACATCGGCATTACCGTATCGACGACCACCTCAAACGCTACTCAAGTGCCCTCAAGAGTCTACGGGAAGGAGGTAATGCCCTACGTCATGGAGGCGAACGCATTATTTTAACCTTACCGTCTAGGGAGTAAGTATTTCGAGGAGGCGACGAAATACGTTGAGAAGCATCGACTATACAAGAACGCCCTCCAACTGTGGGGGGACTCTCCAGATGAGTATAATGTGCGTGCCCTACTATGGTTCAAGGCCTCGACTGATAGCCACAAAGGCGCTCATGGAGCTCTATGGAGATTGGCTATTTGAACGACGAGAATTCAAAGACGCTGGCATAGGTTGGTAAATTCTGACAGCAAGTGAGCCCTGCTCAATGATCCACAGCTTTCAGCAAAGCGAACAAACCATCCAAAGCCATGTTGGCCCACGAGAAAGCCCACGACTGGAAGTCACTATTTGCTCTTGTTGAAGCCCAGAGTTTTGATTGTGATACTCGAAGACAACTGGGTGTCCGGATAGCCGGTTAGGACCTCCTTTTCTCGTTTGACCGACCACTGAACCACATCAGAGGACCTGACCTCAAGGAAACGGTGGTCCGAAGCAGCACAAGTCTATCTAGACTATGCGAGCGATGTAGCGGAAGCAGTCACATCCCTGGTCAGCGGGAACGAGCTCTCCGAGGCCCTTCGCGTCGTAGGTACCACTCCAAAGGATGAGTCTCTCTGGCTTATGCGCCCCCTTCGTGGTTCAGGCAAGGCGAAACAGTCGAACGGATTTGATTGACAGCGTCGTCATCCCAGGAGCCCTTGATATTCGTACGCAAATCGGAGAGGATCTTGAAGAGATGAAAGAACAACTCGGGAAGCAGTCTGCGCGGTTGAGAGAACTCGAAGAGAAGCGAAAAGTCGATCCTGGTAACTACGATTTGCCGTCCTTGATCGTATGCTGACAGTAAGTCGTAGACATGTTCTTTGGGAGGGAAGCGCCTGCCCTGGATAACGTCGATGTTATGACCGAGGTCTCAACACCAATGACGACTTTCACTCGCTACACAACCGCACCGACAGCCACATCAAGGGCGACAACTTCGAAGTAAGTTCTTTCGCCCTACAAATGTTTGTTATATCTAATGCTCTAGTCAGGCGTACCTCTCGTTCCAAACGGAAGCTGGATATGAAGCAAGCAGCAGGTCGCAAGGGGACGGTAGATGAGGAACAATATATACTCAAATCACTCAGCAAACTATCTGCGCGTCTCGTCACTCTTCAAGGTCAGTTAGTGTATATTTACTCCAGGTGTAAGGCTCACACTTAGCAGAGGAAGCCGGAAAGCTCCTTCCGCATCTTGCAATCCTATCCGATGAGCATATGGGGGAGGGGAAACAACTGCAGGAAGACATCTGCAAATTTGAAACAGAGTTTAAGGCGATTGTTGAAGAGTTTTGGAAAGAGGAGTACGGGAATCAGGCCCCAATTACAGCGGGTACGGTTGAACGGCCACAGGAGGCTAAGTCGAAGCCAGAGAAGCCTACATTCGGCGGAGATGACTGGAAGGTCGGGCTCTTTCTGTAGTTGTCCTCACCTCCATAGTCACTCCTACGTTGAATAATTGAGAACTCATCATTGCCTTGTGATGTATTCTGACCTCACATCCGGACCATGTCGACGATTGAGGAGCTCAAATCTATCGCCCGGAGAGTTCTTGAAGTCCTAGCAGCGCCGACGGACTCGAAGATAAAGGCGACCTTTGATTCGCACGTCGTCATTCATGAGTATGGTCCAGAGACGACGGCCTTGCCCTTCCTCGGCCGAGATTTCAAAGGCTTTGAAGGGGTGAAAGAATACTCGAACACCCTATCGGAAACTCTGGACGTCATACGAATGGAGTGGGTTGAGTTGGTTGCAGAACCCACATCGTCCGGGTTGGGGGGAGTCGTATTCGCCAAGGGACTGGGAACGTTCGCCGTCAAACGGACGCAGAAGCAATGGAACGAGACCTATGTCAATCGGATCGAAGTGAAGGAAGACGGAAAAATCGTCCGGTACGACGTCTTCGCTGTGAGCCGCTTGTCGTCGGAGGACCATACCGGGAGACGCTTCTAAACAATTTATGCTAGGATCCCCTATCGGCATATCAAGCAGCACACGACTAGAAAGGAGAGACCCCGGATGAGAAGCAGATTGGATTGCAAGGATACCGAACACATGGAATAACATAGCCCATCCCGAAGATTACGAAAACGTTCGAGTACATATGAGTGAAATGGCTAAAAGACACGGATGAACCGTCCATTGACCAAGCCGGTCGAGTCGCATTTTTAACGCACTCGGGAACAGAAGCCTAAAGCTGGTTGCGTAGTCGGTTATTATTATTAGGAAGGAACTGGTGTAAAAAGGTAAGAGGACTCACCAAGAAGGCCCCCAAGAAAGCTGCAGCCAACATCAAACCCGAAGCCCCGGCGACTTGAGGGCGTGCAGCGTTCCTGAAAGGGTTGATATTCGTGAACGGGTTGTCCGTATTCGTCGAAGTAGTGGTCTTGCTCTTGGTGCTTGTCACTGCTGCAATGGTGTTGGGATCGTTTCCTCCATCGGTATAGGAAATAGTCGGAGTAACAGTAGGGGGGTAAGTGATGTCCAGAGTGATGTTCGGAGTGATGTTCGGGGTGACGTTCGGAGTGTAGTTCGGGTCACCTGAACTGAGACAGGTGGCACTGCCGGATGCGTCGCGACCACAAGTCGCAGTGGGAGGGCAACAAAAGCTCTCGCCAGGGCACTCCAGATACCCGGGGTCCGCACATCCTGGAGTGAGGTTCAGCGACGGTCCAGGATCCAGGGTTACTAGGGCTCACTCACCAGAGATAGTCGTACAGCGTTTACCGCGAGGGCAGCACCCAATTTCTCCATTAAGCGCAGTGAAGCAGACCTGCGGGACGACGAGTGAGAAATATACCCAAGTCGTTGGAGTGCACGTGCGTACCTGACCAGATGGGCAGCATCCAACGTTCGGGCAGCAATCTCCCTTGATATCTTTGCAGCCTGGAGGACGACTGTGTGAGCGGAGAGAAAGGTGGGAGAAATGAGAGCGGTTCTTACATTGTCCTGTGCACTGTAAACTGCCCGCTGGGCAGCAGGTTCCCGGTCCACATGTTGCGCCAGCCGGGCAGCATTGGGCATAGGCAGCGCAAGGGACGTACCCAGGATCGACGCACTGTTGCCTCTCAACGAGGCCAACGGCTCTTCGAACCGGAACCTCCTCTACTTGCAGAGTGCGCGGAACGGTGTGTCGCTTTCCGTTGGTTGCTCTACGGAAAACGGCGACAGGCCCATCATATCGCTTCAAGAAGAAGGTCAAGTCACTTCCATCATCTGCGCGCAGAGCTGATGGGGCAAATCCTTGTGCAAGGGTAACGACTGGAAGCAGAAATGCTGGAACGAGTACGGCAAACTTCATGGTCTTTGGTCGCGAGTATGTAGTATGTAGGCGAACTTGGGGGTGACTGGAGGAGAGAGGCGACAAGGCAGGTAGCCTGCATGCACCAAGGAGCTGCTTTTCTTTAAGGCCCTGACGAGTATCAGGTCCACTGGCCAGTCCCACGCGGGGCAATGCCACACAAGACGCCGAGAATTGTTCTAGGCAACCCTCAATTCAACCCTGTAACCATATGAATTAGAACCGATTTGGCCTCGAGAGGCGCCAAGATTTTGCAAACGGCGCTTACGGCCAGGTTCGAACACCGTTCACGCGACGCCCAAGCTGTGCTCATGATCTTGTTGCAGGACACTCGCGCGGGACAAAATTTTGTAAAAGGTACGAATTAGAAAAAAAACATCATGGCGATGCCGTCGATCCCGAACTGTTTCCTCTTTGCACGGTTTGAGGAGCCCAGGAATTGATCTTCGGGGCTACAGTATTGTAAGGTCTGTAGGCGCCTCTTGTCCCCGTCAAGTTTTCCACATATGGCTACGTCGATTTGGTTAGCGATAGGCGCCAATGCTCGGTGACAACGATCCTGACCGATTTCCAGGGAGGTGTGTACTTTTGTATAGCCCTGTCGTCAGGTGGCGGATCATTACGGATATGGGATATCCACGAATGCCACTCAGGGGGCACTTGGGTCGCGTTGTATTCGTGCTTGTGGAGACAGGGTTAGCACAAGACTGACCGTTGGGACATGGGAGCTAAGAGCGAAGCTTCTACCCAGCACCTCACCTGAGCAAGATCAACCCATCGGTGACGGCCTGAGAAAGGGGTGGTTAGCGTGGACAGTGTGGACAGCCCCACGACACGGAGGAGAGCGTCCTTGGGGGAAAACAACAACGCACCAGGAATTTCCTCTTCTGCATTCAAGTTCTCATAGTAACGGTTTCCGAATCTAACTCGGGGGAGCAAAAGTTAGCCAACTGAAGCGACACCCGCCGCCGCATGAACCTGCTCGGCGCTCGGCTCGGCCATCGCTTAGTGAAGAATGAAATAGGTATAGTTTTTTTTTTTCATGGGCTGACCCAGTCAACAAGCCCCGAGATGTTGCAGGTTCGAGTGTTTCATCTATCGTCCCACACTCGACTCGGCATTCCCACTCGGGATTTTTCTTTTTTCTCGGCATGATGACCGACGGTGTTAATAACATCCATTAGCCAGGGCCTCAAGTGGGCCTCAAGTTCCTCTGGAATTGCGCGCGGGACAAGCCTCGGCAGCTCGGGCATCCAAAACAAATCTGCGTCGCCTGAATGAAATTCGACGCACTGATCAGCACCAACAAATCTTCCAGACTTTGCGTCTCCGATATACTGCAATTGCCTCCACCACTCCCGCACGCCGACGCGGTAAATACTCCGCACGGTTCGATAGACCGACATCTCGTTAAGTCGCTCTACTACGCTTCTCTAATACCCCGTACTAGGCTTGTGACCGGTGACCAGCACAAGATGCTAACGAGTGATGGGTCCAAGTTTGTGCGGTGAGGCTGGGGCGAAGTCGTCCTGACCTGTAGGCCGGGGGGACCTCGGATAGGGTCGTTTCGGCCTTGAATGACACGCTTCAGCGTCTATATTGTGTAGACGATACTCTCTTATTCAAGAGCACTCGCTATACACCAACAGGACAACCAAACCAGGGAGAATTAATTCGCCCCCCTCAAACAGGAGCGCATTTCGTTATCTAATTTAAGTGACGGTCCTGCTTTGGCAATAGGAAATCTAATTGACGACGACGTTTGACCGCGGGTTACCAAGCGGGACCTCTTACGTATGCCCTTCAAAGACTTCAAGAAGAGAGGGTGGCCCGAGTAGAGTAGAGAGGATGGCCCAAGAAGAGAGGATGGCCCGAGTAGAGAGGATGACCCAAGTAGAGAGGATGGCCCGAGTAGAGAGGATGACCCAAGTAGAGAGGATGGCCCAAGTAGAGTACTGGAACCCCCAGGATTTTGGTATTCCCAGTTTCCCAGTCATGTCACCCGTCGCAGATTTACGTCCGTCCGTCTCTCATTCTAGCCAGCATTCTAGCCAGTATGTGATGGCAGATGGTTTGTAGTCTGAAACTCGACTAGGAACACCTGACCCAGCGTCCTCACCATTTCCTCACGGTTAACCTGCCAATTTCGCGGCCTGAAAGCGAAACTCGGGAAACACTCAGCGCCTTTTAGGTACCTAGACCCGACCCCGCTTTTGGCAGCCGATCCTTGAATGGGCGGTGTGTCCAACTGAGCTATTCCTACAGCGCCATCCAGACAAACATACAGCTGACTCCTAGAAGGGCCGGCACCAATGT
>Ga0307513_10001916_pt1 | contig 29571 bp, 33 predicted proteins | sample 15_EM_MG_FD_202174 | JGI IMG/M metagenome (GOLD analysis project Ga0307513, IMG submission 202174) | Populus trichocarpa ectomycorrhiza microbial communities from riparian zone in the Pacific Northwest, United States - 15_EM | ecosystem: Host-associated > Plants > Roots > Unclassified | place... | reverse complement strand
GCATGTGGTACTGGGCCAAACTCAGTTTGGGTCTAGGCGCAAGCGAGGTGTCCATGACGCTATGTCTGTTGTGTTTGAGTTTTTGAGACACAACGAGGGTTTTAAATGTGCCATGCTTTCGATGGATGTGGAAGGTGGTTTTGACAACATTGACATTGACCTGCTGTGTGATTTTTTGGCTGCCCGGGAATGCCCTACCAACTTGATATATTGGGTTAGGAGGTGGGCCGGAAACCGCGTGGTCAAATTCAGGTTCAACGGTCGGGTGTCGAAACCATATTTCGTCAACTGTGGCATCCCTCAGGGATCCCCATTATCCCCCTTTTTGTTCGGTGCATATGTTGCAGACATCTTTGAGCCTCGCCTCCGGTACTCCCCTTCTGTTCGCACTGTGATTAGCAGTTTTGTGGACGACGGGGTCATCCTTGTTGCTTCCGATAGCAGGGATCTCACGAGGTACACGCTGGCGGAGCTGTTCAAAGACTGTGACAGAGTGGCGAGGGGTAGGAAGATGGGGTTTAGCGTGATCAAGACTAAGTGGATTGGTTTTGGAGGAACTACGTGGGAGGACCTGGATATTGATGGAGAATTACTAACGCCTGTGGAGGATCTTAGGGTTCTTGGTTATAGGTTTAATGTTTTTCTTAATATGTCTTCTCATGTAGCGTATTGGTTAGATAGAGGTTTGGGTGTGAGGAGGAGGATATCCGCGTTGGGGAGGAGGTTTGGGAGTGATGGAGGGCTGGATGCATGGTGCACTTACCGTTTGTTTCAGGCTGCCTACCTGCCGACCGTCTACTTTGGGCTTGAATTCGTAACCGACTTTTCGTCGTATGTGAAGCGAATTCAGGTCCACGTCAACGATTGTCTTCGGTCCCTGTTCAGGTGTCCTATCAAGCTTGCCAACAATATTCTCCTGGCAGATTTCGGGACGCCTCCAGTACACTTACAAGGCCGATACCTTCAACGACGATGCTATAGTCGCATGATCAACTGCCGGTATTGCGATGACCATCCTTGGTTCGGAGCGATTCGGGGCGACTGGGAGGTAGAAGGTATGGTGGCTTACCCGATGTCGTCTGACAAGACTGCAATGACGGTGCCGAGCTTCAATGTGTCAGAGGATAAGGAACTGGATGCAAGAAAGTTTTATGAAGCCTATGAAGATGCAGTTCTGGTTCCTGATCTCCTTCTGATATACACTGATGGTTCGAAGAGTGACAAGGGTACGGCAGTGGCATGGACGACCGAAGAGTGCGGGAGGACCGAGGGCGCGAGAGCCTTTGCCACGCCTTCAACTTGGAGCATCGTGGAGTGCGAGATCTTCGCCATTGTCGCTGCATTGCGAGATGTACGCTTGGACTACAACGGCATGATCATTATCTTTTCTGACTGCATCCCGGCCATTACGTGTATTGCACAAATGGAGCCTAAGGGTGAGTCCGCTGGGATGTGGGAGGTCTTGACACCCCTGTTCAATCGCTTTAGCGCGGTCCGCATTTGCTGGATCCCTGGTCACTATGGGATTGCTGGTAACGAGATGTCGGATGCCAAGGCCAAGGAGGCGGTTGGCAGTGTTTTATATACTCGGAACTGGGCTGGTGTTGTGCTCAGCCTCGGCCATGCCATGATTGCCAGAAAACTGCGGGCGGCTGAATGGTCCCATTGGCACACGTCGGAAGGCCACGGGTACTATGATCGGACCCCGAAGAAGCCCAGACACCTACGCGGTCTCAGCAGACTTGATCATTATATCTTGTTGAGAATTCGCAGCGGTACCGATGTTGTTGGACACGATGGCTGTCAGTTTGCAGACGATCGTTTCCACCTGGCGAAATGCGACAAATACCTGGTCAAACGGCCCCGCTTTCAGACTTTGTTCAATGATAAGCGGATTCCGGAGTGGCGTGACTGGTGGCAGTCCCATTTTAATCTGGGCATGGGTATTCCGAGTGAACACAGAGACAATGATGGTGTGGTCACGGTGTGCGGAAATCCTTTCCAGAGGACTGTTACACAGCTTGTCGACGGCACTTTGACATTGGTTAACTTGTCCGAGAATTGCCTGAGATGTCTCAGAGAGAAGTGTCTTGGTGATGGTGCTTGCCGATTGCCGCTCACATACATCCCCTCAAAGTGGTACTGGGATGGTGGTGACAAGGTCTGCGGTGCATGCGATGCCCGAGTGATGGAGATGGGTGGTCATTGGAACAGGAAGCCGGTATGCGCGAGTACTACCAAGACCTTGTTTTGGGATCGGATGCGTCGAGATTGGGACTCTATGGATGACATATGGAGGCGATCATTGACGATCCGATGGTGGCTTGCTGAGGTGTGTTGTGTTTCTTGTGTGTGCGGAAAGGTTTTTTCGCCGGTGAAAGCTGGCATCATTGCACACCTACGCACCTCATTTGGAGACCGGTGTTTGACGACCATCAGGATGAGGATGGAGGATTGGATGTTTGGAGACGCGGATTAATTTGTTGGGATGCGAGATGGATGGTGGTCCATGTGTTGTGATTTGTTGGATTTATGTTTTGGGAGGAGGGATGCGAGACCGGTTTGCCGGAATGTAGACTTGGTTGTGGCTATGACCTTGCTTACGGTAGTGTTTGATGGATGGATATGGGAGGTGGTTTTGCTTTGTTTGTACCCTAGTTGGGTGGTTTATTTTTTGTGATTCCCGTGTGCTGGCTGGATACTCGGACTTCGGTCTACGAATCGCGCGGGTGGTACTTTTCCAGATGTACTGCGGGCTAGGCGGGTTGGACTGGCGTACTCCTTGGAACGTACTGCCGTATGGTTGTGCAAGCCCAGATAGGTAGTCGCTCCATTAGCTGTTTAGTTACCGTAAAATCTCGTGAAATCCACTATCTCCATCAGCTCCTAATCTCCGGATTCTCAGTCAAAAGTCCCCAAGAAGGATTAGTGCTTTCCTGACACGGTATAGCCTGAGTCATTCTGTCTTGTTGGATCTCGTTAGCTTGACAAACTAAACCTATCGTGGGCTGATGTCGCGATTTACAGGGATATTCGTCACAGCTCGGAGATAGTGGATTTCACGAGATTATACGGTATAAATGAAAAGATTGAAACCATTGTCAATGTTTCCTTTCTCTACTTTGATTGGGTCAAGCACTTCTCTCCCACTATCCTCTATCCGGTGAATTAAGCGGGTCATCATCGAGTCAATCCCCTACCCATTTATCTGACGGTTTAGAAGAAGGTCACGCCGCGGGCGACAGGAGTGGAATACTCGAGTACAGCTTGCGCGACACACCATCCCACACGAGGGCAGAAGTGAGAGAGCCCGACAGGGGTTATCGGAAGGTCTGTCGAACTCTTGGCAGAAAATCGCATACTAAACTCTGCCAAGAGTTCAAGTCAAAACTAGTTAAATAAAGCAGTAACACTTATTTAGCTAGGTTAACCTTAAATAACTGCTTTCTAACTTCCTGCGAGACATTTTAACCTTATACCTAAACTGGAATAATTTTTTCATAAGGTATCATATATCCTGTTTCTTAGATACACATATTAATTTCCTTCGCAAAGATAATAGGCTCAAGCGTAGTAGTGCGTGCGAACAAACCATGGTCCTCAGCCCAAATGCCGTGAGTCCTTGGCACTAAGGGACCAAGGAGTAGGTTCATAAGTTAGTGCCCAGGGGTGGATCAGCGATGCGCTCAGCTATGGTGTGATTGCAGGGTCTGGGGGAGGTGGTCATTTGCTCAAGGGGATCAATAAAAAGATCCCAAAACACCCGAAAGAGGCACCTAAGGCACCACTCTTGGACCGCCGTGATGAAATATCACTCGATTCTCCCCTTACCCTTGCCCAGCGAGGCAAGGGTTCCCGGCTTTGAGGCTCTTTCACCTTGCCAAGAACTGAATCTGCCCCTCCAAAAAAATTCATCCCACTATTCTAAGACACATCCTCCAGCCAGTTCCGATCACATAGATATGAAGCTCGACACACATGCGATACGATACCTCACGGGTGAGGACTGGCGCGTCCTTACCGCCGTAAGACTTCCTTCTTCTCCCCCCCAGCACCCGTCCACGGAGCAAGAGTTCTAACCTCTGATCAGGTAGAAATGGGTAGCAAGAATCACGAAGTCGTCCCTACACCATTGATCACACAAATATCTGGCTTGAGAGGTGAGAGTGGGGTCAACAAGTGCATATCGAGCCTGGCAAAGGTGGGACTTATTGCGAGGGTTAAAAACGCAAAATGTTTGTCTACCCCTACCCAATGTCTATCGAGGCCGCGGGAGAAACTGATGGGGAGGAGCAGACGACGGCTACCGATTGACGTACGGTGGACTGGATTACCTCGCACTAAACACGTTCTCGAAGAGGAAAAGCGTTTATTCCGTCGGGAATCAGATTGGTGTTGGGAAGGAGTCAGATATTTATGTTGTTGCCGACGAGACGGGCACCCAAAGAGTTCTCAAGATTCACCGGTGCGCCACATCCCCCTTCTCCATGTGGCCCAATAAAAAATGTATCGCTAACCTTTGAATTGGGTGGAATAGATTGGGCAGGATTTCCTTCCGCACCGTAAAAGCCAACCGCGACTACCTCCGCAACCGACATAGCGGTAGTTGGATGTACATGTCGCGCCTGGCAGCACTAAAAGAATACGCATTCATGAAGATCCTGCACGAGAACAACTTTCCGGTTCCAGTCCCACTAGACCAAGCCCGTCACTGCATAGTAATGACACTAATCGATGCTTTTCCCCTTCGTCAAATCTCAACATTAACATCGCCCTCAACGCTTTACGCAAAACTCATGGAACTCATCCTACGATTTGCCTCCCAAGGCCTTATCCATTGTGACTTTAACGAGTTCAATATTCTTGTCCACGAGGACACGCAGGAGCCTGTCGTTATCGACTTTCCTCAGATGGTCAGCGTGGATCATGCTAATGCCAAAGAATATTTCGAGCGGGATGTCAAGTGTATCAAGGACTTTTTCAAAAAGAGGTTCAGGTACACCGCTGACGATGACGGGCCGTTTTGGAGTGATGTTAAGAGGATTGGGAAGCTAGATGTGCTAGTTGAGGCGAGTGGGTTTTCGAAGAAGCAGGCAAAAGAGCTGGAGAAGTATAGGAAGGAAATAGTCCCACTGGCAGATAATCACGAAGAAAAGGGTGCTGCAGAGGGTGGTGAGGGTGTCGAGGATGACGACAGGGATGGGGGTGAGGAAGAAGAGGATGAAGAGGATGATGAAGGGGAGTTAGGAGGAGCAATTGAAGAGGCTAAAAGACCAATGATTGGTGAGGACGGGAAGGAGCTGCTGGATGCTCTGGGAAATACTCGCACATCATGATTACAGCAACATAGCCTGGCGCTACGGAACAAAGGTCTGGGTGGCGCCAACGATTGTGCAATAGCTTTACCTGTCGCTACCGAATCACAGCTTATGGAAAACTTGAGTACACCACAATCCGGAATTTAGTGATGAACAGTTCCTGCGTTAAGATACGGTAAGACGACAGCGATGACTCGCCGTGTGCACAATACTTCTAAGCTAGCCACCAAGTTCTTGAAATAGATATTTTGTTATACGAGCTATGTACCAGCGTAATCCGCTTATAATAAGGCAAGAAAGGTACCCTGGAAACATTAGACAAGTCATGATAAGAGCGCGATGGCTCCACCATCAAAGCATCGTGAGTAGCTTCCCAATCAAGACGCAAGACCGGCACCACAGTCTTTCCACAACTATCCCCAATCAAGGACCAGAAATTTCCCTCCCCCCCCGCCACACGCCTTTGATCCGAGCTTCGCAAGCGACAGTGCCAGTGCGGAACCAAATCTATACTACCGGTAGAATAAAGGTCAGATTCTAACGGCCCCTTTCATTGCATTAAGGCATCAGCATTGAGGCTCGTGAAGTCCATTCGGCTTTCAAACTTCAAGGCAAGTGAAATTTCATGTGCCAAGTTAGGGTCCGTTATGTACTCGAAGCATTCCATCTCTCCATCCCTGCAAGCATAACGGCTCGTTTGTGTTGCCGCCCGTCGCTCCGCGGTTCCCGATTTCATGGCGGGGGGTGATGCCGCCAAGCCAAATTTACGTACGATACTGAACGGTACGGCACAACACAGCACTTTAAGTTACATGCCAGAGAGAACTGCCATGCCAAGGGCTAACTTACAATATCGTATCGTATGATACACTTTCCCTTGTATTCCTCCCCTCTAACTATCTGTCAAAATCACTACCAGTGTGAGCTAGGTGATTTGATAAGGTAGTTAGCAGTCATATGGCCGTTTTGGGTTGACTGGAAAAACGCACACCAGCAGATAGCTCGGCTGTAGAGTTTTCTCATAAAAAGCCGCCTTTCATGTTTTCCTACTCGAGCAGACAGACAAGTACAACCACACCTCCCTTTCAAAGATATAGAACCTTTCAACGATCAACAGCAATTCGATCACCACTTCACCTCTATTGGACTTAGCTTATCCGTGATTTTTCTCTTTCCATATCGACTACCTTACACCGCAGCTATCCGAGGTCAATTCTATCCTCACAATCTCCCGGTATAGCGAGCAGGTCACGAGCGCATTTCTACCTCACAACCGTGCCCCGTCAGAACACCTAAGGGAAAGCCAATAAACACTCCCACACCGGTACTCGTATTCGCCGTTCACCCTTCAAAAGAATAAAATATCAAGAAACCGCAGTTACCATACCCCACCTTCACGACCCCCCCCCCGAGATCATACGAGATGCAGCTCAAGTATATTATGGCTCTCCTCCTACCTGTTCTTGCTGCGGCTAAAAAGAGCGTCAACTACATTGTTACCTTCCAGCCGGACACTCCGGACAGTGTTATCCAACGGGCCATGGCTGCTGTAAAGGCAAACGTACGAAAACTTCTTTCACACTCTAGGGGGCACAGAGAAGGTTCTAAACAAGTCTTTAGGGAGGGCAAATCACTCATGAGTACAAAATTATCAGAGGGTTTTCTGTCTATGCCCCATATGAAGCCGTTAACCAGGTTTCAACTCTGGCAAGTGAATGGAGCCCCGTTATCGAGGAAGATAGTGTTGTAAGTTTTCCTTTTTTCTTCCCCAGACTTCCTTCGGAGGTTCTCATGGAGCTAATGCGAGTAATACAGGTTACCACGCAGTCGGGATAAGCCAAGCCAGTGCGGTGTCATCGTGCCGGATGAAGGCCTTGTGTGTTTGGGGTTCGATGGGTGGTTTGCTGAATCTATGGAATTACGAAATAAGAGTGCTAACCGTAAGACACTTCTGAACGGGTATTGGGGGGTTCTTTTCTTCTTCTTTTCTTCTTCTTTTTTCTTCTTTTCCTTTTCTATCGCTTCCCTTCCTTTCCTTCTTTTCTTTCGTGTGGATTACCGGTACTTCATTTGGAGGGTCATTGTGATTTGCTTTGGCATCAGGATTATAATAAGTGGTCTTGCTCAATACGGTCGAGTGGTGGTGATGAGCGTATGCGATGTCGTGATGTTTGGGATGACGTGTTACTCGATCGGTGTGAGCAACTACCATATATGATCAGAGCAGAGATGGAAGGAAGAAGTTGCAATTCTCGGTGCGATAGTCTATTTCTATGGTAAGATAATAGGACCGTAGAGTCTTGCGGAAAATGACCCCCACCACCCGCACCAGGACCCGGACGGAGAAATTCATTTTCCCCTGCACCTTCGGTTGGTCGGTTTGCTTTTTAGAGCCCGTCGCCCGTGTGGTTAGGCGGCTCTTCCCAACCCCCCAGACACCGACCACCTCCCGAATCCCTTTTTTTTTTGTGAGGCTGATTTCCTTCTCTTTCCTTTTTTGTCCCTGGCCAGTGGCAACAGCCAATCCTCCCTCCCCCCCAAAAAATAAATAAAAAATAAATAAATAAAAACATCAATCACCCTTTTTCCTTCTCTTTGATCAACTACAATACATCACCACTATCGTGCCTTCGCACAACAGAAGCGCGCGCTAGATATGGTGAGTACGTTGCTCTTTAATCGGAACCCAGCCTGTTGGGGTTGTGGCCAGAAACCCCCATCATTAGCAGGTGCTAGGAGAGCTCCGAACGGGAGTGTCCTACACTTTGTCTGTCCCTCGTGCGGCAATCCGAATCATTTTGACGAGGTAGGTTTCTTCCATCTTTACTCATTCCTAACCCGACACAGCTCTGCTAACTTTACGAAGCGTGGTGAGATAAGAGATTTTGTCCCGAGCACCCCCGAGGGCCCAGCACCCCGATTCGCCCGAAAACGGTACTCACCCACGTCGAGAGCCGCCCATGAAACACCTCCCGCGTCGCCGGTCTTCTGTCGCAATTGTTTGAACAACCAGAAAATCGTGTCTACACGAATCGGAGATTATGAGTTGCCTCCGGACGACCACCCCGATCTCGATTACCACATCAATGTGCTCTTTCCACGGTTCCAGAAAGAACTAGAAGAGCGATTTCCTCTAGTTTGCGCGGACTGTGCGCCCAGAGTCAATGAGCAGATCCGTTTGAAGAACTATAAAGTCAAGGTGGAGAGTTTACGGCAGATGCTCGCTAGGAGTGGGGACCCATCTCGGACAAGGGAGGAGAAGGCGAATTCCTGGGGGTTGTTCGAGAGGCTTGTTTGGGTATTGAGGGGCGGCGTGTGGTGTTATTCTCATTTTGTTGTGGCAGCATGGGCAGGGACGGCAATGTTATTCCCAGACAGAGCGGCGGGAGTGATGTTGGCGAGTGATGAGGGAACTTGGGCTAGTTGTATCTCGCGCAGCTTGGAGGATGCAAAGTTTGTCCCGGATTGCTACGAGGTTGCCTCGAGACATGCGCTCAAATTCCTGCCCTGGAGTATTCTTGGATTCTTTTGGGTCTACTGGGAAAGCTCGCTGCAGAAGTATCCCGAGAAGAAACTGGTTGGCGCGAATGAGTATCTTTGGATGGAGATAGGGGTCTGGGCATTCAGAATGACGTGTTGGACAGCTCTTGCATATTTCAAGTTAACATTCTCGGAGGATATAATGTTGAGGGTATATCTGGGGATCTTTTTCTTCTCCATCATGGTAGGTTTTCCCTCCAATTTTGCTCCCGAACCGTCCTAATTTTCCACCCCAGTCGACGCTGGGCTCCCTCTCCTGTTTGAAGTTGGAGAACCCTCCATCGTTCTCGCTGCGTGAACCAATGCCAATTTCTGCGACTCCATCGCCTCCATCGTCGCCTCCGCGAGAGGTGATGGGAGGTAGTTACCAGCCGAGGCCACCGAGCTACCAGTCCATGCAGGGAAGTCCGACAACTCCACGTCTACCACTCAAAAAGTTAGTACCCCCTACAACCGGGGCAAGCACAATATATTCACCACAAACCGACTTCCGATCTACCCTCACAATGCGAAATGGTTCGGTTTCGCCATCACCCTCCCCTGCTCTTAACAAAAAGAAGGGATCTTGGTCTCCTGATGCGATGGACTGGAACCCGACTGACAGGGACGACGCGCTGTGGGGGAAACCAATCCCTCAGCCATCATTTACCTCCTTTAACCAGCGGTCATCTCAACCTCAGCCACAGCAACAGCAATATAAGTCACCATTTACCGGCACCCTCCCCCCAGCGCCAAAGCCCCCAGGCCACAAATACGTCAACTCCCTCATGCACCCAGCCCCGGTAAAGCCCACAGGATCAGGACTGGGAAAAGAGCAATTCTTCCTCCCCCGCCAAACCGGAACATCTCCCGAATTCGCCAAACTCTCCGACCCAGCCTACACCCCCACAAGTAGTTATCCGCCCCTAGCGAGCCAAAAGCTCTTTATGGAGGACGAGCAGACCGGCCTAGAAGGCCTCTTCGGCCCTGGCCTTAAACTTGACGACGAACCAGACATTCCAATCCACGCCCAGCCATACCCAGAATGGACCGGTGTCTTCTGGCGCGTCGGTCTACTAGCCGTGTGTCTAGCCGTGGTAACAAAACTCCGGGATACCGCCAATGTCCCTACCGCCGCGTTCCTAACCTCCGCAGGGTGCATCGCTCAGCGCGACAAGGCGAGCCGAAGCCTCGGCCGAACAGTCCTCGCCTGTGCCGGTGTACTCCTGTCCATTGCGGCGGCCTTTCTGCCAAGCGACCAGTTACTCAAGCGCACCCTGCTCGCGTTCGTTATCCTCGCGCTCGGCAGCGAGTTCTGGGGTATGCTGGTCCTCTTGCAGAAGGAGCGCGCGAGGAAGTTTTATGCACGCGAGAGGAGGAAGAAGCTCGAGGTTGAAGAGCGGATTAGAAGGGGGAGGAAAGGGTTGAATTCCTTTGCGAGTATGTCGTTGTAAAATAGTTTCTTTTAATCCCCACTGTTGTATTCGGTTACTTTTTGTGTTTTGCTTTGTTTGTTTGGTGTTTGGTACCGGATGTCTTTTTTCCCGATATTTTATGGCATTGGGAGGGAGCGAAGGAAGGCGGTGGGGGGGTGGTGATACAAGTGTAGTTTTTGAATTGGATGGTGAACGGTCAATGGTGGAGTAAACTTGTTTGTCAACCCTTTTCTTTTTCATGCATGGTGGTAGGGATTGAGCAAATGGTTGGAAGAAATTTGTGCTAGTATGATAGCTCATTTGTAGCCCTGCTCCATGCACTCCAGTGAGGGAAATGAAAGATGCTTGTGGCCGAGTGACGGGTAGTGCCTTGTGGAGGTCGTGAATGCTGCATGGCCTCTGTCGTCGTGGGAACATTCCGAGAGGTTATGAAATTGGAGTCAACCTGGAGGTTATCTCCCTACTATACGGCATCTCGCTCGGGTGCTGGTATAATAGAAGAGGTCCAAAAACTGAGGATCTAGGAAGAATGTTCGAAGATGCCCCAGTTCTCTGCTCAATAGCTCCAGATCTCATGGCCGTCAGGCTCACCCATACCTCGCCAACTCGAGGCACTATACTAGTACATATGATATGCTCGAGCAGACAATAGACCTTGGCGGGGCCTTGCAACCTACTCTACCCATAACCTGTGAGGTATAATCGTGATTACGGGTATGCATACCCTGTGCGGCACCCTGCTCCCGCAGTCGAATTAATGAGGATCACCAGATCCCCCAAACTTATCATACGTGAACTTCCAATCAGGTTACCACCCACAGAATTAGGGGGTTGGGTCCCATTTGGGCTCTTTTTCTTCTCTATCACCCCTTAGGTACTGTATCACGCCGCGGGGCGAAATCATATCTGAGAGATTCCTTTATGCCGCTCTAAGTTTCTCTTGGTGATGGGACCGGTCGTATTCTCATAGGGATTTAAGTTACTAAAGTTATGGCGGGGCGCCATCGGACCTATGAGCATTTTGCAGATTGGCTTACCCGGCTTTGCGCTTGTAGGGCTCAACCCTAAGCAGTCCCCCCCTCCACACAGGTAACCTTCCACTCGGTGGCACCCACACGAAATTTCCTTCCAGAGGAAGCACAGTACGGTAACGACGACAAACGACCAACGCCAAACGATACCACCCACTCAACTTCTACCTCTACGACAACCTCGAGAACCAAATGGCGCCAAAACCAGCTTCGAAGGGTAATTGATGCTCCCGACCCGATTCGCAATTCTACGGTGATGGTGGTGATAATGATGGTAATGGCGCAGAAGGAAAGTCAAAGCAGCTGATATGGGGATTTGAATGCTATAGGTCCAAAAACCCCCGCTGCCTCCAAGAAAGCCGCCGACGCCAAAAAGGCTACTCTGAAGGGAACCCACGGGAAAATCGCCCGCAAGGTCCGCACCAGCACTACTTTTCACCGCCCAAAGACCCTCTCCCTTCCGCGTGCGCCCAAGTATCCCCGCAAATCGATCCCTCATGCGCCCCGGCTCGACCAGTACAAGGTCATTGTCCACCCTCTCAACACCGAGAGTGCTATGAAGAAGATCGAGGAGAACAACACCCTAGTATTCATCGTGGATATCAAGGCCAACAAGAGGCAGATTAAGGATGCTATCAAGAAGTTGTACGATGTTGACACCGTTAAGGTCAACACTCTGATCAGGTGTGTTGGGCGAAATAGCTTTTCTACGGGGGATGGGCGATGCCTTTTTTCCTTCTTCAGAAACAGGAGCGGAACTGATGGTGGTATTCTAGACCCGATGGAACAAAGAAGGCCTTTGCCCGCCTGACTCCGGACGTCGACGCTCTCGATATCGCTGCTACCAAGCTGGCGATCGTATAGTTTTCCGTCTCTTTTTCTTTCGGGGAGTCTCCCAAAAAATTCTATATACATTTTTTTCTTTCATCGCGGGTTGGAACACATTCACATTTTCATGCACAACACCTATTTGTTGAATGGATTGGTGGGAGCTTCGGGTCGAGGGACCGAGAAATCGGTGCTATTTTGTAGCAGAAACAAAAAATGAAAATGGGTCTTGACCTTTGCGAAATTTTCTGTCTAATTGGGCGGTTCAATCGGGATTATTGTTAGCAGTGATGGTGGTAGCAGTTCGGTAGGGTATATCCCCCGAGCTGTGGGTGCCTTGATAGTTATGGAGGGCTGGATCGGAATTTTCTTTCCTACGGTTGCTACGTTGTCGGGACCTCGTCCACCATCGGTTCCCTGCACGGGACGCCGGTGCTCCTGGGCTGCTGCGTTGGTTATCGTCGGTGCAATAGTACTATAGTAGGAAGGTGAAAAGATATAGCTGCACCATTCCTGTCCACTTACCCGTTCTAACAAAGTTCCATGCGGCCATGATACCGGTATTCACCGGAAAGATTCAACATTCCTAAAGGAGTAGAAGTCCAGGAAAAAGCCAATACCCGACACCTGAACACCCATAAGTTAATTCTACTCGTACTGGAGAAGCTCAATTCCCGGTGGAGGTAAGCAGTGTTCAACACCACCCAGCCAATCCATTCATAAAGTATTTGTGCCTAGTCTCGTGACACCTCCCCTGGCCAACCCCCGCGCCGCCCCCCCCACATCTCGGCTACGAGCGGCCCCGCATAGTTGTCGTCATGAAAGCCGGTAGAGCACAGACAAGGATGACAGGTTACCTACTTGCTGGTTCCCTTTATATAACCCCTTTTGCTCTCACTTCACCCCTTTCTCCTTTTCCATTGATCTCCTTGTCCATCATCCGTTGAAACAAATCTTGTTGACCTATTAGATAAGCTAAGCATGTCAGTACCCCGGACATCCCAAGACATTTCACCTTTCTTATCGATGGGCGGGAGACAAGTCGTAGTGCTAATGATAGTGGAAATGATAGGTACACCGCTTCGTTCGCCTTCTTCGAGGCGTTATGGGAGGCGGGGGTTACCCATTGCTTTGTGAACTTGGGATCTGATCATCCAAGTATGATTCTACTTTTACTTTTCGTCTCTTGTTGGTAGTGGTGAGAGCATACGATTGATCAAGTATGGTGGTCATAGGCATTCTCGAGGCGATAGTAAAGGGAAAACGCGAGAGGCCACATAGTTTCCCAGAGCTTCTTACTTGCCCAAATGAGGTATCTATTTAGCTCTATGATTAGGTGATTGGGTGTCTAACCGAATAATTCTAGATGGTCGCTTTATCCGCAGCTCACGGAATGGCTCAAGTCACTGGAAAGCCTCAGGCTGTTATTGTGCATGTTGACGTCGGGACACAAGGTAGCCCCAGCCAACTCTATCATCTCTCTAGAGCGATGTCGTGTTGACGCCGCATTGAAGGTCTCGGAGCTGCCGTTCACAATGCCTCGTGCAGCCGTGTTCCTGTCCTCATCTTCGCTGGCCTCTCGCCCTTTACACAGGAGGGTGAGATGCGCGGTAGCAGGACAGAATTCATCCACTACATCCAAGATGTGCCAGATCAAAAGGCTATAGTAGCACAGTACTGCCGGTATTCTGCTGAGATCAAAACTGGAAAGAACATCAAGCAGATGGTCAATCGCGCATTGTCATTTGCCATGTCTGATCCTAAAGGCCCTGTGTACCTTACTGCCGCTAGGGAGGTTTTAGAAGAAGACATTGAGCCTTATAGCCTGAATCAGGCCGTCTGGGATCCTATTAGCCCCACAGCACTCACGGAGGATGCTGTGAGCAGGATCTCTGAGAGTTTATTGTCCGCTGAGAATCCATTAGTTATCACCGGCTACGCTGGGCGGAACAAAGATGCTGTGCATGAATTGATCACGCTGGCTGATTCCGTGCCTGGACTGAGGGTGTTGGATACATTGGGTAGTGATATGTGTTTCCCGGCGGATCACAGAAGCTCGCTGGGCGTCATGTATGGTGCCCATGAAAAGATCACCACGGCGGATGTGATCTTGGTAATTGATTGTGACGTTCCTTGGATTCCCACCCAGTAAGTTTTCCTTTACCATCACTCACGTTATTGAGCTAATATGAATTTGCTGGCAGGTGCAAGCCATCTCCCAGAGCAGCGGTTTACCACATTGATATAGACCCGCTAAAGCAGCAAATGCCCCTCTTCTACATTGACGCAGACGCTCGCTACCGTGCCGATGCATACACAGCACTAAAACAAATAAATTCTCATACAGCAGGAATGAGAATGGACGCAGCCACCCGCGATGCACGAACTCAGGTGCTAGACAATGAATACAAAGCGCGCATGACCAGGCTCGAGCAGCAGGCAAAGCCCCGCGACGACGGACTGCTATCCTGCGCACATGTGATGAAGGTCCTCCGAGGCGCTATTCCTCAAGACTCAGTGATCATATTAGAAGCGGTCACTCAAACTGTCACAGTGGTAGACCAAATGAAGTGCTCACTGCCAAAGACTATATTCAACTCCGGTGCCGGAGGGCGTACGCCCCCCCATCCAATATTACACGCAAAAGCTAACATTACCACCCCTAGTCGGTTGGTTCGGCGGCGCCGCTCTCGGCGCGAAGCTCGCCCTAGACAACGGCACCCCCAACTCTGGTCCGTTCGTCGTAGCAATAGTCGGTGATGGCACATTCCTATTCTCAGTCCCAGCATCGGTGTACTGGATCTCCCGCCGCTACAAGATCCCGTTCCTAACCATCGTCATCAACAACGAGGGCTGGAACGCCCCGCTACGATCCGCAAAACTGGTTCATCCGGACGGACTCAGTGCGCATGCCACGCACGAGGAGTTGAACATCAGCTTCAAGCCTAGTCCGGATTATGCCGGTATCGCGGTTGCAGCGGGCGGAGGGGAGATCTGGGGTGGAAAGGCAGAGAAGGTGGAGCAGTTGGCTGGTGTTCTAGAAGAGGCGGTTGGGGTTGTGAAGGGGGGGGGGAGCGCTGTTGTTGAGGTTGTTATCGTTTAAACATGGGATTGCATGGGTAATAGTTTTGCACACATATATCTCTTGATGGATTAGCAAATAGGCAGCCCGAGCACTACGGCTGGGTTAGCTAATGCTGGGGGCAGAAGTCTGCCGGTAGTCTACGATTCTATCTAATGGCTCAGAGTGGGGAACGAAACCGCTCTAGCACTTATTGTACATACATTAGCACCCGAACCTTCATAACTCAATCAAACTGTATAATAGCCCGAAAGTGCAACTAGCCCATGCCAGGGGAGCCCCGTTTGCCCCATCCCCGCTTCTCCGAGCCTAAATCTCTGATACACCCCAAGTTATGAGAGGTTGCGTTGGTATGATACGCCGGAGGAGTTCTTCATCTCTCAAATACTTCGTTTAGGTCTACTGTTTCTAATCTGGGCCTTAGTTCATCCTGATGCACGATAGTGGCTCCACTTCTTCCTATTCCTCTAGCTATTTTTACAAGTAGAGGTATTCAGAAGAATATGCGGACGGCGAGCTATCATTAGTTAGTTTACTTTCCTTTCTGTGTCTCACTTCCTTTACCCACCCAGCATAATCCTGCCCGCTGTAGGGCGTCGAGTGTTACTACTCCCGAATGGCCTTTCAATTAGAACCCAATAATAATCCCTGACCACACAATGGAACATTCTGGATTACCATCAGGCATGAACAAAAAAAAAAGAGAAAAATACCCCGCCGCCCACCCCGATTGATATGTGCTGCCTACTTTCAAAGCTATCATCTAGTGGGCCCCTTCCCGGATAGTTCAACAGCCTCGTCACATATGATCACTCGCACGGGTATAAAGCAGGAAGGGTAGGTTTTGCCCCATGGTAGATATCATGGGTTGTAGACTAAGATGCACACGATGGAATGTGGTTGCTTAGTCATGGATCTGTCTTGACTGTCATTGGTAGCGGGTCTCTTGCATCTTTTCAAATCTCCTCTCTCTTCACCTGACACGCAAGTCTTTTCTAGTAAACCAAATTAATCAAACAGGTCTCACCACAACTCTTATTTCGCCTTTCTTTTCTCTCTTGTTCTCACTCGCGGCAAAGCTACTCCTAGCACCTTCCGTACCCAATTAGCGGTTGTGCAAGCGCTCCGTTCTGCCTGCTTTTCGGGCCCTGATCGCAGCCTATCATTTCTAACGCCCCAGACAGCTTGGAGTGCCGCAATCCACGAAAAATCACCCGCCGCCCAAAATTGGGCACGCAGAAACGTTTTCGTCAAACCCCCACATAACGTGCCCAGCCTAGGCCTGAACCACACTTTGACTTCTTAACCAAGGAAATTATTGTCCGGCGTTTGATTTCCTAGAGCAGAAAGCCCCCTTTACTTCCTCCTGTACAGCTTCCTTAAACATCTGGTGTTATGTTGGACTATCGCGCCGGGGCACCAACCATGCACCTGTGCGAGCGAGATTTCACAAATGGGTTTTTCCAAGAACAAGTATAATTAATGTTACAAACTGCGGACAGCAAGAGAAGGAAAAGCTTTTTATTTATAATTCTTAAATCGAAGGAGAAGAGAAAAGAGAGGAAGCGAGGCACTATTCCAAGAAGTCGCACAAGGAAATCATCGGGGTGTAGGAATGCAAACGTGGCCAGCATGGGTGCATTCCTACTACGAGATTAGGCAACATAGCGCACTAGGAGTATCCGGAGGATGCAGTTAACAATGAATCAATGCAGCACCGGATTCACATTCTAACAAGTGACCCTCTTGGCACGTTTACCTCGGGCACTCACCTGCTGGCCAGGGGGGTGGGCTCTGAAAATGCTCCCGGATTCCTAGATATCTGAGTAATCGAGACCATCCCAACTCCCCCAAGAGGAAAGAAAGGAAGGAAGGGGAACCCTACAGCGACGAAAAAACAAACAAAGAAGGCTTGAAAAATTGGGAAGCCTCACATCCGGGTGGGGCTAAGTTTTTGTAAGGGGCCAGTTATGATATGTTTTGATTCACACGGGCCAAGAAGAAATCTCAAGTCGAACCGAAGATATGATAGTGGTATCGACGCAGAATTGGGTGGAAGAACATTGACAAGTCACGTAGTACAAGTCCAGCGCTAGTACCTGTACTGTACCATTCATGAACAAGTGGAACATCCCTTGCACTGGCGAGGCTTACCGTGGATATGCCCCTCTCACAGCAACTGCCGGCATTCTCTCTAAGAGGGCGGAAACGATTATTTTTTTTGACTGGGCGTTTCCTAGCCAGTGGGGAACAGAGCTTTACGATTTTGGGATACAGGGCTGCAATTGCATTCCGCCAGAATCTAGGCAGCCAGCCCTTTTTTTTGCTTATCTTCGCCTTGTGCAGGAGTGATTGTATCCATAAATTTTGTTCTGCTGTGCACGAGTGTGGGCTAAGTTGATGTTCGAGCATACCGGTACTTACAGAACCTACAAGCAGCCTTGCGGGTGACCCCCTCTTAAACCTTCCCCATCCCCTCTCTCGACACAGGAAGGCATCTACCGTAGAAACCCCCAGACAAACTCCGCGGACATATATACATATATATATAAAAGAAAGCATCATGTCGTTCTTCAGCCTCCCACCCGAGATAATCCTCCACATTTGCCAGTATCTCAGCCACGACCTTTGCCACCTAAATTCGCTCCTGAGGGTTAACTGGCGCTTGGCCATCCTCCTCAAGCCCGTTCTCCTAGACGCAGCATGCGACCCTTACCCCATCATACAGGGCACGAGAGCGTTCTACTCGGCGGTAGATCGCGGGGATGAAGCCTCTGTGCAAAGACTAGTTAAGAAAGGCATCCTCCGTCTCGCTGTTAACGGCAGGTTTCTCAACGACGCCATAGAAACCCAGAGCCAAAGGGTCGTACAAAGGCTTCTAGAATGTGGTGCTGAAGCTGGAGACATAGCCCCCGATGGCCAGACACCACTATTTGTCGCAGCGAAAGTCGGCAGAGCGCCAGTCGTGAAATTACTACTCTCCCACGCTGGAATAGATGTCAACACTCCGGACACCCTCGGTCGAACACCCCTGTACATCGCAGCGGTCAACGGTCACGAAGAAGCCGTCCGGCTCCTACTCTCCGATGCAAGGGTGTTGGTAAACACCAAGGAATACTCCAGCTCCCGGACACCCCTCATCATGGCGGCAAGGTATGGCCATGAAAAGGTCGTTCGGCTCCTTCTGGATCACCATGAAATTAACGTCAACGTTCAAACAGCCTACGGCGAGACACCGCTGAATTTTGCGGCAGTGAACGGACGCGAGGTGGTCGTGAAGATGCTAATAGAGGATAAGCGGGTAGATATAAATTTGGAGAATTGCAATGGTTGGACACCATTGCGCTCTGCTGCTGAATCATCCCAGGAGGATGTAATGAGGCTGTTGCTAGATTGTGAGGGTATTGATATCTCCAGGGCGCAGAACGCAATTGATAGGCATGAATCTGAGTGGCCAGGAGCTGAGGAAACGCAAGCTATGGAGATACAGAAGAGCCGTCGAGGGTGGGCGAGGAGATCTTTGGCATGGATGAGGAGGTTGTTGGGCTAAACGGGTAGGGGGAGCTTAGGTTTTAATAAGGATTCCAGGAGAATCGCAAGAGAGTGGACCTTCCCTTCTACGAGGCCCCAGCGGCTTGTGTTTCCCTTCTGTGAGATAGCTACAAGAGAATTAACTACATATTTACCTCTCACCAACCAAGTTTATCCATAGACACTAGACGTAATAGAGTAACCAGTAATACTTCAATCGGACTCCTATGAAGACAGCATTGACACCTAGCTATGCGTAAATATCTAGAAGAAACCACTCCTTAGCGCTGTTATACCGGAAGTGGGTTGTCCCAAGGGCCCTAGGCAGATAGCTATAATATCTATCACTCTACCACCTCAGGAAGGAAGCCCCCTACGAATAAAGCTGGTATCTCGAAAGGACAGTAAAGCGCAACGATATTTCTTTCTTTCTTTCACATCATACAAATCTAAATACTCCAGTGGCACCACGACGGTAGATGCCCTGACGGGCGCCCCCCCGGAGAGTAAGTCGCCACCATTCATACACATCACTCGATCCCTCACAGTTTTCCCACCCCGCTAGCCCCTACCCCCCTGACCAACCTAACCAACCAACCCACCGGCATGTACCCCAGGAGAGGGAGCTCCAGAGCGGACGGGCAACCTCTAGTCAAAAGGGAAAAAGAAAGGAAGGGAAAAAAAAATGAGAAAATGAGAAAATGAGAAAATGAATATAAACCCCTAACCCATCCGAGTGAGTTTCAATGACTCCTCTCCGGACAATTCAGAAAAGCCCATCCATCCAAAGTCCCTCCCGCTTGGTAACAATTCAGCAAGGCAAAGCATCCCCTGCGCCGCACCATCTACGAAGAGCCATTCACACAAGCATAGGTTATTGATACAGCGCACTGGATGACGGACCTAAGACGCGAGCTCGAGACAGTGTCACCACGAATCTGTCCGTGTATGATATATCTTGTGACCCTTTGGCATAATCCGTTGTTGGTTCTGGCAGGCATGATAGAGTATAGTATCGTGCCTATCCTATCATGACAAAGAAAAGAATGCTACCAGAATTTGGAGGAAGGAAGGGAGGAGGGAGGGAGGGAAAAAGGAAAGGTAAAAAAAAAACAAATGTGGAATAATTCATCTCCAGGGCTTCCCACCGAATTGCATGTTCAAGCAGGTGAGGATCTAGGAATATACCCCCCCATTTATGCTATCTAGGACATGGGAATCTCCGGCTGGGGTCTATCATTTGGAAGGGGGTCCGGCCTGAGCGACAGGAATTTCTACAAAGCCGATACAAAAATATGTAATAGAGGAATGTACATGCACAATCCACTATACACAATCCATATTTCAAAAACTTTCCCATTTCAAAAAAAAAAAGTTTCTCAAGTTGCAAAGTAAGTTAGCTATAACCAGTATACCCCTCCCAAACCTTGACAACTTTCCATCGCGAATTTCAAATGCTTCCCCCAGCGAAGAAGAATAGCCGCGATGGGATAACATATACCCTACATCAATAATAAAAAAGGTGGGGAAAAACTTTTTTCCCTCTCATGCACATAATATACATACGCATATATATTATATATGTATATAATATTATTATATATTAATAGCTCCCGCGCAGAATGCCCAAGCAAGGATCAAATACAGCATGCCACCGCAAAGTATGATATAGTACAGTACATCGCATCGCATAATCCACCCGCTGCCGAAAGCAAGAGCAAGAAAGAAAGAAAGTCGGACATGCTTCCCTGAATTAGGCCCGCCCGGCCGCATATATTACTCATATCACTGCAAAGCACGTAGCACAGTACAGTAACTTGTCCAAAATGTGCATTTTCCACACGACGGACATCCCTACCCTACCCCACGGCCTCACAAGCGTGGAGTAGTAAGAGTAGTAATGCCTTCAACAAGTCCGTTGCACGAACTAGCAGGTATGATATATATATATATATATATATATATAAACAGCTACTATATCCCGGGAGTCCATAACACCGGTACTCGTACAGTACAGCACTCATGTGAGCCGTTTTGACACCCCCCCCCCCCCGGCTCCGGCTCCGGAAGGGACCGCACACCCCGGTTGAGCGGGGAGTGCCCTACCCGAGCCCGTTGAAGTCCGTAGCAGCAGCACGTCCAGCACAACAAGGGTATTTAGAATGCGGCGGACATACCGATGTCATCGAGGCTGATGGTCAGTATAATATCGGTATCGTGTTGTGGAACCTCCCCCCCCCTCCCCTCATCATCCATCCGTGACCTTCCTTATATTATAACCCCAGTTCCTGGTTATGATGTCAAAACTGCGGTACACGGGGGGGTTGGATGGTGCTTGGAGGGTACTATATAATGTGGCTTCAACACGATATAGTACCCCCCCTGCTGATAATATAGTATGACAGCTACTGCACTCTCGGGGGAAGGAAGGAGCAGAATTCCCTGTTTGGAGAAATAGGCTATGTGTCCGGGGAAAGAACTGGGAAGACCCTGGGACTTGAGACTAGAAAGATGACTGACTCCCTTCCTTCCCCGCTCCGCTCCCCCTCCCCCCCGCGGCTCAAACCGGAAAATACCAGGGATGTAGCTCCCGTTGGGGTAAGTGTGAGGAAGTCGTTGGAATGGTGTTGCCTAGTGTCCATGTAGACTCGGACATTCCAGTGCAGTACTGTGACGTCCTCTCGAGTAAGTCACGCTGAAAAAAAGGCGAGTAGCACCGCGGAAAACGGCGATGGAACTCTGCTAAAAAATATAGCAAATAATCTCAAGAAGGCCCCTCTTGTTTTCATGGTGGTCTTTTTTCCTATTTTGCTTTCCGCGTTCTTATCCCAATTTTAGAGTTATTGTTCTCCTCGTCTTCTTTATAACATCGTGCTCGATCAGAAATGTTTGTAGTCCTACTATAGGATAGGTACTCCCCAACAACTTCTGAGTATATGCACCAAGGCACACAAAGGCCCGAATACCCCACTACCGTACCAGCACGGTATTACGGAAGCTGAAAACTTTCTCTATAGAAGATGTATACCGATATTCTTGTTATCAATATTTCTCAAATGCTCACTTACGGGGGGGGGACCTTCTCCATCCTACCCCCCTCCCTAACCACCTTTTTTTATAGCCATTACTGTCAGATCTCCACTACACTAACTAATACACACATCCCAGCAGCAGCACTATACATCACTCGCGCCTCTTTGTCAAGAAGGCCTCCGCAAGGCGATATCCCCGCCGGGGTCCCCGCCAAACACTTGGCCACGGAGGCCTTCCTAGCCGAGAGGCGCGAGTACTGCGCTTGTACGCATGATACTCGCACCGTGAAGCTCGTCCAACAACCAACCGACCAACAGGACAAAGCCAACCAACCAAAATTAGAGTCTGTTTTTTGTTTGTTTGTTTTTTGATCAGGCAACCTTCAACGAGTTCTTGTTGGAAAAAATAAATAAAAAATAAATAGATTACCTGAGGCACCCCAGGGTACAAAGGTGCCGGATCTTTCCGCCCAGACTAGGATGTAAGTGGTGACCAATTCTTTCCTTGCGGGACTCTGCTGTGATACCTGCCAAGACAAAAGATACATGCTATACATTGAAGTGGACCTCAATCACTTCTAATGTCCAACCTTCCGTACGCGAATAAGAGTGAGCAAAAATTCCATCATGTATTTCAGATGCTCGGCTATATTCCAAAGTCTCTTTGAAGCTTATTGTGGCAATAATTGTCACACAAAAAATGCTCATTTTGGTGTGTTTTAGCCTGTCTGGTTACCAAACGACCTCTGCTGACTGCACATACAAAGTATCCCTCGTATGATATCATGTTCCAAGTACTTTTTTAAGGTTTCCACAATTTAATCATTTCCACCCGCCAACAACACTGACTCCGCGAAAACACTACTTTCAACAAATTATTACTCCTGGAAATACAGAAATAGACAGCATACTCGCATCCATCATAAAAACATACTTGGAAGAAAAGATCGTGATGTCAAGCCGAGAGCAAGAAAGCAAGGAAAGTAGAAAGAATGTGATCTTAAGAGTAGGCAAACAAAAGAGATGTGTGATACCAAGTCTTGAAGGTAAACAAAAAAAAAGACAAGAAGGAATAGCAAGAGATTGCGCGTGTCTACATGAACTGTATCATATATATCAAAACCAGCCCTGCAGTCATCCCAACTCTCCGATGGCGTGGGACAGAATCACCCCTCCTTGCTCTCTCCCCCCTCCTTGCTCCCTTCCCCTTCCTTGCTCCCTTCCCCTTCCTTGCTCCCTTCCCCTTCCTTGCCCCCTTCCCCTTCCTTGCTCCCTTCCCCCTCCTTGCTCCCTTCCCCCTCCCCTTCCCCTTGCGCAACCACCGCCAGCGCCTCTCCCGTCGCCGCTCCCTCTCCACCAGTCAGTGCCTCAGCCGCGAGCCTCTCCTTCTCAAGCCTCTCTTCTCTACCACGCTTGTAGCAATACCAAAGGACGAACAAGACAACTATAGCACTTCCATCAGCCCTATCCCCCCCAGCACCAGGGGGAGAAAAAAATCAGGATACCCACCGCATAGCCCCAGACTAATCGCCAGATTCGCGCCTCCAAGGGCCATTGGAAACCTAGTCTTGAGCAGGTTGATAACACCCTTTAACATTCCCATTAGTAATCCCGGTTTTGTAACTATTTCTTGAAGGCTTGGGATCGAAGATAATTTTTCGACTTCCATTGCCGCGGCGGGGGCTGCGGCCGCTGCGGCGCCTTAACAATTTTGTCAGACTGAGTGTTTATAGAGCGGAAGGGGAGTGGGAGGTGAAGGGGGCAATACGAAGGGCTTCAGGGGTCAAGTTAGCTTCCATCTTCTTTGGGAGTGTCTTTATCATCTTTTGGAGGAAGCCGGGTAGAGAATTAAATGTTTCTTCTAAGGTTTTGGAAGAGCTTTCGAGGAGCTGGGTGGGGGAGTTAGCTTTAGTCTGTCACATACACAAAAGAAAGATAAACAGGAAAGATTGTAACCGTTAAAAGCTGTACTCGTCTAGCATTGTTCACAATTTATGTATGAATCGGGGAAATAAGAATGGAATTACCTCTACGAGATCATTGTATGCTGTTGGAACCCCGTTGACAAGATCTTTGAGGATTTGCGTGAAACGATCGAGGAGTTGAGCCGTTTCCGGGGAGATGGAGAAGGCGCGACCCTGACATCACAGCGTATATCGTCAGAAGGAACTGATACCGGTGCCTAGACAAAAGGGCAGGGGAAATCATACACCTCGCGCAGCAAGATTCAACCTATCCAGTGCCCCCCTCAATTCATCCTCCTCACTCTTCTCTTCTGTAATCCACAAGTCAGCACCTGCCCGCCCACCACCCCCGTTAAGAAAAAGCAACAAACCTTCCTCAACCTCCAATCTCTCCTTCTCCCTCTCCTTCCCTTTTCTACTCCTTTTAACGTCCCCCTCCTCTACCTTCCCCTTCCCCTTCCTCTTATCAACAGCACTAGAGGCAGACCTCCTCAACCCCTCCCACCGATTCCTAATCTCCTCCTTCCACTCGGCTGCCTTCTCCTCTTTTTCCTTCTTCTTCTTACTCTTGCCCTTCACCTCGGCACCATCGCTTTTATTGGCAGCCGCCGGAGTCCCGGACGGGGGCGTCGCAAGCGGAGCAACGCTCGGGGAAATACTCGGCGTGGTAGACTCCGAGCCCTGGAGGATAACGACAGGCTGATCGTCCGTGTCCTCAAGTGTCTTTTTCAGGAATTCTTCGTCATTGTGGGACAGGACCGGTTTGGGGGATTCCGGTGTTGCGGTTGTGGCAGTGGTAGCAGTAGAGATAGTGGTTGGCCCTTCCACCGCCTCATTATGTGTCAACACAGCAGAGACGGCGGTAGGCTCCTTAGCCTTTTTCTTCCAGGGCAGGTATTCTAGCATGGCGATAAGCAATCTAATCTCGCGAGTTCAGGTATCAAACCGCCTTCCCACGATGCGACGGGAGAGGGTGAGTGAGAGAAAGTGTGAATACGAGCACTCGCAAGGTAGATAATGAACGTGTTCGAGAATGCCACGATGCGAGTTGGCAAACCCCTTTTCATTGACGGGCTGGACTAAGTCTGAGCCGCGAGCCCTATTCACGGGAGACAAGAAACTTGGACTGGTTGGTAGGCGCCGGAATACGTCACCGTGTTTGACTTGTTGTGGCAGGCATTGTCCAGACACTGCCACCGCCACAGACCAGTCATAGCCACAGCTCAGCGACAGCGAGGATTTCACAAAAAATCACTCGGAAATACTGGCAGAGCAAGGTTCCACAACCACCAGGGTACCGCACCAGATGATTCCACACACACCTCCATGCAACCAAATCCTAATCCTCTCCCCCTGTCCACCTCCCCCGCTGCCCAAATTCAACATGGCAGATCCGAACTTATCTCTTGTGCGAGCCGAGACAAAGAAGGACAGGCTCACATTACGTTAATTGATTAACTTCCCCCCATCCACAACCTAAAAATAAAATAAAAATAACAAAGTCAAAGAAACCTTGAGCAAAAAAATCTACTCGAGTATGATATACCCCAAATAGTTAAACCCAAATCCATCCGCTCCGCTCCACCTTTCCGCCTTCCTTTCCACTCCCTCCTGCCAATCAGTGACCAAAAACCCCGCCTCCGAAAATTGCCGGTACATTAGGAGTACTCGATCTTGGCGGAGGCTCAAACCAAGTCTGTAGTCCCCGCTCTGCTCGACAGAGCCGCAAATGGTGCTGCTCTATCTTGCACGTGTAATATCGCACATTGCGAAACCAAAAAGAAAGGGAAGGGAAAAGAAAGCAAAGGAAAAGAAAGGAAGAAAGAGAGATCCTAGCCGAGGGGGAATTCCGTCCGAGTGGATGTCGCGATTGATGGGGGAGACTTCAGCCCCAAGCCCAGTCGGTACTAGCACATTACGAGTCTGATATCATACTTTCACGAGGACCGTGGGTCAAGACCCTGCACTGCACTGCACAACAAACCCTGCTCTGTCTGGGGCGAATATGATTGCTCAAGCAGTGACCTTTTTCATCCACTCACCTCGTGGCTTGCTCGAGACCAGTCACACCAAGTAGACCGGCAGGCTCACGTGGATGGCTGGGGTGGTCGAGACGTGACCCCGCTTACCAGCGAATGGGAATTTATTTTGAGAAAGGGCAGATGGGAGGGATGGAAGGGAAGGAAATGGAGGGGTATCATTCACTTTTATCAAAGACATCGATTCAAGCGCCAGCCTTTTCTTTCTTTCTTTCTTTCTTTCTTCTCTCTTTTCTTTCTTTCTTTTTCTTTCTTCACTCTTTCCTTTTTCTTCCTTTCTTTTTTTTGTCAACGTAGATCAACGGATTCGAGGAGGTTGGGATGTACCGGTACTCGGGAAGAGGTGTAGTGACTTGCCCGGACAGCGGCACCGTGCCGAACAGCACGGATATCGATCATACGGTACACCCCGATACCCTGCATGCGCATGGAGGTTGACTAAAAGACTTGGCGCGTGGCAGAGAAGGCCGCACTGCGCTCTCTCTTCATACCGGTATCATACTGCCGGTATTTCAGTCGGTCAGTTACCGTACGGTACTCCATCATCATGGATCTGCGGCTTTCCTTTTAGAATTTGTGTCAAAACTACAAGTACACGTACTATACACGTACAGTACTGCACTACCCAATACCCGTAGTCTAACCCGGGAACCGAGCGAGAGGAAGTGCAGCCCTCTGCAGCCTACAGTGGTCGCACTCGAGTACGGTACCGTACTGGTACAATGCCCGTAGGGCAACAACTATCGCCATTAGAGTCATTTGGCAACTATTTTTTTAATCGATAATTCGCAAATTTCGAGTCGCCACCCCATACAAATTGTGTCCGTGCACGCCAAGAGACTAGAAATTTCAACTCAGAATTTGAATTTTCTGAGTAAAAAAAATAGTTGCCAAATGACTCTATTGAAAAGAAAGAGAGAAAAAAAATCACAAATAATACGTGGTTCCACAGGAGGAATATTTCTTTTTTTTTCCATCCTTTAGTATTTTCTTTTTCTCAACAACTGGATCGCTGGACATTGTGGGTGGCGGGAAGCTGAAAGTTGGAGTGCTGCATCAATGATAGGATACCCGACAATGCAAGCGAGGGCCCCACTAATATGCAGGTGGGGTGGGCTGTTGACTCGCTCCTCACTTCGTTGAGCACTTTGAGCCTTCTCAAAATGGGGCGTGTAGACTATCGCATTCCTCCAACCTTAATAAAACTATCTCAAGCCACACAATTCAATTCGACATTCCTTCCCTTTTGTTTTTCTCTCTTTTCGCTTTCCAACAAAAAAAAAACACTCCTTTTTTCACTTTTTTCCAAGTACCGCGTCCTCGCATAACCGCCATAAAGTGCCATTACATACATCGTGTGAAAGATCGTAACGTAGCCGTAAGCTAACAAAGAAAAAAGACATTAAGAGGTATCGTATCATATCATACCGCCATCGCGCCTCCATGGTTACTGTAAAATATGAAGGCTTCGTATCTTCTTCCTCCACATAAGGATCCAAGGGAATTCGGACAAATGAAATCCACCGCCACGCCCCACACACACACACACACACATCCCACCGAACATTAATCAATCCCAACGCGAAGCACCACGATGCTAAAACGAGAAAGGAAAAATATAACCATAACCGGAAAAAAAAAAGAAAAAAAAAAAACTCACGTTTCTATGCCATTTCCCACATCCAAGTCCAATTCCCTAAATAATGATAATAATGATATACGGAAGGCTCAAAGATTAAGCTGGGGAAGATTAGAAGAGGACCCATGTACTCATGAGCAGAATCGAGGCTAGTGCCCAAAAGCTCATTGGAGAAACCGATGAGGCACCGCCAGTATTAATGGGTGGCGCGTTGGCTGTTAAAGAAGCGTCTCCGCCCCCTGGGATTGTCGGCACGGTCTACAAAGAGAGTTAGCGATCATAGCTTGACAAGTATACAAGATGAATACCCACCGAGCTAGCTGCTGCAGAGCCCGTCGGGGCCACCATTCCAGAAGATCCAGTGCTAGCGCTTCCAGTCGGCAATGACCCGGTCGGCAATGACCCGGATGGGCTCAAACCACCGACTGGGGGGGATGATGGGGACGGTGGCGATGAGGCGGAGACGGATGCAGTGCCAGAGCCTGGTGCGACGGCTGAGGAGGAGGATGATGTTAGCACTCGGGAAGACGAACTAGATGTCTCTCGATTAGAGACAGCCTCTGATGTGGTAGAAGAGGTTGACTCTGATCTAGAGCTCGGTATAACGGAGGTGGTCTCTCTTCTACTCGAAGAAACAGAGACGACCCCCGTTGGCGAAGGAGAAGAGGGAGACGGACTGGAGGAAGCCCCTAAAGTAGAGCTACCCGCGTTTGTGGCACCTAGTACTGTTGATAGTGAAGACGGGATAGATGCGGTCGGGGCAATAGTGGCGGTTGTCGCAGCTGGGGAGGTTGGCGCTACTGCAGGAGCTGATCCCGAAGATGAGCTTGGAGGGCTACTTGGGGATGCAGAAGCGGATGCAGAAGCTATAGTAGAGCCTGGAGGCTATTGTGAAAACTCGGGTTAGTGTTTTCTCCAATGACTAAAAAAGGCGGTAATAACGTACATTGTTAATTAGGGTGGAAGAAGTGCCCGGAGGCGGGGCAGCCGCCGATTCTGCTAGCACACTTGTCGGGGAAGAAGCAGCACCTAAGGCAGTTGCCGGGGAGAGTGCGCTGCAGTAGTCGATAAACTGTTTGTAGTTAGGTTCAACAGTGGCAGCAAGCGCCGCTTGTGATCCGGTCTTGGCATGATAGTCGTAGCACGCCTTGCAATCGCGGACGGCCGTCATAAACGGTCCATTAGTTTCGCAAAGTTTCGGGACCTTTCCGGTGTTCTGGGCAATGCTCATGGCGGGGTCTAAAAGATTGCAGTTAGCTCAAGCTCGGACAATGAATAAGGAATTGAATATCATACCGCAATTATCATAGCAGTAAGGGAGCGGGGAACCGCTCTGCCTTTTAATCATGGTAACACCATCTTCAATACCTCTGCGCTCCAAGATCGAGAAGATGGAAGGGTCCAAACCAAACATTGCTGGGTCAAGAGGATAGTAGGGTGGCTGAATCCGCCAAGTTCCAATCTTGGTGGAAGTGTAGTTACTGCCCCAATCGTCGGGTTGCTTGCAAAGTGGTGGGGCAGCCACACACTCATCGGGGTGACAGAGATACCCGGCATCTGGGGGAGGTTCGATATCACAACGGTCTTTAGGGCTACAGACGTAGCCGGGTGCACAACCCCATGTATAATCCTTAGGAACACTTCTGCTCGGTCCTGTAGGTGCGGCACGAGCAGTGCAGGGTAGAGTATTAGTAAGAGTAACGGAACTTCCAGGAAGCCGGACAGTTGTGGCGATCGGAGGAGAAGTGATGGTGGTGACAACCCCGGGAAGAGTAGTGGTAGTTACAACTCCGGGGAGGGTGCTGATCACGGTTGTACCGGGAGCAGTGATCGTGGTCACAACACCAGGGAGAGTCAATACAGTCGTCACCGGTGGAAGAGTTTGAACAACAGTGGTCCCTGGCAGGGTGGTGGTGAAGAACGACGAGACTGTGGCGGTAGCTGTGTTTGTGATGGTGGTAACAACCCCGGAAAGAGTAGTAGTAGTCACAACTCCGGGAAGAGTGCTGATGATGGTTGTGCCGAGAGCAGTGATCGTGGTCACAACTCCAGGGAGAGTCAATACAGTCGTCACCGGTGGGAGAGTTTGAACGACAGTGGTCCCTGGTAGGGTGGTTGTGGCGGTAGCAGTGTTTGTGATGGCGGACAGAAT
>Ga0307513_10001915_pt1 | contig 29572 bp, 37 predicted proteins | sample 15_EM_MG_FD_202174 | JGI IMG/M metagenome (GOLD analysis project Ga0307513, IMG submission 202174) | Populus trichocarpa ectomycorrhiza microbial communities from riparian zone in the Pacific Northwest, United States - 15_EM | ecosystem: Host-associated > Plants > Roots > Unclassified | place... | reverse complement strand
ACCTATGATTGCACTAATCAGTTTCCGGGCCTCTCCGGAGACAGATAATGCACCTTTGTCAACAGTTGAACCATCTTCGACCACCTCGCACCCACCCATGTCGAACCCCGTCCCCGGTTCCGGTGCCTCGCAACAGCCCCCAGCACCAACCATCCATTCCTACCTCCTTCCGCATTCACAGGGCGTCCACCAACCCTCTCCTTCGGGGAAACCCTATGTGCCCTCAAAAAGTGTACAGAAGTTCACCCAGTACCCGAGTGGTGAAGGTCCAGGTATGAAAGGGACGAAGACAGGGTCAAGTCAGATCAGTAGCCCTGTTATGGACAGGCTACTGGATGATGACGTTAATGGCACAAACGAAAGGTGGTCAGATCGATTCTCATTCGTGGCAAAGGATTCGTATGGAAACTTACGGTATGCTTTTATCCTACCCGTTTTTTTCGGCGCGAGGTTGATGCGGGTTGGTAGTTTCATTGGGGGAGCCTCCTCGATGATGTTGGTGGAGGCGTTAAACTCGTTGAACGATTCTGCACCATCGGCCGGGTCTCCGGCGTCGAGCTCGTCGGACAGGATGCCGAAGGCAACTGTAGAGGCGGAACTGCCGTTCTTCAAGCCCAACTATCAGTTCCGGCGGGTGGCAACGTTGTAGGTCTCTTTATAAACAGTTATACATATCGAGACTCACCTGCTTCTCTCGCGAAGGCCACTTCCTGAACAACTCATCTTCCCTCCAACCTCTGTCGCTGATGAACTCGTGAGTAAACTGACCGGAACTCCTCCGCATTTTTCGGGATCTCGGTTCGCTTATCCGGGACTTAAATCTAATTCTTGATTTCTCCCGGTAATGCGATCCGTTACACGTCCTGCTGTTTCGCTCTCCACACCTGTCACTTCGTTTCTTATCCAAACTCATGCACGGATCTAGATTACGACCTATTTCACACACATCCACCACACCTTCCCGATCCTACACCAGCAATCGTTCGTGAACACCTACATCGAGGTGATGGAGGCACGTGCTTTGGACAAAGGGTATAGCAATCACCCATTCCTGTCATGCCTCTTCGCCGTCTTTGCCTGCGCGTCGACAATGAAAGCCAAGACGGCCAGGGGAACGTCCCCATCTCCACCCCCATCTTCTGTGAAACAGGTAGAGCCACCGCTGCAGTTTCATGGGATGGAGTGAGTACGAATTCATTTCTCCCATCTTTCACTTGTCCGTTTCGAGTTCCGATTCCGTCTGTCAACACGTGATCGGAATTGTAACATTATGGAGACATGATTGCTGAATGACTGCCTGTGTTTCCTTTCCAGTTATTACGAACGGTCACAAGTCCTATTCTGGATGAGCTCTGGGTGTAGTCAGATCGAACAGTAAGTCCATCTTTTTACGTAGTGGCGCCCGGCGTCAAGTTTTTTTTTTCATCCTCTTCTAGTGTGCAAGCTCTCGCGCTACAGGCGATTTGCAACGCCAGCTGGAATAGTACGTACATATTCTGATTCTCCGTTGTTTTTACGGGCCACTGATTTGGATCCTCGATGTGTAGCACTCGCGGCCAGTTGGATCGCCGCGGGGCAAGCATTAAGGAGGGCGCAAGATATTGGGTTGCACGTACGTCGATGAACATCTCTCTTGAAAAAAAAAAAGTTCACATCTCATCGTGCGTTCGCGGTTTACAGAGATCGCCGAGGAGGCTTCAACTCAGCTCGCTTCAAAAAGAGATTAGAAGGCGAGTCTGGTGGTGTGTGTACGGGCTCGATCGCGTCCTGTCAATGGCCCTCGGGAGGCCAAGTGGGGCTAACGATGACGACTGTGATGTTGAACTGCGTAAGCCCGAATCTTTGATATGGAGACATCAACGCTAATTGCCTTTTCCTGCAGCGATTGAAATTGACGATGGGCAGCTGCAGAGCACGTCTGAAGGCAATGCTTTGTCTCCAGGAGAGAACTTCATGACTGGGTTTATCTGGTATGTTTGTTTAACTGAATTTCCAACACATTCACGGCCATCGGCTCGACTCTCGGTCTCGTCTCTTTTTACCGGCTTGATCAATTACGTCGTCAACGAGGGTGGCAATTTGCTCATCGCGTGTCACCTCCAGGTTATCTAAAATCTATGTTATTGCGGGGAAGATCGTGCGGCAGGTGCAGTCATCCAAGATCGAGGACCCATCAAGGGATGATCAGATGAGCCAAACCGTCCGCGCGCTCGATCGGGAGCTGGCGGAATGGGCCGAAAATCTGCCCCACAATGTCAGGCACGCGACAAACGATAGGAAGAACCCCAAGATGTTGGCCCTGTGCTTGACCGCGTTTTTCGTGTATTATTCTGCGATTATCAATCTGCGTACGTGTACCCTTCCGTTCCCCTTATTTTGGGCCATTTTCTGGTTCGGAGCCCGGGTTTTGCTGACGCACTAGATGGGATTCGTAGATCGTCCGTTTATCCCTGACTCTAACACCTTAACAAACGATATTTCGTCCCTTAAGCAGTGCATAAACGCTGCAAAAAGCTGTAAGTGGCTCGTGACTCCTGCTCTGGCCTGGCCTGATCTTCTTCACCACCCGCAGGCCTCCGCATCGGGGATATGGTCAAGGAGGTCGGTTTTCCATTGTGTTCCCGGATTTCATCGGATTTTCTGATGCCCTCCAGATGTTACCGACATCTCACCATCTCGCGTTTGCTGTCCAATACATCACGCTGAGCGGTATTCTGCTGCTGCGCTGCGTCGCGTACGGAAACCAGGCGGGCCTTGTCGAGGCGGTCATCGTGGACGCAGAGAAGTGCGTTGATCTACTGGAGGGCATGGAGGGGATCTGGAGTGGCGCAAGACGTTGCAAAGAGATCGTCTCTGACCTCCTGGTCGTCGTCAAAACGAGGCATTATGGTGGTCTGTTGGCCCTGGATACCATACAGACGACTAGAGATGAATCGAGGTATTTCGATCCTTTCCGTGCTAAGTACATCACCTTCTCATATTTCGCCCTTCAGCGGAAATATCTCTACCAGTTCCGTTCCACTCGAAAGTCCGCAGGGAAAACGCAAGTTCCCTTCGGAATTCGAGGTGCCCGACTCCCGCTCCCGTCCTCGACTCGATGGACCACAACTTCAGTATAGCTCGTCGGCCCCTCAACCAAATGACCACCGGAGGGAGAGCGGCGGCCCCCCTCAGCTTGTAGGGAACTGGCCTCCTCAACATCAAGGCAGAACTGAGCCAACCTCGACGGACTCCATTACCCACCAACGACTGTCGAATGTCAGGACACCGGTCGACCACGATGCTCATGAGCAACAGCCACAGTACCATCATAGCGTCGACATACAACGAATGCCTGGCCATGTGTCAGGTATTGGCGTCACACAGATGCCACCTATAGTTCAACAGCAGGGGAACCCTATTATGGCCCCGCAACATTCACAGTACCAAGAGGCGCCAAGGATATCGTTGGATCTCAACGCGCTTTCCGCTGGTCGGGAGATTGATGGCCTGCCATTCTCGGGCTATGATTTCTTGAGTGGAGACGTCTACGCACTCTTGGGTAGCGTGTTCCGACCTCAAAATGAACAGCTCCCTGCACATTATGAAGAAAACAGCCAAACCCTGTGGCAGGCATATGGTCAGGCAGGCTCGCATCTCGGGCAGGAACAGCTTTAAGGATACTCGTCTTGTCTTCGTAAGCACCTTACCACCTTAATGCGGTTTATTTTTCGTGTATCTAGTATCATCTATCCAATGTCGCAGTGTTTTGTGTTCGTGTCTTGCCATTATTTTCTTTCTTGTTGTCCTCGCGCCTTCCACATTCTATTACAGTTATTGGTGTCCCATTTCCTTTTGATTTTCCTAGATACTTGTTTTCTTACTTAGTGGATACGTACGATAGTACGGGTTCTGTTTCAGTCTAAAATGTGGAATTGACCTCTCCTGATACACGATTAAATGTATAGCCAATCTCAATAGGCCCATATTGTTACAGCCATTCTGTTTAACGGAGGTGACTGATCTTGTTCAATTCGGTTCCATTCCAGATGGCGAGCGCAATGATATCTGCTCCAAGGTTCATGAAATCGACTGGACTGGAATCAGTGCTGTGACCTATCGAGGACACCTTGTTCACGTACACCCTTGTTCAAACCGCTTCTGTACTTCATCAGCTGTCAAGCAGAACTGATGATGATAGAGTTTACGTTATTCCGGGATGAGCTGCCAGACAACGGACGGGGGGCGCACCATGCCGGCATATTTTCCAGCAGCCTTTGCAGCTGCAAGGACACGCGCAATCGCGTCCTGGACCTCGGGTATATTGGGGTGGTCGCTAGAGACGAATCCCATCGACGATGCCAGATCGTTGGGTCTGGTGGTCCTTGGTGTCAACGAGGCGTAACCTGTCTGGACGTGAAACGTCGCTTACCCGACAAACAGCATATCTGGGCGGAACGTCAGGAAACAATTCGGGTGTGTGAGAAAAGTCACACACCAACTCCGTCAACTTTGGCGATCTCCTCGCAGTTGTTCAAGCCTTCGACACTCTCTATCTGAACGGCAATGAGGATATTGGCGTTGGCGTTGGCGGTGTATTCTCTGGGAGTTTGCCCAAAGACTGCCGGGGCGAAGGGAGAACCGACACCCCGAATACCTGAGATGGCTCCAGGCTCTCGTCGACTGTGTGGGACTGGGAATTTCGCGAAAGAAACGAGGGCGCGAGCCTCTTCCTACACGGAAAAAAGGATCAGCGAATGTGCCCGGCCCTCGGAACGCGTTATCACCCACGGCGCTAGACATCATTGGACACAGTATCCCATGTGCTTCGGGAGCGATCTTAATCTAACACGCAATCCATAGGAAGCGAGTCACTCACCACCGGTATCGAGTGTACGTTTGACGATCCAATTCTCTGGGGCAGGGATCCGAACTATAGGGCTGACGCCCTGAGATGCGATCACACCCACAGAGACATGCATTTGGTCATCCGCGATGTTTCCGTGTTCAGTATCAATGATCACGAACTACGAGGACGACGTAAGTCAGGGACCTCTTGACAGCCATGATGACCGATAAGGTCAAGCTTACATCAAACCCCATTTGTGCAACCATCCTGGCGAGAGATGCACCGGGCAACATGAGCCAGGAACCTACGATTCAAATCATGAGAACTTGGGAGATCGTGGGAACCACACATGGAGTGAAGCGAGAGAAAAAATGGTGTGGCATACCGACGACAGGTTTCTTTGCCTCTCCGCCGTTCTGGAGGAGTTTGTGAAGCCCAAAGCTGTTGGAGGACATTCTGGAGGGATTCTGATAGGGGACCCACTGGCAACTGGACGCAGAAGATTATATAGCAGGGGGTGCGGACCAGATCCTCCCGATCACTTTCCATTCCAAAGTTGGCCGTTGGTCCCTGGCACGCGCCTTCCTTTTTGGGGATGGGCTTCTTTACATGATTTTCTGTCATATGTCGTCGAGTGTGAGTCAGCTAGCGACCGTCAGTGATCTCTGCCGTTTCCTTCCGTCCCTCTATAAGAACGCGAACATCCCCTCGGTCTGCTTAGTAGCCGACCCTGGAGAGCCCGCCCATGACCTCACTCAAGTCCGCCAACTCCAAGGCATCTGCCTCCGTCCCCGACGAAGCGTCCACCCTCGGAGACTGGGATGATCGCGAAGAACGTCGTCTCGTTCGCAAGATCGACTTTCGATGTCTTGTGAGCCGTTTCTCTCGCTCACCTGACGCGTGTTTACTAAAATCGCGTTCGCACAGCCCGCGTTGATGATTGTACGTTTACTCCGTTTCCGTTCCGAGCTGAGGCACAATATGGGCGACTGATGTGATTCTTCATATTACATAGTTATTCATTTTGAACTTCCTCGTGAGTCCCTCATTGTGCCACGGTAGTGTTCCGACCCGTTCATTCACTATTTCATATACAGGACGTCAGTATTCGGTGCTTTGTTCCGTTTCCAACAGACAGTTGAAACTCCGTCACAGCGCAGTAATCTGGCCAACGCTCGTCTCAAGGGTCTCCAGGAGGACTTGAATCTCAATGATACGCAATACGCCACCTCGTTGTCCATCCTGTTCGTCGGATATATTATTGTGCGCTTCCCCCCGCAGACTCCAACCTAACCACTCGCGCTGACCATGGGCCTAGATGCAAGTGCCCTCGAACTTGGTCATGAACACCGTCCCAACCCCTCGGCTATATCTTGCCCTGGTAACTGTCACATGGGGATTGGTCTCCGCTTTAACTGCGGTAAGAGGTTACCCCACCCCACCCCGCCGATTCACGTGCTGAAGTTATCTCGTCCTGCAGCTCTGTCAAGACTTCTCTCACATCGTCGTCTGTCGTTTCTTCTTAGGCTTCGTAGGCAAGTTGGTTATATTTGCATTCCGTCATCTTGATTTGACGACGATCACAGAGGCCGCGTTCTATCCTGGCGCTATATACTACCTCTCCCGATGGTATACCAGCAAGGAAGTTGGTTTCAGGATCGCAGTGTACGAACTAAAAGGTTGAACCCCGTTTCTTGGACTTACAATTCGGTAGGTTGAACGTTGGAAACATGATGGCTCAAGGCCTGGGCGGGTTGATCGCTGCTGGTGTACTGAGCGGAATGGAGGGTACTAGGGGCATCCGAGGGTGGCGATGGGTTTGTTCTATCCCGTTTCCTGTGGCAGGCGTTAGCTCACCTTTTGCAGCTTTTCATCATTGAAGGTTCCATCACTGTCGCCTTTGGACTGCTCGTCCCATTCATCCTTGCGGATTACCCCTCTAGGTGGGCTCCTTGTTCGTTCGATGCTCTGGATCAGGACTGACTTAGCACCGTATAGTACCAAATGGCTCTCGGAAAGGGAACTTCATATCGCTCAAGGTCGACTCGTGAAAGACGTTGGCCTTCTTGACAACCCAGATGAGGCCGAGAGGACCGGTTCAGGAGTTATCCATGGATTGAAACTTGCCGTTACGGATATCAAAGTCTGGGCAATGGCGTAAGTTGATAGACGTTCACCGCATACCCGCCTCTGAATACATCTCCCTCCAGCTTGATGTATTTCGTCTATCTCGTCGGCCTGTCATTTAGTCAATACTTCCCAAGTATCACCAAGACCCTTGGATTTAACACTACGATTACTTTGTTACTCACCTTCCCCCCTTGGGCGTTCGCTACCGTTTTTGCGCTCGCGAACGCTTGGCATTCGGACCGCACTGGGGAAAAGTACTTCCACATCGCTCTTGGTTATGGCTTTGCTATCCTTGGCTACATCGTTGCTCTTACCGGTCGGTGGACTTGCCCTGGTCATCTTCCTATTCGCTGACCCTCCCCTTCACAGCCAGGACCACCGCCGGAAAGTACATCTCCTTGTTTGGTATGTGTATGGGCTTCAGCGGTATGTTCTGTTCGCTGCACATCAAATATCATACCCAACACTTGACGTCTCTGTAGGTGGAATCCTCCTCATCGGATGGGTCGGCACGAGTATCCCCCGTCCACCGGTCAAACGTGCAGCTGCCATTGCTATAGTCAACGGATTTGGCAATATCGGACAAATCCCTGCATCATACCTGTGGCCATCCAAGTGGGCGCCGAGCTACTGGCAGAGCTTCACTACGGAAATATGTTTGCTTGTCTTCTCCCTGGCCATCGGTTTAGGTCCGTTCCTGTTTATCGGTCGCTGGTGAAAAAATACTGATGGACGCCCAGCTTATCGCCAATATCTCGCTTATTTGAACAAGAAGCTGGAAAGGGGTGAAATGGAGGCATTCAAAACTGACGAAAAGGCTCTTGCAAAGTCCGCCGAGTATGTAACGTCTCTCGCTGGTTCACGAATCGCCCCCTTATTGACTCGTTGGGTCAGTCTGGTCAATGCCACCGCTGATCAGGAGGCGCGCCTCATTCAAAGGTTCCGATACCTGCTCTAGACCCTAGATCCGTAATGTCGTCGGTGTGTTCTCGCCACTAAAACGTAGTCTTTGGTCTTTTGGTTTTTTCTCTTTGTCATATGGGCTTGGCTGCTATAAGCACATAATCCTCTAGCGGGGTGTAATAATAATCATGGGTGTTTTACCGTTTCATTCCCCGTTGGGGTCTTAGTGACCAGTTGGCTTAAACGAGGCGATTTCGCTGGGTTTACGTGACCGATTGAAAGGTATTCCGTCAAGCGTCCCCATGATTTGATCACGTACCTTGATCCGCACACGAGAGATTGTTGGAAGTCCCAATGGCGCAACTTTTGCGCCCCGTCGGAACTCTTCCGTACCCCGTGTGGAGGGGGCTCTTACAGGCCATCAAACTGTCGACAGGTGAGCGATACACATGTACTCCTCCATTTGATCAGAAGGTGAGTGTGATCTAAGACCTAATATATCACCTGCCAGACGGAAGAAAAGGGCGAACGGATCTGCTTTGTCGGGGTAACCCCGTCCGGAAGCGATAATGCAACCTAGTTATCGGTAAAGTATCAGGATCTAAACCCTTTCTCGGTATCGGCTGACCGCGGGAGAAACCACCCAAAGTTACGCCTACGGCCAAGATCTTCGGTCGGCCATGCCGCTCCTACCGATCCCTCCACACCCGAGTGGCGATCATATTCTCCCCGATCGGAGACAGGTTTCTGAATCCCGGCGGAACCGATCCGCGGAAGGAACTGAAGGGAGCTGTTCCTTCTCGGCACCTTCTGCCCGTCGATTCTAGCACGGATAAAAAGGGTGGTGCAAGAACTAGCGATTGCCATTCGCCGCCTTCAGTCGAACGACCCCTCGAGACGTCGTCCAGAGCACATCCCCAAGAAACGATGACCATTAGTACTGCGACGAACCGGTCTTGCGTTCTCCTAAAGGCGTTGGACGTCGAGATTCGCGATATCCCCATCCCCCCAGTCGGTGACGATGATGTGTTGGTCAAAGTCGAGGCGACCGGAATCTGTGGCAGTGATGTTGTTACCATGTCGCCAGACCGCCTCCAGACCCCCCTTTGCTAACACCGCTTTTGGCAGCTACACACATACACTCATGGCGGGGTTGGTCACAACTTCATCAAGGAGCCACAGGTGTTGGGTCACGAGTCTGCTGGCACGATCACCCAAGTTGGGGCCAACGTTACAAGTCTCAAAATCGGGGATCGCGTTGCAATTGAACCCACCCGTTTCTGCCGAAAGTGAGTCCGCTAAATCTCCGATGCGACTTTCCGAGACTTGACGCCATACTACAGATGCCACAACTGCCGGATAGGCAAGACCAACGTCTGTCGATTCTTCAAGCAGGCTTCTATGCCCGGAAACCCCGGTAGTAAGTCTGATTGCTGATCAGGGGGGGGGATCCCGTAGTCACGAGTTCTGGACAGCACTTTCGCAATATTTTTCCTGCGAATCGGATCTTGCGGTAAAAATACCTGACAGCCTCTCGTGGGAGGAGGCAGGCTGCATTCAGCCCCTGGCCGTGGCAGTTCAGGTACGCAACTATGTCAGGCACCGCGCGTGTATGTGACCGATCGCGGTGCTGTAGCTGGCGAGGCGCGCACGTTTCTCAGCTGGGCAGACAGTGGCCATTTTGTAGGGCCTGTCACTTTCATTTCCGCGACGTTCGCTGATCACGAGACACAGCGGCTGTGGCCCACTGGGATGCATGGTCATGGCTGTTGCTCAGGCGTTTGGCATATCAAAAATTCTCGCCTTTGATGTCATACCAAGCCGTGTGGAATTTGCAAAAGGGTTTGGTGCCGACTACGTGTCTCTGGTTCCCCCCAAGCCCGAAGGTGCGACCTACTACGAGTGGGCAGAGGCCTGGAAGGTCTCTGCGCTTGCCGAAGCCGGAGTTGACTCGTGGGGCGTGGACGTTGTCGTCGAGGCGTCTGGTGCTGAGTCAGCCATGCACGCCTGTATGTCGTTTGTTCACATAGGTGGCACTCGTAAGTGTTTTCTGGCCCATCCTTGGAGGTGACTCTGAGCCCTCTGCTTGCCCCAGATGTCCAGGCAGGCTTAGGCCAGGCTGTGACGCCGTTCCCAACATTCTCCATCGTTGCGAAGGAGATAGACGTGGTTGGAACTGTCCGATATACCGCTGGATGTTATCAGGCGGCGATAGACCTCATGAGCAAGAAAAGGGTGGATCTCCGGCCAATGATCACTGCTGTGTTCCCCTTGACCAAGAGCGTGGAGGCGTTGGAAGCTGTTCGAAAGGGTGAAGATTTAAAGGTTGTGATTATGAACCAGCTGTAGGCCACGTCCTCGTGTTTGTTGGGTAACTTATACCCCTCATGTATATTATACCTTGACCGTTATCGAATTTTATCGCCGGGCGTTCGATTTGATGGTTGTCACGTGATCGGCCTGCTTCCATCCTTCCATCTTTCGTTGTCGTCCTGTTTCTTTTCCCGGTTCTCCCGTGTAAGCCTCGTCATCGATCGCAATGTCCGTTCAACCCAACTTGAGACACCCGCTGTAAGTTTCGTACTTGTAATGGAGCATAGTTCACCTCTGACGTCACTCAGTTCGGCCGTATTTCTGCTCCACATCTTGTTGGAGGCTCCCCTTATCGTGCAAGGTTTCTGGTATCCCCAATCACTCCCCTTCTTGGGTATGAATAACACAACCCTTGTGTTGGTGAAGGTGGACGACTCCCAAATTGGCAATTGCTGTCGACTTACCCCGTTTCGTCATATGCAGCTCTTGAACGCGATAAGCTTGGGCACGTGCCTCACTTCACTCTTGTGTTATGGCCTTCCAGGCAAGAAGTGTCTTAATAGAGTTCCGGCCAACATGATGACACGACGTTTTCGCAGAGTTCCTCCCTGGAAAGCGCGCAGTGGCTATGGGTCTTTCCCTGTATCACACTACTGTGTCCACAGTCCTTTTCCAGGCTCCTCGTTTCATCCCCACTACCTTTGGCCCCGAATTTGAGGCGTAAGTGATCTTAGCCTCTCGTCGTGCGCCTATGTTTAGCTGTACCCGATTTACAGTTATAAACTCACCCCCGAGGTCGTCTGGGGTATCCTTCACGGGATCCTCGGGCTCTCCTTCGGGATCTGGTGGCAAGCTACAGTCGGCATTGCCCAAAATGCTCGTAACATCAAGGATCAATAGCTGTGATCCCGCAGACTTTTGTGAAAGTCCAAAAGTATAGCCGGAGACGAGCGTCAGTAGATATCCGTGAAACCAATATCATTGACGCGACGCGTGTCCGCTTTTCGGAAGCCTGTGGCCTCAGAACCAAATACCTCGCAAGTTCCTCAGCGTCACATCAAACACGCCCCGTTTTCATAAGGGATAAAGCGAGGTCCCGTGGCTTCGCCCGTGCCGAGGCTCCTTTGTTTATAGGCATGTGGACTTGGCCTGTGAATGCATGTGGATAGGCTGGACCGCTTCTGCAACACAGTGACCATGTATGGGACAAACCCCCGAGAAGTCCCGCGAAACGCGAAGAGGGATCCGGGCGCACAAGCACGGTCGTGGACAGGCTTAACCATGGTGGCGTGGAAATCGCCGTACAGATGGAAACAAGTTCCGCGATTGTCTTAGTCGCCGATGGTCCCGGATAGTGGCAGTGCCGAGGGAAGCAAGTCAACAGGCAGACCGACGAACACAGTCACCCCAACAAGGCAACTATCAAAGTAATTCAAAAGGCCATAGCATCGTATCTAGTCTCTATGTGGGTGTCGCCTGGAGAACGAGGCTACATGTACAGTGACGCTCGGGCCGAAGGAGAAATGTAGTCATGGGCGAATAGGCTCGATCCCTGGTTCCATCAGGTCTGTGGGGCACAGGGTGACTTGAGGGCTGGCTCGTTGTCACAGAAAACCTTTTGTGTATTATTTCCTCTCACGCATCAAGAACCAGTCATACTAGTTATCAGCATTGGCTGTCGCTGGCTTAGATTACCCCGGGTGGGCGTGAATGACGATGGGAGACACAGATATAAAGAGGCATGTATCGCAGGCATAGGCGAGGCGGGGACAGGCCGGGGGGGTCCGCGCCATTGGGCTGGGGTGATCTCGAGCGGCAGGAGCCGAAAGTGGACCCGAATAGCGCCGACACAAAGACAACGCCGGGGCTCCCCAAGTTCGATGGAAAAGGGAGTAAGAGAGGTGGTGACGGAGTGGCTTTGGTGTGCTAGGCCTGGGCCAGGGGGATGAAATTAACATGGTCCCGGGCCAGGGTGGTGACGGGGGAAGGCCTGAGGCCCATCAACGATCAGTGATCGACGAGAGATCCCAGCCCTGGACGGGTCAAGAATAAAAACGTGGGGGAAAAGATGGGGTGGTTAATGATGAACATGCGCACCATGGGTGGATATGAAACAAACTTCGGGGGAAAGTATTTTGAGAGAGTGGGATGGAAATAATGAAATGGCTGGAAGGAGACAAAGGTCAGGCACCGCTGGGGAAGACGGAGGACAAAGGGAGGGATCTGGCAACCGGTGGAGGGGGGAGGAACGGTCAAAATTGTTTGTCGCCATAAACCGGAACAAAGAAAGTGATCAAACGTGTTGATGAGACGCTTCTGAGATATCTGGGGGTATGTGGATCGAACCACCGATGACGTAAATTAGTGGAAAAATTGGGGAATATCCAGGGGACAAAAGGGCGGAGGTGGGGGAAGGAGCCGTCCATGGTCGTGGGGGTTGACGGCCATGGTGGCGAGAAAACAATAGAACCTCAGATTATGTTGTGGAAGAATGCAGAGCCCCCTCGGCTGGTCCGATTACTTGAGCCGTCCATCAGAATCCGCGCACCTCGGCTGTTGCCGAGGGTAGCCTCTCCATGCCTCAGAAAGGCATTCACTCATTTAAATCCTTCTCCCACCGCACTCCAACTCACTTTCCTCTCCCCTCCTCCATGGCTGTTATCATGCCCTATAACACATCCACTATACCCCTCCAGCATCGTCATAGAAGGACCGCAACCACCGTTCTCGCAGGCTACTTCGACCCACGGCCACATGCAAGAGACGTCCTCACCAGCGTCCTCAACGGCGTTCCGGCCTACAAAGAGGTGGAGAAGGACCAGCTCTCTCGGAGGGACAAGAAGAAGGAAAAGAGGGAGAGAGATCGCGAGAGAAAACGGGCCAAAGCTGCGGAGAGGTTGCGACAGAAGGCTGAGAAAGCTGGCTTATCTGCACCCCAGGTCCAACCAGGTAAACAACCCTCAACCTCAGCCCCTCAGACAGTGGAGACTCCCACCCCCCAATCGGCACCGCCAAAGACTTCCGCCTTCTGGCGCGCCAGACCAACTATCCACATCGCTACCAACCAGCGCTCCACATCAGTCACCCCACCACCCATGCCCTCTTCCCCTGCAGTGGGTTCCCCCCGCTCGACTCCTGGGCCTGCGTCCTCAGTTACCTCGCACACCTCATCCAAGCGACCGCGGACCCCAGACGACGACGAGGACCTCGATCTGGACTCATTCAAGGAATCCATGCGCGGTCGACACAGAAAGAAGCGCGTGGCTGTGAGGAAGGGTTGGAAGGGTTGGGTTGAGGGTTCGCCACCGCCGTCCGAAAAGTTGATCAACCTTGATGAGGTCCAGGTCCTGACCGAGAGGAAAACGCGCAGTGGCAAGTCATTCGATGGCGTCGGCCTCGCCAAGGATGATTGGATCTAGAGCGGTCGTGTGTATCCCCCCCCTGCGACTCTATTATCTCTCTGCTTTTTACCGCCGGGCGCAACATCGATCTGCTTATCGTGTATGTCGGCGAGTTCCTTTTTCTCTGTATGCATAGTAGGGTTTTATTGTGATGTTCTCCTTCGGATGTCGACCACTTCTCCATGTCTCTCGTTTGTCCAGTTGCTCTGCCTTTTTGTAGTCCCATACCATAGCGATACTCCTGTTTGAATTCTTATTTCATGCTTAGTATGTTGGAATTTCACGGTTGCGACAAGGTCGCCCCAGCTCAGAGTCAGGCCCACCACAACAGTCGATTGTTCCGCGCCACGTGCACGAGTCACGGTCTCGCTTTGAACTTTCGCGTCAGAGTTTGCTCCCTGGCCCGCGAAAGTCTCGCTCCCGACCCACGTCTATCCCTACTGTGCCATCTGTGGCGTGGTGGTCGCTCGAGAGTGTTTGTCCTTGAAAGACGACTGTCGGCGCTGCTTCAAATCGGGACGCCTACGTGTTCCAAATTCACCACGGTCCTGGTACCCCTCCTGTTTCATCTCACTCTGGTGTCGTTTGGCAGTGTCTCCGAACGCTATCTACGCCAATAAACCCTCCTGCGCACTAATACTCCTGGGCCTATAATTATGCTGCAGCATATACACTTCCCGATGCTGCCTGCCCCTCCATCATGGTTCCCCGGCCATATGAACCAATTTAAACGACAGCTGCCCGCGATGTTGAAGCAGACTGACGTAGTGCTCGAACTGCGTGATGCCAGACTCCCCCTTACGAGCATCAATGGAACCTTTGAAGGTTTGTTGGCTTCCGTTTTGATTTATCTCCTCCAGAGCGCCACGAAGGTCAGCGGACCACCGCGACGAGACAGTTGCTCAGCTGCGGCGAGAGGGTACTTCGGTGATCCTTCTGAAGTACCGCCATGCAACTCCCCACTTTTTGTTGGAGTTTTATGGTCCGCGCCAATCCCCATCGTTGGCACCTCAGTACCCATATATCCCGGGTAACGTCCAATTGGCCGGTCGTTACAAACATCCGGAGTGGTGCATTTTCATACCTTGACATGGCCAGCCCCCCAGCGTTTCCAATACCGCTCAGTTCGCAACTGACGAGAACCTCCCAGGGGCCCTGCGAAAGTGGAGAACGGAGCGTATGAGTCTTGCCGGCTCAGCCGCAGATCCCATCGGTCCTTCTACAGCCAGCAGTACAAGAATTGCTTGTGAGCGCATAGTAGTGTTCAGCAAACGGGACCTAGTGCCAGAATGGGGCGTCGAGGTACGAACATCGCGCGCGTTGTGATATCTTATCTATTTGTCTGACCCATCCTTCCTTTACCCCACTGCCGTAGCCATTTCGGAAGGCAATGATAACAAAATTTCCGGATCAGTCCTTTTCCTTTGCCAGTTGGCACCGCCCAAAAGACATCAGGTCCTTGAGTGATTTGCTGATCAGTCAGTTCCATTCAATTCTTTCACGTAATCCACGGATCATGTGTGAGGTGGCCCTCAATAAGTTTTTTTTTCTTACTCAGATGTTGCTAAACGTTACCCGCATATGCCCGAACTCAATGTCCTCGTCGTCGGGATGCCTAATGTGGGCAAGTCTACTTTATTGAATGCACTGCGGAATGTTGGTATACGTGGACGTAAGTGTTTCCAAGAGATCATTGGATCACTTCGGACTTACATGATCACCGGGCCCCGGTCACCATCCATCTCCTCCGAAAAGCAACACCCAAAGCGCTCAGAACCTCTGCTCACCCAGGGCTGACCCGCGCTATATCGACACGGTTGAAATTATGCCTAGACCCACTAGTCTATGCTTATGACTCACCGGGGGTGATGCTTCCCTTCATCGGGAAAGGTGACAGAGGCGCAGAACGAGGTGTCAAGTTAGCACTTATAGGTATGTCCCCGAGGCCCGATGAAGACGACGTAAAAAATATACTGAACATTGGATTGGGTAGCTGGCATCAAAGAAGGTTTATACGACGTTGAAGCACTTGCCAACTACTTGCTATATAGACTGAACATCTTGAACCCGATCGGTGCGATCTTCAGTTAACTGGCTTGTCTCAACCCACCTCGCTGATCCGTGTACGCTGTGCATGTGGAACTTGCCTGTTACCAGACCCTGCGTATCTGCAGATTTTTCGATCGGGAACCGAAGATCTGGCTTCCGCGCCACCGCCGACGAATGATATCACCGAGTTCCTGGACCTTCTGGCGAGGAGACTAAATATGTTGAAGCGGGGCGGGATACCAGACTATACAAGAGCAGCTCAGTGGTTCGTGCACTGGTGGAGAGACGAAGGTGGTCTCACTGCCGCCGCGGAGGCACCCGCCCCGCTATTCCCCCATTCGTCTACCAGGAGAGGTTGGGGTTTCGATCTGGAGTGGGATACAAAAGACGCTGGAGCGTCGGAAACAGAGGAAGACATCCAACAACATATGGAGCGACGTATCGACGAGTACTTGGTGAATCTAGTGACGGACGAGGGGGAGGTAAGCTCCACCCAGGAGAAGAAGCGGGCGAAGGAAGAGATTATGGCTAAGAGGGCTGCGAAAGTAAAGGCCAAGTTAGCTGCACGTCGCGCAGGCGGTTAACTTGCTGGCCGATATTGGATCCCCAATAATCTTTTGGAATACGAATAACAGGCTTTCTAGACGGTGAACTCTCGGTACAGGGAATAGCCTAGTACGGGGTTCGCACTCTTTGCAGAACCGTCATCCAAGGATCTTCGGTCGCTCTTTGATAGCTGTTGTCCCCTGACCCCCAAGACGGATCCAGAAACTAGTCCCTTGCATTTGCCTCTCGCTCCCTTGCGAGGCGGACTGGACCAGTAAGCCCGTCAGGGTCACATGAACTATCTTGGTCGTGTGACTTCACTGGCACGGCTCGCGTGTTTTCGGAAGGAACGCGGAAGTTACAGATCACACATGCCTACGATCAGCGGTGCCAAGGTGCAGAATCCGTTGATATTGTAGATACGGGGGCTGGGTTCCATCCGACTATTGGGCGTCTGACGGGGGTGGTGTGGTCGCTATCGGCGTGGACCCTGACCCTGGGTGACAACCGGTCTACTGTCGATGCGGACAGGGAAGTCGGTCTTTCGCGAGTAAAAATAAACGCCGCCGATTGAGGTTATAACCGCGGCGCCCCCCGGCGGTGGGAGCGAGGGTCTGCCACCCGGTCAGAGTCGACTACCGGTTTCCGGATCCGAATAACCCGAGGAAGTCTGTTTCAGATCGCCAGGAAGGGATGTGCGAGCTAGCGGCGCAGGTGCTTGGCGAACGGCGCCGACCGTTCCAACTCGGGGTTGCGTGGAAGTTGACAGGTACTCGCTATAGGCGGACCAGGCCAGACCCGCGTCGTCGCTGTGTTCTCGAATCAAGGTACTTCCCCCAGGCTGGCGCGCCGTGTAGAAATCGAGCTTTGTGCAGGATTGACGATGGCGACTGTCAGGCGGCTCCCGTCTGAATGCATAACACGGACAGATGAAGGGATTGGATGGCTGGAACAGCGCCAGCCCCGGCGAACCACAATCTCCGCTGTGGAGTCTGACAACTGCTCTCATGCCAACAGTGCGCTATAGTCGTCGAAATAGACTGGATACTCGACGGAGAAGCGGCCGATCCATCGCCGGTTGGTAATCATGAACAGGGGACTTCTTTCTTCCATTAGTGGGGAACTCACCGCCAGAAGGAGATTCCAGCGTGGGTGTGCAGCGTTCTCCTGATAATGGACACTGGTGCGCAAAGTCTTTGGTAGACGAGATCGGGAAATAGACCAACGGACGGGAAACCAGGCCGTGTTAACAGCGGGATGAGCGTGAAGAGTGAGCCCTCGAAGGGTTACCTGTGCGGGACCCATATTAAATTGGCAAACGTAAATCATACACACGAGTAATGGAGGATCTAAGGCGTAATCAGAAGTCCAAGTAGTCGCGACCAGCGGCCCAGGCTTGTCCTCCAGCACCTGTCCCATATGGATCGTCGCCGGCTGGTCCGTCGGCCCTGGCGTCCTTGAACGAGAACTCGCGCTGGAACTTTTGCTCCAGAGAAGACAGGTCACCGATGAGTTTGGTGCATGCTTGGGTCAGAACCTTTATTGGTGCCTCTGACCCGTCCGTCTGGAGTTTGATCAGGAAGTAGGGGTGGAGGGGGTGCGGAACCTTGTAACCGGCGAAAAGAACGTTGTTCGTCTTCAACAGCTCTCTGAGCAAACATCAACGCCGAGACGGGGACAAGATGGGACATGAGACATACCCCCGGACCATATTCGCCAATGTGTGGTCCTGCTTCACGACTCTGATCGTGGCAGCATTGGGGATCTTGGTATCATCTGTTATCTCAACTCTGTAGACAATGACTCAGGAGGTCCTTTGCCAGTGATCACACAACCTACGGCTTTTCGCCTTCCTCGAGGACATAAAGTTCGTGACGTGCCGGCGCGTTCATCAGGACCTGAAATCAATTATTGAATACCGATGAAGCAAAGGAGTGCGAGAAAGCGGAATCAAGGCTCAGGACAGAAGTGCGATCATTGTTAAGTTCACCGACAATAAATATTTGGCTTTGAAGCCTGCATCATGGAAAGTAAGACATGAGGTGGAGCACTCACTCGGCGTGTGGGAAAGGGAAGAGGATCTTCGGAGTTTGCCGGCCCACAACCCCCTCGTCCTCAGTCAACGGCCCATCAAGACAACGGCCCGTAAAATCTCAAGGTATGTGCCCCCGCAGGTCATCCAACCCACCCCAGACATCTCTCGCGGTGGTTGGCATACGAATGACACCACAATTATGCTGAGGGGATGGACGGATGAGATGGATGAAGACTTTGGTATTTGGATGGATCCGGGACTAACATCCAACACAGACAATGCCTACCCGATTCTCAAACACAAGAAAACACCGCGGCCATGTATCGGCCGGAAAGGGACGTGTAGGAAAGCACAGAAAGCACCCTGGAGGTCGTGGTCTCGCTGGCGGTCTGCACCACCACAGGTACAACTCTTCGGTTGGATCTCGATAGTCCAGGTTGGCTGATGATTTCCAGGATTAACTTCGACAAGTACCATCCTGGTTACTTCGGAAAAGTTGGTATGCGACACTTCCACCTGACAAGGAATCAGTACTGGCGGCCGGTCATCAACGTCGACAAGCTGTGGTCATTGGTTCCCGAGGAGGAGAAGAAGGGTCTGACGGAGACCTCTGAGGTTGTCCCAGTGATTGACACCCTCCAGCATGGCTACGGGAAGGTTTTGGGTAACGGAAAGTATGCATCGAGAGGGCACGTAAAACTTCAGGACTGCGACTGATTCCTATATGCCTAGGCTGCCCAAACTGCCATTTATTGTCAAGGCCCGATTTGTCTCAGCGAAGGCCGAGTGAGTTCCGATTGCCAAGCTTGCCTCGTGGCGGTCACTGATCACCATTCACACCTTTTTGCAGGCGAAAAATCAAGGAGGTCGGTGGTGTGGTGAAGCTTATTGCCTGAGCTGTTATATCGTTGTATCATCGCTTTCGTTTCCTATGAATCGCATGAAGTTATGTAGGCCACTCGCGTGGTATCGTTATTCCCTCAGGGGACGTGGGTGTTTTTGTTTGAGACTTGCCATTGGCCATCACCAAGCCCAGCCGAGGTCGCATGGGATCATTGAGCACCTCGTCTTGGTGTGAGTTTCTCAGCCGTATACAAGGGACCTCGCGCCAACTCGGCTCTTTTTGTCAGACACCCGTCAGTACGCCACCTGGAATCGCACCAGGTCCATCCACGCCGCCCCTTATCTCGCCCGCACAGACTCCCGAGCCTCACGCGCAGCAACCGCAATGACCTCCCTACGACAGGACGCTGTCGTCATCAGCACGCCTAACGTTCAGGACAACGAAGCGGCTCCCAAGGACACCAGGCCTCCAAAGAAGCACGACACCCTCTTCGGCCCCAACATCGGGATCGTCTCCTCTGGCCCCGAGTGGACCGAAATCTCGCAGGACAAGACTTTGGTCGATGAGTTGACACCAGAAATCGTCAAGGGATGGGTTGCTAAGAGCAAAGAGGTATGTCACCGGCTCGGCTTACTCTCTGGCCTCTGAGACTGACTTTCCCCACCAGACCTCCCAGCCGACGACTACTCTTCAAGCTCTTGTGAATCTCAAGCGACCGAGTCTCCGATTGTCCCCCCTCTTTCCTCCCACGGCTGATGACTCTAACACCGAGCAGCCCCTCCATGCTCACGGACTAGAGTTCGAGTACGACTGCGACGCTCCAAAGTGCGGTATCCGGGTCTACGTCGTGCTCTCCCCCGGCCACCCACTCGCAAAGGATGCCGCCTCTGGCAGCGGTTCTGCAAAGGTTTCTATCTTTGATACTGTCGCCGAGGGCGGTTTCGGTCAAATACTCAAGTTGGAACACGGCGCAGTGTTAGAGCTCGACCATTTCGACGACGTAGACAAGGCTGGCCGTCCATCACCTGTCCCGGACGCCAAACCAGAAGAGAAGGAGGCGAGCACCCAAGCGGACAACGCCCACGCGGCCAAGAAGAAGAGATTTACTGCCTTTATCGGTCGCAAGGCTCAGCGGCAGCAATCCGTGTCTGGTCCTGCGTTGGCGGTCGTCGACGCCGAATCTTCTGCTTCCAGCGATTCCAATACCCATATGGATAAAGAAGAGGGTGTCAAGGTCATCATTAAGCTCACTGCCTTGGATCAAGATGGCCATGGCTTCGCGTCTGCTAACGAGCAACTCACATATCTCCATGTTGTCCGTGCGGGTGTGGTCCCCCCTGAGGGTGAGGAGGATAAACGGCCTTGGATCGTTCATGTTGTAAAGAGGGAGGCGACGGTATGACATTCATGGTATTTGCAAGCGTGCACCCCTCACTCTCTTTTAGATTGGGCCCCATACCTTCCACCTCCATGAGATCTACGGTTTATCCTCCCAGAGCACCCAGCCCTCCCATCCGCCTGCTGATGCAACTCACACCTATCCTCCTGTTGCGCCCCCACCGACGGACGATGAACCTACATCTGAATGCCTCGTCTGCCTTTCCTCGCCGCGTGAGGTTGTTCTTTTGCCCTGTCGCCATTTGGTCGCGTGCCGCGAGTGCGCCGTCAACATGGTCGAGTTTGGTGCTGGAGGTGCCATTACCCACACTGAAACGGAGCCTGCTCCGGCTGGCGAGAACGGGGATAATGCAGATAACGCGGAAACACCTGCGCCTCAAGAAGAAGGTCCAGGAGCCACAGCTCAAGCTCAGGCCGCCAATAGAAGGAAGAGGAGGGCCAAAGGGTGGTTCTGTCCTGTATGCCGACAACGTAAGGTCTACCATCTTATCCTGGTCAATAGCTGATATACTGTCGGTCAGCCTACGCCTCCCTCCTCAGGATCACGACGACTCTGCCACCGAAGGAAGAAACCGACACTAAGGCGGAGAATACCGGGGAGGCGAACCCCCAAACCAACGATAGCAATAACAATGGTGCAGCTTCCGGAAATGCGATGTCGAGGCTCACCGCGATGGTTTCCCGGCCCCTCTTTGCCCGTGGAGTATCGAGGAACAGGACTGAGCAGCCTACCCCATCTGAGCTCGAACGAGGCAGCGGTGCCAGCCATTAAGGCGTGCTGACGAATTTAGTGTAGTTTCTCTTTCTTCTGACCTCTCTCTTATCATTCCTCTTGACCTTTGTACTTTCTGATGTGACCGTCTCTGCCTGTAACTCGCTGGTATGATATGCGTATGATAACTCTTCGGATTCCTCCTTCCTGATCCGGAACAGTCCATCTCTGATCGAGAACTTTGTCATACACCGACGATGTCACAAGGAGGACACCATGGCCGGATCCACGCTTACCGCACCGCGAAGAGGGCCGTCCTCGGAACACAGGCCCAGGGACCCTCACCAGCGTGGAAGGGCGGCGACCGCAGCGGGTCCGGCACACCACCCTCCCCCAGGGAGTCCGGCAGCAAGATCCTCATCAGTCGATTGCCGCCAGATGTAACACTCCAGGAAGTCACTGTAGGTTACGGACGGCTTGTTGACTCTCTGGGACTGATATGTTTGCAATAAAAAGGACCTGTTCAACAAGACTATCGGACCTACAAAGGAGGTCGTGCTGTTCTACAACGACAAGGGGTTGCCAAAGGGAATGGCGTTGGTTGGTTTTCAGAGGGTGGGCGACGCAGCTTTGGCCGCTAATAAGTATGACGGGCGATTTGTGGATAACAGTGAGCCGTCTTGCCTGTCTTTGAGTCGCTGATTCACACCTGTGGTGGCGTGTGGTGACAGAACGACCGCTGAGGGTGGAAATTATCGTGGGCAAGGATGCAGCCGCTCCCTCAAAGAAGACTCATATCACGAAGGGAACGTCATCTCCGTCGCCGCAACCAATGTCTCTCCTAGAGAGGATGAACATTGCACCAGTAAAAGGCCCTGCCCCGTGAGAACCCTTCCCTTCGCCGGGGCGCACGCTCTAGTACTGTTCAAATTGACCGCGTGTTTGTGCTTGTCTTTTAGGCCAAAAGCTCCCAAACAACAGCCTCGCAAGGCCCCGGCGGCCCCTGTGGAGGTTGCGACCAAACCAAAGGCGGTCCCGACGAAGAGGAAGAAGACTAGGAAAGGCCCGGCGCGTTTGACGAAGAAGAGAGTCACTGTCCAGGACCTCGACGAAGAGATGGATGCGTACCGCGCCGCCGTCCCTCAGATTGGTGGCGATCTAAGCAAGATGGCTGTCATTTGACGAGATTCATCTATCTTTCGCGTTTCTGGTGTTCAAGATGTGCCTTTCGACCTTTGGCATTTGACGCTCGGCCCTTCGACATTCTCATTCTCCTGTCCAGTTGCTGCTTCCGCGTTTTGTTTTTGAGTTTACGCATACACGTATACCGATCAATGTTTGACCTCGTGACTTACACAATATCCTGTTTATACTCGGGCATACGCAACCGCGATCCGAATGCGCTGCATCCACCTCCGACCTCCCTCTTCCCCTTCCGATCTGCGTATAACTTGAAAGTACAGCACAACTCCATCATGAGCACGGCTACAAACCCCATCTTCTTACCCATCACCACGGTTCAGCACGATTTCGAGGTTGTCGTGACCGATGTTCGAGAGGGAACAGTGCCCTCTGAGGATTTCTGGATATCTTGTTATCACCAGAACGAACCCTCAGTACACGGGAAGGTACGAGCGGAACTTGACGGGAAAGATCGCCATCTCGTCTTGCTCAATGGGAGAGATGGGGTTCAAATCGAACGAGGAGACCAGGTATGTATCTGATCCAATCTCCGTCCCGCTACATAGACTTACAAGGCGAAACTTCGTCTTTTGTAAAGCACTCGTATTTCGTTTCTTGTCCACAGTTGAGTATCACGAAAACGAGAGTGGCCATTCCAAACAGAACGTATGCATCTCCAAAAACGAATGTGAACCCACGGATCGTACGTCCCCATAGGATTGCTGGTGCCGCCTTCTAATTCACTCTATGGAACAGCCACCCCAAATAACAGCTTTCGACGTCTCCCCGGACGGGTCTCAGATCGCTACCGGGTACGGCGACGGAACGGTGATACTCGAATCCACGTCTTTACCCACGAAGAAGTTCGAAAACGTGACCCCGAACGTCCACGCAGCCTATGTATCCTCACTGCGGTTCTTCCCGTCCTCGCAGGTACTTCTAACTGCAGGAGCGGATTTCACGCTGCATGTCCTCCCAGCTGAACAAGTCGAAGCTGTTAATCCTGTTTCTCCCGTGCGATCCCTGAAGGGGCATAGTCGTACGGTCACGGACATGGCAATCATATCGAAGGGGAGGAATGTGTTATCTTCCGCAAAGGTTCGTCTGGATTCCCAAGGGTCAATAGGCGGTGCGGTTGTGTGATGACGCTCCCTTCCAGGATGGTACCATCAGGTTGTGGGATGTGGGCAGCGGAAAGTCAATCAAAACCATCGGGTCGAACGGGTGGGCGGGGGTCAATGCAATCAGCTTGGGTGAGACAGGTAACACCGTGCTCGGACAACCCCATCCGGATGGAGAAGACCATCCCGCGGTATCAGCTTCGCAAGCTAGCACATCTATCGACCCACGAGAGGTCGAGACAACGGGGAAGCTCGTGTTCGCCGCTTTGCAAAATGGATCTTTTGAGGCCTTTGACCTTGGAACCAAAAACTCGGTATACAAATATGAGGTCGGAAAACGAGCGCTGAACGCGATATCATATTCCGTCACGCACGATTTGGTCGTGACGGGCTCCACCGATGGAGTGGTGACGGTGTTCGACACCCGACAGCTATCGACACCGCTGACTTCGTTCGCACGAAATGGGGCTTCCATCGAAGGCCTTGGAATCAGGGGACATACGGCGGAGGCTGAGGTCGTAATTGTAACGGAGGACGGTTTGCCTTACGTCGCCGGTGTTCGGCCAGATGGACCACAGGTCCATACCGAGTTAATCGGCTCGGATTGCGACGCTGTGAGGGTAGTAAGGGTGGCCGGGAGTGGGGGCGTCTGGACTGCAGGAGATGATGGCGTCGTCAGGAGGTATTTCTAAATTGTACGGCTTCTGTGTACCTCTAGGGTTATTCCTGTGACCATCCGCATCTTGGCCGCTTAAAACACCTGGACGCCCGTTCTGGACGCCGGCCCTGCGCTTTGGATGGCAGCCGAAGAGGCTGATCGCCGATCAGGGTAAATCGCGGATTCAAAGTGCCCACCGCTGACGTCAATGGTGAGATAGTGTTGGTGGTCGAGAAAAACAGCTGCATAGTGTTTTACGGTGCGCGTCCTACATCGACGTATGTTCTGTGGTGTTACATGACTGTACCAGATGTATACTTTAGTAGGGAGATTTCTTTTGTGTCTCCTGGTCTGTCAGAGGAACGTACTAGGGAGGGGCGAGTTAATCAGGGCGGGGGCAGAGAGCAAAAGTCACTTACCATAACGCCGAAGAGGCGTTTCCTTTGGATATTCCCTCGGTCGTCTTTGTCAAGTTGGACAATCTCCTGCACCCCTGTACCGACGGGAATGAAAAGCCGCCCAGGTTGAGCCAGCTGGTCAATCAGTTCCTGCGGTATCGTCGGAGCAGCCGCTCCAACGTGTATGCAGTCGTAAGGGCCATCAACAACGTAGCCTGTAGGTGGAGGTGAGAACGTATTTAAAAAAACCGCGAGTGTGGTTGACTAGTCTACCCTTCCTGCCGTCTCCCGCTATCATTTTGATCTGGCCGCTTTCGAGTGCTGGGCCAAGCCCATCCTTCTTTAGATTTTCCACGGACCAATCGACCAGTTCAGCTATATGATCAATGCCGACAACCTTCCCTGTCGGTCGTTCATTCCCGGGGGAGACGAGATGATGCAATATGGCGGTGAGGTAGCCCGAGCCGCTGCCGACGTCAAGGACCTTCGACCCGGCTTGAAGGTAGGGCAATAAGTATTCTGACGCATGGGCATGCATGTGAGGGGCGGAAATTGTTGCACCATGGCCGATTCGCCTTGACACCGGGGGCGTTAGTGGTACCGGTTGGTTCGAGAGGGGAAAATCGGAGCTTACTGGGGTGCATCCTCGTATGCGTCCCTCTTGTCGACAACATAGTTTGCTCTGTCGACTTGTTTCATCGCCTGTGACGAGAGGGCGGGTTTAGACACGGAGATCAGGCGATCAACGGAACGGTAGATCAAGCGCACCTTTATTACTGGGGGCGAGCTGATAAGGCCGTTTCTGACCATGTTTTCGACCAGTTCAATGTTGGTGGAGCCGGTGCATCTCCAGGCCATGATTGGGAAGAGGGTGATGGTCGTCCGAGGGCAAGCCGAGCCGCTCCAGCCTGGCTCCGGGGCTCATCACGTCCATCATTCACAGCCCCGGTAATGTCACGTGTCCTTGGCCTCACCTACCGTCACGCCCTCTGCGCTTGTCTCTTCTCAACTACCGACTACCCTGCCAGTCGGCCAATCCCCAGCCATGGCCGCTGGCCAACCGACCCGTCCGATATACCAGCGACTGGCTCAGCTTCCCCAGACGCACCCCGGAGACTGTTATTTGACAGAGCCTCCGGCCGCAAATCCCACAGAAAATGTTCTCATCCTTGTGGCAAGTCTTGTTCTCACTTAACCAAGAGTTTTCATCCAATTTTTGCACTTTAGCCCAGGCAGGATACAGAAGTGATTCCTACCCCAAGTATTCCGGGCACCGACGTAGTGACCGGACCCTCGTCCGAACTGCCAGACACTTCGTACGGATTGCAGATCCATCATTTGAATTCGCCCACTGATTTGTACCGATAGGGTACCCTCTCCTCCCCCCACTAGTGAACCCCCAAGCACGACTACTCTTGAGCAACCCCCCTCTAGCACAGAGCCCCCGTCCACAGCGCCCCCATCCACGACCTCCGGCGAGAGTAGCTCACTTCCCTCGGAATCCCCCTCGACGTCCTTGCCTGAACCCTCAATCACCCCGACACCATCAGAAACGTCTGGACTCCCAAGCTCCACATCCCTCACATTCAGCCCAGAGACCACGATCACCAGTCCCATTGTCCTGACCATTGACGGTCGCCGTACGACTGTATGCCTTCCGTTTTGCCTCAATGCGTCTATTCACCTCGTTTGTAGTCTTACGTATCAATCCCCACAACTCTCGGTGACCCTGGCCACGAAATGTCCACTGCCGAAAGGAATGCCATCATCGCTGGGAGCGTTGCTGGTGGAGTTGTGCTCATAATATTGGTCACGGCAATCATTCTGTTCTACCGCAGACATCAGAACAAGAAGAGAGGATTCTTCCCGTCATCAGAACCAAAGCCGCGAACCATGCTATTGGCGGGCGAAGATCTTGACGACGATTATCCTTACTCGCGCCAAACCTCCAACGCCCCGACGCCGCTTCCTTCCAGTTTCCGCCGTGTCGAGAGTCCGGTCAACAGCCTCCCGTACAGCGGCAGCGTTGACCACAGTCCACGTTTACTTCGACCTCGAGCTTCAGATACCGGTTCCATCTTCCACGAGGGAGGGCTCTGGCCACCTCCCAGTGGCGGTAGTAAATTGGTCGACCCCATCCTCGCTGGGTCCCATATCAATCTGTCAAATATCGTGGACGATGTGATGGGCTCCTCCGCCGGTCAACAGAACAATGCCTCTGGAAGCAACGCCGTGATTCGTCCGCGTGGTGGAGACCGCACCACAAACGGCGACGCTTCGACTATTCACAGCGAAGGGTCTGTCTATTCCACCGACCTCCCGGTCTTCGTAACCAATCAAGGACACGCTCGAGAAACCTCTGCCAATTCCGAAACGGGACTGATTCCCCCTGAACCCCTATACCTGGCGTCTATGCGTGATTCCGGATCTTCCCCATCGATCCTCCCACCACGATATGAATCGGGATTCGATCCCTCAAGGTCGTCGATAAGTATCACCAATCCCTATGGCACAAGAAGCTGGCTGGATCGGTCTCCTCGTAAAATGTCAGAGTCCCCAACAAACCCATTCAACCGAAATCCGTCGCCCTTGGTCACAGATAACGGACGATACAGTTAACTCCGCTCACCGGCCTCAATCGAGGCGCCACGTCCTCCCCTTTACATTCCCAACCTGGACAATTTTATTTCTAATTATCACGGACTTTCTGTACACCCCGGCATGGTGGCCACACAGACCCCTAATCACTCTTTAAACCGCACATGGCGTCGCCCTCGTCGCTTCTCCGCCCTCCTATTCCACCTTCCTGTACGACCTCACCCACGGTGCACGATAACTTTCGCTCTTCATCTACCCTCCCACATGGACCTGTTTCTCTGTGCCATTGTTCCATTGTTGTAATTAGGGGCTTCTACATATATGATATATAATAAGTTTGGTCGCTTGCAGTAGACATCTAGGGCTGATTGATCCTTGAACATTGAACTATCGACGAGGCTGTGGAGTTTGGTTCCGACATCTCTTATTGGCGGCTGTCGATGCTCGGCATCCACGCGTACCTGGTGACCCTCATGAACATGATAGTCGGGATCTGATCGGCGGCCTCGGTTTGAAATCCCCATACTTAGAACGTGTTTTGATAGCGATTTAGTCGATTGATCAACTTGACTACACGTTTGGGCAATGGCTGGACATTCAGACAGCGTTGGACTATAGTATACACAAGCGAGGAAACGCCGTCGAATTAAACTCTACGAAGTGCAGATAAGGGAGAGTGGAGGTCGGAAAATGAAAATGAAGATGATGGGGCCTTTGGGGCGTGGCCGAGGCGCACGATATGAAAGCGTATGACATGGTGTGACAAGAATCAAAAAACAGAAAAACACACAAGGTGCGGGAGTGTGGAGATTGGAGATTAATCTTCGGGTTTGATGGTGTCGTCGTAGTTCTTGAATGGGTCCTTCCGCAGAATCTCAGCTTCCGAAGACATTGGGACTCCACTGTCCACGGTCCACTTCGGTTTCATGACCGAATTTTGAAGATTTGGATCCCTCGAAGAAGATGGAGTCGATGGGACCTGGGAAAATAGGAGTGGGGTGAGTCATAAAGATGCGAAAGATGACAGAAACAACGGGATGGGGCGATAATCACTTCGTCTCGATATGGCGTAAATCTCGGTGTGGATGGCGCGGGATCCTCCCCATCTGTGTCTCGGAACGGCACGAAAGCGCTTCGCCTCGAAGGTGTCTGCTGAGGTTCCGGCTCGGTATCCTTAAACGGTATGAAACCCGCCTTCCTCGAGGGAGTCTGAACCTGGGCCTCTGCGTCTGAATCCCTAAAGGGCACGAATGCGGAACGCCGTGATGGTGTCTGGGGAACCACCCCGTCCTGAGACACTCTCGACGGGTTGACCGGAACAGGTGGAGGGGGCATAGACTCCTTCTCATTCGTATTTTCGTCTGGCTCCGGGTCGCGGAAAGGGACAAATTTCGGCGCCGCCCCCGACGAAGCGATACGCTTGGACTTTCCCGCTTGTTTAAGCGTCGCCCCAGCCATCTTGCTCACCTCCTTGATGTTCTCCTTTACGCGGGTCTTGCGGGTGCCAATATCCGGGAAGGAGACGGCTTCTTCGACCTGGACAGCCCTACCCTCCGCACCATCTGGGTCCACAAAAACCTGTGGCCGAGCGTTCGGCCGAGGCTGTATCGGGGCAGAAGAAGATGAGGGGAGCCCACCGGATATCGATCCCGCCTTGGACTTGTGGGACTGTTTCGACGTGGCGAGGGGTAACGCTGGGCGTTTTGTAACGGCGGGTGCTGGAATTTCTTTCTGAGGTGAGGCGAGTGATGTCATCAGCCGTTTCTGGAATTCCGTGTGTTTGGTCTTGAGGCGGTCAACAGGCTCCGCCTGTCTGTTGGTACCAAGGAGGAATATCTCATCTGCTTCGCTGGTCCTACACACAGCACGATCGGAAGATTGTCAAAGCCATTCTCAAAGAAGGGTAATCTTATCAACTTACTTTCCCATGCGTTCTAAAACACCCGCATACTCCTCATACAACAACGCGTGCCCAGTCCCAATCTCATTCGCCAATAAGAACTTGAAAATCATAGACGGCTTCTCGACATAGCTGGCGTAGAGGACCCACAACTTGAGATACTTTAACTCTGACCTCCAGGCACCATCTCGATCGTCTTTCAAGACACGGGTGGCCTCCTCAAGGAGCTCTAGTAAACAGCTGTCCGCACTGGGACCCTGAGGGTAGTTTTCCAGCGTCCAATAGACGAATCGACAATAAGCCTCTAGCGGGTCGTCGTCTTCGTCTCCCAACGCGATCTGTATATTCATCCGATGCCGCTTCCTCGCTTCGGCAAGTTTGGCCTCCCGATGAATGTGTGGTGTCTTGAGAATCGCGGACAAGGCGGTTACGCGTCGACCAGAAGCAAGTGGCTGAATGTTCTCTTTGGCGGCTTCCAGCACATCGCAATCGACAATTGCCGGACCATCACTAAACACGTCAACCTCGTTCCCCGCTGCATCAAATTTCGACATTT